>Ga0315270_10001745_pt1 | contig 11531 bp, 9 predicted proteins | sample C1_bottom_MG_FD_204932 | JGI IMG/M metagenome (GOLD analysis project Ga0315270, IMG submission 204932) | Sediment microbial communities from Yellowstone Lake, YNP, Wyoming, USA - C1_bottom | ecosystem: Environmental > Aquatic > Freshwater > Lake > Sediment | place: USA: Wyoming | collected... | reverse complement strand
CAACAACTGCGCGGCTTCACAGCGACACCGCTTGCTGATTTTCCTGATGCACCATTCGATTGGGCGCCTGAAACCGCGCGCCAACTGGCGCTAAAGGAAGGCCTGATGCTGACGCCGGAACATTGGGAGGCCATCAGCGCATTACAGGAATATTTTTTTCGCAATGCAGACAACGGCATCCATGGCCGCGCCTTGCACGATGCGTTGGATGAGCATTTTCATCATCGGGGCGGAATAAAGTTTTTGTATCGGATTTTTCCCGGCGGGCCGGTGGCGCAGGGTTGCCGCATGGCTGGGCTGAAAGCGCCAGCCAGCGCCTTAGATCAGAGCTTCGGTAGCGTTATGTAAGCTAGCGCCCTGCTTCCGAAACAAGGTGCTAACGGGACTGAATCGCCAGGTCTTGTGCCAAGGTCTTAGCTGGGTAGTGAAAGCTTACTGGGCCGTCGAATTCGCCGTTGATGAATTGTTTGACGAAGGGGTGCTGCGACGCCAGCATTTCTGCTGGCGTACCGGAGGCGACAACCATGCCTTCGGAAATGAAGTACACGTAGTCCACCACCTTGAACGATTCGGCCATGTCGTAAGTAACCACGATCGAGGTGATCCCTAGCGCATCGTTCAAGCGCCGGATCAAGTTAGCGATCACACTCAATGAGATTGGATCTAGGCCGGCGAAAGGTTCGTCGTACATGACCAGCATCGGGTCCAGCGCGATGGCACGTGCCAGCGCAACACGCCGCGCCATACCGCCAGATAGATCATCCGTGCGGAAGCCATGCACGCCACGCAAACCTACCGCATGCAATTTCATCAACACTAGGTCGCGGATCATGCTTTCCGACAATTGGGTGTGTTCACGCATCGGGAACGCCAGATTCTCGAACACCGATAGATCGCTGAACAAGCCACCTGCCTGAAACATCATGCCCATCTGGCGTCGCAGGGCGTATAGGGCGTCGTCGTCCAGTTCATGCACCACTTGGCCCGCCACTTTGACTTGCCCGGAATGCGGCGTTAATTGACCACCGATTTGCCGTAGTAAGGTGGTCTTGCCACAGCCACTGGCGCCGAGGATCGCGACCACTTTGCCGCGCGGGATGCTGAGGTTGATCCCTTTCAGGACTTGGTTCTGGTTATAGGCGAAATGCAGATCCTTGATCTCGACCAAATTCTCTGTTGCTGACAATGCAAACTCCCTAAAACTGCCAAAAGACCGCTAGCTTGCGCAAAGCTGCGGCTGGCGTCAAGGCACCCTTTTCGCCGCCCCGTCGTGGCTGCACAAAACCCTATTCCCGGGTATAGAATGACTCAGTCAAAACAAAAAAATAGATCGATGAAAAACCAAACACCTGAGGAGAATCGCATGTCCACCCAACCGGTTTCCAATCCATCCGAAACCCCGGCAGAAATGCCATTTCCCGCACCCTGCCATACGCTGGAGCTGACTGCTCCCTTGCGCTGGTTACGCCTGGGTTGGCGTGATTTAACCGCCGTGCCGCGCCTGAGTCTGAGCTATGGCGCGGCGCTGACCTTAATCAGCATGTTAATCGGTGTTTTGACTTGGCAACTCGGCACGTTGGCCTTGTACTTGGGGTTGGCGACCGGTTTTGTGTTCATTGGCCCGATCCTGGCGGTCGGCCTGTATTCCATCAGCCGTCAACGCGAGCTAGGGCTAGTGCCGTTTATGGGATTCTGCATTCAGCAGGGCTTGCATCATGTACGCGGCCTATTGGTACTGGGCCTGGTGTTGCTGGTGGTGCTACTGGTTTGGGCGCGTGCCGCCGCCATGGTGCATGTGTTCGTGCCGGTCGAGGCCGAAGCGGGCTGGCAGGGCATGATCCCCTTTCTCGCCATCGGCAGCTCGATCGGCTTGATATTCGCATCCATTGTGTTTTCTGCCTGCGCCTTTTCTCTGCCCATGATCATGGATCGCAAAGTAGATGAAATTACTGCGGTGGTCAGCAGCATCAATGCGGTATTGAGCAACAAGGGGGCGATGCTGGTGTGGGGCGGCTTGATCGGCTTGGTGGTTCTCAGCGGATTTGCGACTGGTTTCTTGAGCTTTGTCGTACTGCTACCGGTCGTCGGGCACGCGACCTGGCACGCCTATCGTGAAACCATCGATGCTTCAGCTTGGCCCAAAAATATGCCCGGTGAAGGCGATTAGTTTTGAGCTGTACCTCAGTACACCCCTAATATTTTCGGGATTTGCGCCGTAATAGAACCCATACCTGAGCTGGCTCTTGCCCGCTTGTTTGTTGGATTCTTTACCTAGCGACCATGGAAATAAATTTCGCCGAAAAACGCGTACTGATCATCGACGATCACCCCGGCATGCGCTCGTCGATGCGCGCCATCCTCGGCGGCTTTGGCGTGGTGCTGATCGAGATGTCGGGCACAGCCAATGACGGCATTCGTCGCCTACAGGCCAAGACCTTCGATATTATTATTTGCGATTATTTTCTGGGCGATAGCTCAGATGGCCAGCAACTACTGGAACAATTGCGGCGCAATAATCTCATTTCACTCTCGACCGTCTTCATCATGGTGACGGCTGAGCGTGTGTATGAAAAGGTTGTCTCCGCAGTCGAATTAGCGCCGGACGACTATTTGATCAAACCGTTCTCAGGTGAGGTGCTGCGTAGCCGCCTAGAGCGCATCATGTCCAAGAAGCTGGCCTTCGCAACCATATACAGCTTGATCGAAGATGGCAAACTTGCCGAAGCCACGCAGGTGTGCAAAGAACTCACCAAGCACCAAAACAAATACACCATCGACATTCTGCGCCTGCTGGCCGAGCTTTATGTTACCCAAGGCAAGTTCGACGAAGCACAAGATGTCTACCAGCAAGTCGTCGCCCTACGCGCTGTGCCCTGGGCGCGCATGGGACTCGCCACAATGTTTCATTACAAGAACCGCCATCATGAGGCGGAGGAATTACTGGAAGAAGTCATCGACGAAGCGCCCGAATACATGGCCGCCTACGACTTGCTCTCCAAGGTTTGCGAGTCGCAAGAAAAAAACGATCGCGCGCAACAAGTATTGGAGCGCGCAGTGGCCGCCTCTCCCTTGATTGCGCACCGACAAAAAGAAATGGGGCAACTTGCCATGCGCAATGGCGATATGGAAGCAGCGGAAAAGGCCTTTGAGAGCGTGGTCACGCGCGGCAAGACCTCGTTCTTCCGTTCCGCCGACGACTATGCAAATCTATCGCGTGTACAAATGGAGCGCGGCAAACATAAAGAGGCCTTGAGTACCCTGCGCGATGTGCGTACCTCTTTCAACGGTTCGCCGGAAGCGGAATTTACTGCCGCAGTCATGGAAAGCCTAATACACACAAAAAGTGGCGATACCGAAGCCTCGGCTAAGGCGTTGGAAAATGCGCTGACCATTCAAAAAACCAACCAGATTCCTGCCGATGAAAATCTGTCCCTGGACTTGGCCAAAGCTTGCTTTGCCCATGGCAAAGATGAAGAAGCGAAAGATCTGCTTCAAAAATTGGTGCGCAACAACCACGACAGCGTCGCGCTGATCGAAAAAGCCAAACAGATTTTTGTAGACGCCGGTAAGGGCGATGAAGGCAAATCGCTCATTGAAGGCAACGTCAAGGAAATCATCCAGCTCAACAACCAAGGCGTTATGAAGGCTAAGGAAGGCGACCTGGACGGCTCGGTGCAACTCTTGACCGAGGCTGCGGAAAAAATGCCGGACAACCTGCAAATCATCCTCAATGCGGCGCAAGCCTTGCTGGTGCATATCGATCAGCGCGGCTGGAACGAGGATTACATGGCCTCCGCGCAGCGCTATCTGGATACCGCGCGCATCAAAAGTGCCGTCCATCCGAAACTATTGTCCGTGAGTAAACTGGCAACTGAAGTTACCAAAAAATATGGGGTGGCTGCCTAATGTCCGCGCCACTGGATCTCAATGCACTAGCGGCATCCAGCATCCATGAAGTGAAAAACTTGCTGGGGCAATTAACACTTTCGTTGGAAGAGATCGCACAGGCGCAATGCCCCGGCACAGAACAAGAAGTTGCCAGCGCGCGCTTCGCTTGCAGCCGCATCGTGGATCGACTGACGGAAATGCTGATCCTGTACAAACTCGATGGTGGCTTTCTCAAACCCAGCATCGCAGCACATTCCCCCGGCGATTTTTTGGAAGACGTGATGCTCGCGGCAAAAAACTTGACCGCTGGACGCATTGCCATCCATCTCGAGCCCCCCACCAATGCGCCCGAATTCTGGTTCTTTGATCGCGACCTGACCGAGAGCGCGCTCATGAACGCCGTGCACAATGCGCTACTGCATGCCAACTCGCAAATTAAACTCAGCGCGGAACTAGATGGCGAATTCCTTTTGTTTCGCGTCGCAGACGACGGTGCAGGTTATCCCACTGAAGTGCTGAAAGCGACCCTGGACGAGCCGCGCGTATCGCAACAAGGGAGCGGACTGGGTTTATTCTTCGCCAGCAGCGTGGCACAAGCACATCACAATAAAGAACGACACGGAAAAGTCAGTCTGGATAATAGCAAATCCCAGGGGGCGGTCTTTAGCTTGTATTTACCCTAACAATCCACCGCAGTCCCGGCGCTGGGCACGGTCACCGACCAGCCCAATTCTTTTTGAATCAGCGCGCCGAATCCCAATGCTGTTTCTTCCTCTCCATGCACCACGAAGGTCTGGCGCGGCGGCGATTTGAAATGCTTGAGCCAGGTCATTAAGGCAGCCTGATCGGCATGCGCAGACAGTCCTCCCAGCGTATAGATATCCGCATGCACCGGCACCCACTCCTGATAGATGCGTACTGAGGCAGCATGATCCACCAGCTTGCGACCGAGTGTGCCGTGCGCCTGGAAGCCGGCGATGATCACCGAGCATTCGCGGCGCGGCAGATTATATTTCAAGTGTTGCTTCACGCGTCCGGCATTGCACATGCCGGACGCGGAAATAATGATCGCGCCGTGCTGGATATGGTTGAGTGCCATTGAGTCTTCAACGCTCTCGGTAAAACGGATGTGCGCCGATCCATTCTGTGTACGCCCCCAATCCAATAGCGCCTGCGATTCTGCATCCAACAAGTTGTGATACTTGAGGGTAATTTGCGTGGCTGCGGTGGCCATGGGTGAGTCGACGATGATCTGTGTGTTGCTGGGTATGCGTTCTTCGCGCATCAGTTTGGTCAGCAGATACAAAATCTCCTGCGTGCGGCCAACGGCGAAAGCCGGAATGATCACGTTGCCATGCTTGTGCCGCAGTGTGCGGTTGACTGCCTCGGCCAGTTCGTCAATAGTTTCTTGCAGTCCTTTATGCAGGCGATTGCCATAGGTCGATTCGACTAAGAGATAATCGGCGTCTTCGATCGACGTCGGGTCGTTCATCAGTGGGCGCAAAGGCATGCCCAGGTCGCCAGAGAACACCAGCTTTTTGCTGCTTGCACCGTCTTGCACCCACACCTCCAAGATGGCCGAGCCGAGAATATGGCCGGCATCGCGGAACAGCACGCGCACTTGCGGATGGGGTTTGCATTCGCTGTCGTATTCAACGGTGCGCAGATGTTTTAAACAGTTCTGCGCCTGGATCACGGTGTACAGCGGCGCGGTGTCGCGCGTGTAGCGGCCTTGTTTCTTGCGCTTGGCGTAGTTCTGCCACTCGACTTCTTTTTCTTGGATATGCGCCGAGTCAGGCAGCATCACGCCCAATAAATCTGCGGTGGCTGAGGTGCAATACACCGAGCCACGAAAGCCCAGATTGGTCAGGCGTGGCAGCAGCCCGGAGTGGTCGATGTGAGCATGCGTCAGTAAAACAAAATCAATTTTTTCGGGATCGAAGCGCGGAAAGTGACGGTTTTTTTCTTCCGCTTCAGGGCCGCCCTGAAACATGCCGCAGTCCACGAGAAAACGCACTTGCTCGGTCTCGACCAAATAGCAAGAGCCGGTGACTTCATGTGCAGCGCCGAAAAAGGAAAGCTTCATGCGCAAATGCCGTGTCGATGGCGAATAGGAGCATCCGCCTGATTGAGAGCGAGGCCGGACTTACTTTTCTTCCGGCCAATCCTTAATGTATTTTTTGAGGAGTTTGTTTTCAAACTCGACATTGCTGAGCACAGATCGCGCCACGTCGAAGAAGGAGATGATGCCAACCACCGCGCCGCCGTCATCAACTACGGGCAAGTGACTGATATGGTTTTCGGTCAGATGGCGCCGCACCGAGTCCACATCATCATCCAGCCGTCCGAGGATGGGCTTAGTTTCCATGGCGTCGCGCACCAGGGATTGGGATAGGTTGCCGCCCGCCTTGGTCAAAGCACGCACAATGTGGCGGTCCGTCAGCAGCCCAACCATTTGTTCGCCCTGCTTCACCACCAGCGATCCGATGTTGCGCTGGGTCATGATGTTGATCGCGTCCACAACACTGCTCTCGGGGGAAATAGAAAGCACACTATCCGTTCCCTTCGATGCCAAAATTTCGCGAATGCTCATGGTCAAGCTCCTTTCTGGTTACAGCATGCCAAATCGGTAAATACCCTGCAATGACCGTAGATCTTAAAACGGAATATCGTCCTCGAAATCCTGAAAGTCGCCGCCCTTCTTGTCGGCTGGCTTACCTGCTGGCCTGCCGCCACCAGAGTCGCTAGGTCCATTATCGCGTCCAGCACCGGCCGGGGCCTTATCTTGCACTTCGTAGTTGCCGCCACCGCTGCGGCTGCCGAGCATCTGCATGCGATCAGCGACGATTTCGGTGGTGTAGCGATCCTGGCCATCCTTATCTTGCCATTTGCGTGTTTGCAGGCGGCCTTCGACATACACCTGGCTGCCTTTTTTCAGATATTCGCCAGCGATTTCCGCCAACCGGCTAAAAAAGGCGACGCGATGCCATTCGGTCTTTTCCTGCTTTTCGCCATTTTTGTCTTTCCAGCTGTCGGTGGTGGCCAAGGTGATGTTGGTAATGGCATCGCCGCTGGGCATGTAACGCACCTCCGGGTCCTTGCCGAGATTTCCAACCAAAATCACTTTATTGACTGATGCCATTTTCCTGCTCCCCCTCGATGAGTTTTTGCACTGCGGCTTCGTCCCAGCCGCGCATGTCTACTTTAAGAATCGCGATGCCTTCTTCGCCCACGACTAATGCTTCGGAAACGCCATTGAACTTGGCCAGTTGTTTCGATAACTCAGTGGCACGATCCGCTGCCATTTCGCGCACATGAAACAAGCGGGTGCGCACTGCAGGTGGACGTTGCATGCTTATTGCGAACAATAGCCACAGACCAATCAATGCGCTACAAAAAAAGAACACCGCTGAAGCGCCATAGTGTTGCGAAAGGTAGCCGCCCATCACACCGCCCAAAGCCATCCCCAAAGACTGACTGGTATTATACACCCCCATTGCCGTGCCCTTAGCCGAGGCTGGCGCGATCTTAGAGATCAGTGAGGGTAGGCTAGCCTCCAGCACATTGAACGCAATGAAGTAGCACGTCAACGACAGCACGATACCCCATAGCTGACCGATCAATTGCGACAGCATGAGTTGTGCGATCAACATCAAGGCAATCGACGTCAGAAATACCGGCTTGAGTTGGCTCTTTTTTTCACCATAGATAATGGCCGGCACCATCAGCACAAAAGCGCCGCTCATGACCGGTAAATAAATCATCCAGTGGTGGCTTTGCTCGATGCCGGCTGTTTTCAGCAGGGCAAAGGGGATTACCAGAAACAACGCCATTTGCGCCGCATGCAGGGCGAAGATGCCGAAGTTCAAGCGCAACAATTCGGTATTCTTGATCACGTCCTTGAATTTAGCGGAGGTGGCCTCGGCATCGCTATGAAAACGGCTGATGCGCGGATTGGGGATGACGAAGCGCACCCAGGCCATGGCCAGGATAGCGAGCACCCCGGTCAATGTGAACATCCCAGGCACACCGATCCAGTGATTCAGCGGAGAAGAAATCACCAAGGACAAAGCGAAGGTCGCGCCGATGGTGGTGCCAATCATGGCCATGGCCTTGGTACGGTGCTCTTCGCGCGTCAGGTCGGCCAGTAGCGCCATTACCACGGCGGAAATGGCGCCAGCGCCTTGCAGCGCGCGACCAATGATCACTTGCGTAATGTCGTGGGCGCCAGCAGCAATAAAGCTGCCCACCACCAACATCAGCAATCCGATATAAATCATTGGTTTACGGCCAAAACGATCAGAGGCCATGCCAAACGGCAGCTGCAATAAGGCCTGCGTGCCGCCATAAATCCCCAAGGCCAAGCCGGCCTGGGTATGGCTCGCACCCAATTCGCGCTCGGCATAAATAGCGAATACCGGCAAAAGCAAGAACATCCCGAGCATGCGTAAACCATAAATACTGGCTAGGCTGGCGGCTGCCTTGAGCTCAAAAGGTGACATGCGTTCTATGTTTTTCATATCGGCTGTTGGGTTAGCTGGAAAAATTGCGTATATTAGCAGGTTCGCCAAAGCAGAGAAGAAACAGACTTTCCATGGAATTTATCCGCGTTCGCGGTGCTCGTACGCACAATTTAAAAAATATCAGTCTCGACATCCCGCGCAATCAGTTGGTGGTCGTGACCGGTTTGTCTGGGTCTGGCAAATCCTCCTTAGCTTTCGACACTTTGTATGCCGAAGGTCAGCGACGCTATGTCGAATCGCTATCGGCCTACGCCCGGCAGTTTTTGCAACTGATGGAAAAACCCGACGTGGACTTAATTGAAGGCCTGTCCCCGGCCATCTCCATCGAACAAAAAGCCACTTCGCATAACCCGCGCTCCACCGTGGGCACGGTGACGGAAATCCACGACTATCTGCGCTTGCTATTTGCCCGCGCTGGCGATCCGTTCTGTCCGGAGCATGCCATCGAGCTCTCGGCACAGACTGTGTCGCAAATGGTGGATCAAGTATTGGCGTTGCCGGAAGACACCAAGCTGATGATCCTCGCCCCCATCGTCGCCGGGCGCAAAGGCGAGCAACTGGAACTGTTCGACGAGCTGCGCGCGCAGGGTTTTGTGCGTGTGCGCATCGACGGCAAGCCCTACGAAATCGATAAACTGCCGAAGCTGGACAAGAACAAGAAACACACCATCGAAGTCGTGATCGATCGCCTGAAAGTGCGCCCCGATATCAAGCAGCGCTTGGCCGAATCGTTCGAGACCGCCTTGCGCCACGCCGATGGCCGCGCCCTGGCAGTAGAAATGGATAGCGGTAAGGAACACCTGTTCTCGGCGCGCTTCGCCTGCCCAGTGTGCGATTACGCTCTGGCGGAATTAGAACCGCGCTTGTTCTCCTTCAACAATCCAATGGGCGCATGCCCCAAGTGCGATGGTTTGGGCACCATCAGCTTCTTCGACCCGAAACGCATCGTCGCCTTTCCGCACCTCTCGCTCGGCGCTGGCGCAATCAAGGGCTGGGATCGGCGCAATCAATTCTTTTACATGATGCTGCAAAGCCTCGCGCTGCATTACGGCTTCGACCTGGACCAAACCTTCGAAGAACTCGCGCAAAACATGCAGGATATTTTGCTGTATGGCAGCGGCCAGGAAGTGATCGCGTTTAAATATTTGGGTGAGCGTGGCGGCATGCAAAGCCGCAAACATCCATTTGAGGGCATCGTCAATAATTTCGAGCGGCGCTATCGCGAGACCGACTCCGCAGCGGTGCGCGAGGAACTGGCGAAATTCCTCAACCACAAGCCCTGTCCGAGCTGTGAAGGCACACGACTGCGCATCGAGGCACGCCATGTTTTGGTGGGTAACAAATCGATCTACGAACTCAGTCACATGCCCTTAAAGCAGACCCTGCCCTTCTTCCAGCAACTATGTCTGATCGGTGCCAAGCAAACCATTGCCGAGCGCATCATCAAGGAAATCAGCGCGCGTTTATCTTTCCTCACCAATGTCGGCCTAGATTATTTATCGCTGGATCGCTCGGCCGAAACACTGTCCGGCGGCGAGTCGCAGCGCATCCGCTTAGCCAGCCAAATCGGCTCCGGCCTGACTGGCGTGATGTATGTGTTGGACGAACCGTCGATCGGCCTGCATCAGCGCGACAACGAACGCCTGCTCGGCACCTTGAAACATTTGCGCGATCTGGGCAATAGCGTGATCGTGGTCGAGCACGACGAAGAAGCGATCCGTATTGCCGATTACGTGATCGACATCGGCCCCGGCGCTGGCGTGCATGGCGGCGAGGTCGTGGCCGCCGGCACCATGGAAGAAGTGCTGCAAAACCCAGCCTCGCTCACCGCCCAATATTTGACTGGCCAGCGCAGCATCGCCATTCCAGCCAAGCGCGTGCAGCCTGACCCAGAGCGTTGGATGACGCTGACCGGCGCCACCGGCAACAATCTGAAAAGCGTCACGCTCAAATTACCGGTGGGCTTGTTAGTGTGCATCACGGGCGTGTCCGGCTCGGGTAAATCCACGCTCATCAACGACACACTCTATCCGGCGGTGGCGCAGCATCTATACGGCTCTTCCACCGAGCCGGCACCGCATGAGGAAATTGAAGGTCTGGAATTTTTCGACAAAGTCATCGACGTCGATCAAAGCCCCATCGGGCGCACGCCACGCTCCAACCCCGCCACTTACACCGGCATGTTCACGCCGATCCGCGAACTATTTGCCGGCGTACCGGAATCGCGCGAACGCGGCTATGAGCCGGGGCGCTTCTCCTTCAACGTCAAGGGCGGGCGCTGCGAATCGTGTCAAGGCGACGGCATGCTGCGCGTGGAAATGCATTTCTTGCCGGACATCTACGTGCCATGCGACGTGTGCCATGGCAAACGCTACAACCGTGAAACACTAGAGATCCGCTACAAAGGATTATCGATCCACGAAGTGCTGAAAATGACCGTGGAGCAAGCCTTCGAATTCTTCCAAGCGGTGCCGACCGTCGCGCGCAAACTGCAAACCCTGCTCGACGTCGGCCTCGGTTACATCACCCTCGGCCAATCCGCGACCACACTCTCCGGCGGCGAAGCACAGCGCGTCAAACTCGCCTTGGAACTCTCCAAGCGCGACACCGGCCGCACCCTCTACATCCTCGACGAACCCACCACCGGCCTGCATTTCCAAGACATCGAAATGCTGCTCACTGTGACGCATCGCCTGCGCGATCACGGCAACACTGTGGTCGTCATCGAACACAATCTGGATGTCATCAAGACCGCCGATTGGATCATCGACCTCGGCCCCGAAGGCGGCGATGGCGGTGGACAGATCATTACCCAAGGTACGCCGGAAACCGTGGCGCAATGCAAGGAAAGTTATACTGGGCGATTTTTGAAACCGGTACTGAAAGGGAAGTAAAACCGTTGCTTCCCCCTTGTTTTCGATAAGTGCTGATTGGATATTATTTGGCTGCCGTACGTCTGCTATGTTGCGCTATGTAAAGCTTTACATAGCGACCCCTATGCACAGTTTGCAACTATGTACAGTTGGTGCGAGGCTAATCCCAGCGCCGCTGTCGTGGACGTGGATTTGGTGCAGTAGGGCAATGTAGATCTGAACATAGTTTTCGCCAGAGGATGCAGTG
>Ga0315270_10001744_pt1 | contig 11533 bp, 13 predicted proteins | sample C1_bottom_MG_FD_204932 | JGI IMG/M metagenome (GOLD analysis project Ga0315270, IMG submission 204932) | Sediment microbial communities from Yellowstone Lake, YNP, Wyoming, USA - C1_bottom | ecosystem: Environmental > Aquatic > Freshwater > Lake > Sediment | place: USA: Wyoming | collected... | reverse complement strand
CTCTCCTGTTGTGATGGTATCTGGTGAAAATAGTATATACGGTATATTCTTTCAACTGAATTGTAATATTTGCTGTGGAGAAACAGATGGAACTCATACTATGGCGTCATGCTGAAGCCGTCGACGGCTTGCCCGATATGGAACGACATCTTACTGACAAGGGCTTGAGGCAGGCAGAGCGCATGGCAAGTTTTCTGCGCAGCCGCATCCCGCAGGACACGCGCATTCTGGTGAGTCCGGCCAAACGCGCGCAACAGACGGCTCATGCGCTGACCAGGCATTTCATCACCGAGCCCGCCATCGCCCCCAATTGCTCCGTACACTCTCTGCTTAATGCCGCCAACTGGCCGGATGGAGATGGCTGCGTACTGATAGTCGGCCATCAGCCGGTGCTGGGCGAGGCAGCGGCGCGTCTGCTGTGCGACAGCCAGGTCAGTTTCAGCGTTAAAAAAGGGGCGGTATGGTGGCTGACACAGCGACCGCTCGAGGGTGATTTCCAGACCAATCTGCGTCTGGTGATTGCACCGGATCAATTATAAAATCCGGATCAATTTTAAAACTTAGCCAGGAGTTACAGCCATGTTTGAATCTGCAGAACTCGGCCACAAGATAGACAAGGCCAGCTACGATGCCGAGATCCCCAAGCTGCGCGTGGCCTTGCTCGATGCGCAGTTTGATCTGGCACAGCAAGCCAGCTTTCCCGTCATTATTCTGGTGAATGGTGTAGACGGTGCAGGCAAGGGCGAGACGGTCAATCTGCTCAACGAATGGATGGACCCGCGTTTCATTCAGGTGCACGCAATGGGTGCCCCTTCAGACGAAGAGCGCGAGCGCCCGCCGATGTGGCGCTTCTGGCGTGCACTGCCGCCCAAGGGAAAGATCGGGATATTTTTTGGTTCCTGGTACACCACGCCCATCCTGCAGCGCGTGCGCGGTAAAACCAAGACCAGCGAGCTTGTCCAGAGCATAGACCAGATCAACCGTTTTGAGAAAATGCTCACCGATGAAGGCGCTCTCATCATCAAGTTCTGGTTTCACCTGGCCAAGGATGCGCAGAAAAAACGTCTGAAGTCGCTGGAAAAGGACCAAAAAACACGCTGGCGCGTGACCGAAGCCGACTGGGAAAACTATAAGTTATATGACAAGTTCCGCAAGGTTTCCGAACACACGCTGCGCGAAACCAGCACGGCTGATTCACCCTGGGTCGTGGTGGAAGGGACCGATCCGCGCTATCGCAGCCTGGCTGCCGGCAGGATCGTGCTTGAGGCATTGCGCAAGCGCCTTGATCATCAGGTCAAGGCCCGGCTGTTGAAGGTTGCTCCGTTACAGCCACCGATAGACCAGTTGGACGTGTTCGACACGCTCAATATGGCGCAGAAAATCAGCAAAAAAACTTTCGACACCGAACTGGAAAAATACCAGGGCAAGTTTAATCTGCTGACGCGCGACCCGAAGTTTCGCAAGTTGTCGGTTATCGCGCTGTTTGAAGGCTCGGATGCCGGCGGCAAGGGAGGTTCAATCCGGCGCATTACCGCGGCCCTGGATGCACGGCGTTACCGCATCATACCGATTGCCGCACCCACCGAAGAAGAGCGCGCGCAACCCTATTTGTGGCGCTTCTGGCGCCATATTCCGCGCGATGGCGGAGTCACCATTTTTGATCGCTCATGGTATGGACGTGTGCTGGTTGAGCGTGTGGAAAAATACTGTTCCGAGCAGGACTGGATGCGTGCCTACAGTGAAATCAATGATTTTGAAGAGCAGCTGGTCGACAGCAATACCGTGCTGGTGAAATTCTGGCTTGCCATCAGCAAGGATGAGCAACTGCGCCGTTTCAAGGAACGTGAAAAAATCGGCTTCAAGCGTTTCAAGATTACCGCTGAAGACTGGCGCAACCGCGAGAAATGGGACGATTACGAACGCGCCGTATGCGACATGGTAGATCGCACCAGCACCGACATTGCACCCTGGGTGCTGGTAGAGGCGAATGACAAGAATTTCGCGCGCATCAAGATTCTTAAAACACTTTGCCAGCAAATTGAAGCGGCAATGAAGAAAAGAAAATGACCCCATAGCGCGGTTACAACTGGTTTTCTTCCTTGCGAACACTGTTAGTCTAAACTTTGGACTGTCCAATAGATTGCCGCATTTTTACCCGCGGCCGATGTATGCAGCTTACATATCAGTATCGCCTGATCAGGTGATCTAAACCATTCACACTGTAATTTTTCATTTCATTGCTTCATTTCTGCAGTTCGTCGCAAGTTACTCGAATACCTTTTTGCTTTCCACCATAGTGCGTATGCCGGCTTGACATACACAAACCTGGGGAGGTGTTCATGACGAATAACAGTACAGTTCAACCATTGCTGCGTATTAAGGATATACGGCGGCGCTTTATGCTCGGAGAAACAGCGATTGAAGCATTGCACGGAGTATCCCTGGATATTCATGCAAGTGAGTTTCTGGCGGTATGGGGACCATCCGGCAGCGGCAAATCGACGCTGATGAATATCATCGGACTGATTGATGCACCCACTGGTGGCGAGGTGTGGTTCGACGGGCAGGATACGCAAAACCTTAAAGATAATGCAATTACCGATTTTCGCGGCAAGAAGATCGGTTTTGTATTCCAGAGTTTCAATCTGGTGCCGGTGTTATCCGCGCTTGAGAACGTGATGCTGCCCTTGCAAATACAGGGGGTATCAGAAGCCATTGCTCGCGAGCGTGCAGCAAAGGCGTTGGTCGATGTGGATCTGGAAAAATTCAAGTCGCAGCGCCCAGACAAGCTTAGCGGCGGCCAGCGTCAGCGCGTTGCGATTGCCCGTGCGCTGGTCGTGGAACCCAGGCTGATTATTGCCGATGAGCCGACAGCCAATCTTGATTCCGAAAACAGCACAATGATTATCGACCTGATGCGCCAGATGAACCGCAGCAAGGGTGTGACATTCGTGTTTACGACGCATGATCCGCGCCTGCTGGAGCATGTGGATCGAAAAGTTTTATTGCGCGATGGCTTGATCGTTCAGGACGAGGTGGCTCATGTATAAATTTAAACTGGTAAACACATTTAAATTGGCTTTTCGCGGGCTGTCACGCAATCGTCGCCGCAGTCTGATGACGCTGCTGACCATTGCGCTTGGATTTTCAGCCATCGCGCTGTTTGCGGGTTATACCCATAATATTTACAGCGGTATGTCCAGAGGCGTCATTCATGGCGAGATGCTGGGGCATCTCACGCTTAGCAAGCCGGGGATGAGCAAGGAGGGCAAGCTTTACCCTGAACGATATTTATTGAACGCAGATGAAGTAAACAGGATCAGTGAGTTGTTGCGCAGTGAGCCGCATGTAAAACTGGTTGCACCGAGACTGGCTTTCAGCGGTCTCATCAGCAACGGTCGCGCCAGCACCATCTTCATCGCCGAAGGCATCGAGCCCTCTGCGTTGCAGAAGATACAGGAAGGTATCTTTACTCAGAATGAAGCCAAGCGTGGCCTGTACGACAAAATGTTGAAGAAACTTGATCCTGCTCACACGGAAGTAGTGGAATTGAGTTCAGGGCTTGCCGAGTTGTTGCATATTGAAAGTCAGGGGCAGGCTGCGATGCTTGTCAACACCATATCCGGGCAGGCCAACGCACTTGATGTGACCCTGGGTGGCACCTTTGATACCGGCAATGCCGGCAGCAATGACAAATATGCATTGGTATCCCTGGCGCTGGCACAAAACCTGTATGACGCAGCAGGCCATGCTGATCGGCTAACCGTATTGCTCGATGGTGTGGTTCAGACCGAGCTTATGCGCAAGCGGATACAAACCAAGCTGCATGCGGCAGGATTTGATCTGGAAATTAAATCGTGGAATGAATTGTCATCGTTCTATAACCAGGTGCATGGCATGTTTGACATGATCTTTGGTTTTATCTTCCTGATCGTGCTGACAGTGGTGGTGATGAGTGTGGCCAACTCGATGGGCATGACCGTAATCGAACGTACTCGAGAAATTGGCACATTGAGATCAATTGGTTTGCGCAGAGCAGGCGTGGTGCGGATATTTACGACAGAAGCGTTGTTGCTGACCTTGATTGGTTGCGCCACGGGATTGCTGATTACCGTTCTTGTCCGTTACGGCATCAATGTGGCCGATATTTCCTATACCCCGCCCAACAGCGTTTCCCCTACACCGTTGCTGATTGATCTGGATGTCAGACGCATTGTGGTTGCCTTTGTGCTGATGGGAGTAGTTGCCACGCTGGCTGCTTACCTGCCGGCTCGTCGCGCGGCAAATAAGCTGATTATTGATGCGCTTGGACATATATAGAGGGGGGATTAAAAAATGGAGATTGATGCTAAAGGATTATTAACAAATGGTGTGCTTGTAAAGCATTGGTTTTTATGCGTGAGCCTTTTGATGAGCGCCGCAGCAATGGCTGCACCCGATGCACAGTTGCTTGTGAAACACGCAGATCGCGCTCGTGGAGGTGGCTTGCCTGGCATCGTGTGGGACATACGCTTGCAATCTCGTGATGGCGATAAGGTTGCCGATGAACAGCACCTACAGGTGCGTGCAGTGGATGATGCGAGTGTGGCCGAGGTGCTGGAGCCGCTGCGTTCAAAAGGCACCAAGATATTGCAGGTTGAGCACAATATGTGGCTGACCCGTCCGGGTCTTTCCAAACCGATTCCCATTTCGCCACGCCAGCGCATGAGTGGCCAAGCCTCGAATGGAGACATTGCCGCAACCAATTACGCGACTGATTATGAGGCGAAGCTGGTGTCTGAGGAAAAGCAGGATGGCGAATTATGTTACGTGCTGGATTTAACAGCTCTCCATAAACGTACTACTTACGACCATATACGCTACTGGGTTTCAGTTGCGCATGAGGTTGCAATCAAGGCTGAGTTTTACTCCATCTCTGGCAAGCTGCTTAAAACGGCACTATTTAGCTATGACAACACGATTCAGTTTTCCGGCAAAAGCATTCCATTTGTCAGCAGCATGGTGATCAGGGATGCGCTGATTGACGCGGAAACGACGATGAAATTTGGCACGGTGAAAGTGAAGAAAGTTGCTGCAGCAGAGTTCGATCTGGGACAAATGCAATGAAATTATTACAATTGTTTTTGGTCGGGCTGTCCGGTATCACTATAGCGCCAGCTTGTGCTGAGGAAGGGGGGTGGGATGGAAGCTGGGATGGAGTTGTATACGCTTATCCAACAAGTACAGAGTTGCGCTCGGATAGTCTGTTAAATCCCAATAACCAGATTGCGCGACTGTCTCAACATAACCAGACTGCAGAGGCACGATTTAATTTTAAGGCCGAAAATGACAACCTGCGCTTAACCCTGCGCCCCATCATGCTGTGGCAGAGAAACAGCAATGCATTCGGCGAACAGATACAGAGCGAAACCTATGTAAGCCAGGGCCAGCTGCGCTGTCGCATGGCCGAGGAATGGAATGTTGCTGCGGGGCGAGAGGTGATGAACTGGGGGCCAGCCCAGTTTCGCTCGCCCTCCAATCCGTTTTATTTCGACAATGGCCGCAGCAATCCGATACGCGAACTTTCAGGGCTGGATGCAGTGAAACTTAGCTGGACACCGGACACGCACAACTCAATTAATCTCGGCTACATCGGCAGTTCCGGCCATTATGACGGAGCTACAGATATATGGCGCGATACCTGGTTATTCAGAGCTACGAAGCGCGGCGAAAAATGGGCGGGTGGCCTGGCCTTCGCAAAAAAATCCGGACAGGAAGCATTCGCAGGCTTGGATATTCAATTTACCTGGAATGATGCTCTGTTGCTGTATGGCGAGGCTGGATCATCTACACGCCTCAATGCACTGCAATCTTCAGTTGATGGGACGCAACCATTCAGCGTGGATGCCGAGTCATCGCGCCATCTCAATGAATTGATCGGTGGGACTTATACGCTGGACAGTGGTCAGAGCCTTTCCGCAGAGTATCTGCACCAAGGGCACGGTTTTACTGCCAGCGAAGAAGCCGCCTATTTTGACCGTGTCGCCAATGCCACGCTGCCAGCAGGGGCAGCTACGCTGGGCATGGCGCTGGCTAATGCACCGCCGCTGCTGGGACGCGACTATCTGCATCTGGTGTGGCAAAACAATATGCTAGAGAGTGATGGCTACTGGCGCTTGATGGTGACGCATAGCTTGACCGATGGTGGCAGCCAAATTTCTGGCTACGGTGAGGTGACTTTAAGCAGGCGGGTGAGCGGCTTTGTACTCGCAGTGCTGCCGCTAGGGAATGAACGGCAGGAATTTTCCAGTTTGATAGGTAGCATGGCGACAGCAGGTGTCAAGGTTGCCTTACCTTGATGCGGCATGGATAATCACCGCATGCTAAATAATCCTGCACACAAAGTATTTTCCGTCAAAAATCTGCCATTTGCCGTGCTGTCCGCCATTGTTTTCAATACCGCCATCGCCGGAATATTAACCTTGATCCGCACGATGGGAGGCTTCTGGCTCAACTTCATTTTCTCGCAATGTATTGGTCTTTCTATCTTCGGGATTAATTTGTTAATCCTGAGCCGCATGAAGCCGGGTGTGAGGAAGTTGGCGGTGATGAGTTTGTCTCTACCGGGCAGTGTGGCAGTGGGACTGTCGCTGGCGTTCTACATCAGTGAGGTTGGAAGTTGGGATGCCCCCTATGTGTGGCAGTCAATGATGATAGGTTTGTTCTTCGGCGTCATCGGCAGCATCGCTTTTTTTCTTTCCGAACGTATTCATATACTCGATAGAGAAGTCAAGCAGCGGCAGCTGGATGAAGTGGAGCGAGAAAGACGTGAAGTTGAAGCGCACCTGCGATTGTTGCAGGCGCAGATCGAGCCGCATTTTTTGTTCAACACCTTGGCCAATGTGAGCAGCCTGATCGAAGTGGATGCTGTGCAGGCTCGTCGCCTGCTGGATAGACTCAATGACTGGTTGCGCATCGCGCTGGCACGCACTCGCAGTGAAAGCGCAACGCTGGGCGATGAACTTTCGTTGTTGGAAAACTATTTGCATATTCTTACCATGCGTTTCGGATCACGTTTGCAATGGAAAATTGATGTCACAGAGGAGTTGCGCGCGATGCGTTTCCCGCCGATGTTGTTGCAACCTCTGGTGGAAAACGCGATTCGGCACGGGATTGAACCAAAACTGGGAGGGGGAAAATTGACGATTTCGGCAAAGATCAAGCAAGGAGCACTGCGCTTGCGTGTGGATGATGATGGTGCAGGATTTGGCGAAAAAACGAGTGGAGGTGGCGCTGGTCTGGAAAATGTGCGAGCGCGTTTGACGGCGCTATACGGTGTATCTGCCTCGCTGGTACTGCAAACAAATGAATTGGGTGGTGTGAGCTCTATACTGGAGTTGCCGCAATGATAGCTATTATCGCCGATGACGAACTCAATCTTGCAGAAGATTTGCGCAGACGCATTACACGCCTGTGGCCTGAACTTGAGATTGTTGCCGTGCTGCATGATGGAGTGGCCGCGCAGCAAGCCATGGTTACACTGAATCCCGATATTGCATTTCTGGATATTCAAATGCCCGGCATGAACGGACTGGAAGTTGCGCGTGCCGCACCGTCAAATTGTCGCGTAGTGTTCATCACTGCATACGACGAGCATGCAGTGGCTGCGTTTGAACAGGCCGCGGTGGATTATTTGCTCAAGCCTGCCAGTGATGAACGTCTCGCCCGCTGTGTGGGAAGGCTGCGGCAGAATGAAACCATAGATGCAGCGGCTTTGTTGACACGACTTGCCAGCCTGGTGCAGGCTAACGTCAAGCCTGCACCATTGCGCTGGATACGTGCGCAGCTTGGGCAAACTGTGCGCATGGTGGCGGTGGAGGAGGTGTGTTATTTTCAGTCCGACGATAAATATACCGCAGTACTGACACGTGATGCCGAGCTCCTGCTGCGTACACCGATTAAGGAGCTGATCGATCAACTGGACCCCGCAGAATTCTGGCAAGTGCATCGTGGCACGGTGGTGAATGCGCGCCAGATTGCTGCCGCTCACCATACTGCACTGGGAAAAGTGACACTCAGCCTGCGCGATCGCAAAGAAATATTAAACGTAAGCCGCGGCTACGCGCATTTGTTCAGGCAAATGTAATTGCTTGGATGCAATGAATAATTAAGCATTGCTGTAATGCCGGAAAAGACTGTCACCGTAGTTTCGTTCAGGAGTTTCCAAAGAGTCCGGGGAATATTAAAAGTATTTTTTAGACTAGATTTATAGTTGCATAGCTAATCAATATGCTGTATCTTGTATTCATGTTCGATCATTGCCTCTACTTCAACACGGCAGCACTAGCCCGCCAACTCGAAAGAGAGTGGGCCAAGGCATTTGAGCCATTTGGGCTGACGCCACCGCAGGCATTTATGCTCAGAGCGATCCTGGATCAGCCAGGCCTGATGCAGAGTGAGGTTGCACTGGCGCTGACCATTGCAAGGCCGACGGCAACCCGTGCTCTTGACGGGCTCGCGGCAAAGGGATTGATCGAACGCAGAAGCTCTGCGCGTGACGGCCGTGAGCAGTCTATTTTCCCAACTGCCCCAGCTATTGCGATGCATGCGTTGCTCAATGAGGCAAGCTTTAAAGTAGGCAAGCGGTTAAAAAAATTGCTTGGAGTGGATGTTTTCGATGACACGGTAAGCAAAATTCGTGGTGTACGCTCCGCCCTAAAGTGAGTGTTTTTTTATGCGTATGGTTGCATAGCTAACTAATGGAGAAGGTCATGCTAATGTCACTGGAGAATATGGTAATTCAGCTTGTTGAAGGGAAGAGGCTGGCTTTTAGAGGGGCGCGCGATGTCCACCTCGAATGCACTGATGGGCTGCTCTGGCTCACGGTCGAGGGGCATTCAGGCGATTTCCTGCTTGCCAGGGGAGAACGAATGCGTATAGAGAGTAACGGCCTTGCTATCATCCAGGGCATGCCATCCGCTTCTATCCGGCTGGCATGCATGGCAGCAGAATCAATCCGCCAGGGCAGGCGACTTGCCTGGCGTTTCAATCCACGTGCGGCACATATAGTTGCATAGCTAACTACTGGAGAAAAAATCATGCCTATCCTTAACGTTAAAGTGAGTGCCAAAAAGTCGGCTGAACTTACCCGGTCCATTTCCGCCATCCTGCTGGATTTGACAGCGTGTATCCTCAACAAGAAACCGGAAGTGACATCTATCGCCATTGACTATGTCGACCCGGATGACTGGATCGTGGGAGGACGCTCGCTGTCTGAGCAGGGCAAAAGCAGCATCTATTTCGACATCAAGATCACCGACGAAACCAACAGCAAAGCAGAAAAGGCCGAATACATCCGCGAGGTGTTTGCTGCATTCAGCAAATTACTCGGCAATCTCCACGAAGTGAGTTACATCTATATTGAAGATGTGCGTGCCACCACCTACGGCTATGGCGGACGGACTCAGGAGTATCGCTACCATCATCCGGTTTGACAATAGAACGATCGTTCTATAAGCTGTGCCAATGGAAAATCGCACCGCAAACTCCCCGCACAGCTTCGCTCAAACCAGCAATCCGGCCGGGCTTATTCAGCAGTCGCGCTTTGATCGTGCTGCCCAGTCAGCAGTGGCTGAACAGATTCTGCTGCCCAGTAAAGTCTCACCGGTGCAGCTCACACCCTTGTATAGCCACAGCATCTCGGCGGGTTTTCCGTCGCCCGCCGATGACTACATCGAAGACCGGCTTGATCTGAACGAGTTGTTGGTGAATAACAAGGCGGCCACGTTCTTTCTGCGGGTGAAGGGTGACTCGATGATCAATGCCGGCATCCATCACGGCGACATTATCGTGGTCGACCGTTCAGTGCAGCCCGCGCACCGCTCCATAGTCGTGGCCGTGGTGGATGGCGAGCTTACCGTCAAACGCCTGATCACCCGCAGCGGTGTCGCAGAGCTGCATGCCGAAAATCCCAAGTACACGCCGATATGTTTGCAGGAAGGCCAGGATTTAACCATCTGGGGCGTGGTCACTAGCTCGGTGCATCAGGTTAAATAATGGGCACCATCGCATTGGTGGATGTAAATAACTTTTACGTCAGCACAGAGCGCGTGTTCAACCCCAGGCTGGAGGGGAGGTGCGTGGTGGTGTTGTCCAACAACGATGGCTGTGTGGTGGCGCGCAGCGGCGAGGTCAAGGCGCTCTGCATTGCGATGGGCGGGCCCTGGTTCAAACTCAATGATCTCGCGCGCAAGCACAACATCATTGCGCTGTCGTCGAACTACACGCTGTATGCCGACATGTCCAATCGCGTGATGTCTGTACTGAGCGAGTTCGGCGCGCGGCAGGAGATTTACAGCATCGATGAATGCTTTCTGGATTTGGCCGGTCACGGCGGCAACTTCACGCAATATGGGCAGCAGATACGCCAGCGTATCCAGCAATGGCTGGGCTTGCCGGTGTGCGTAGGCTTTGCACCGACCAAGACGCTGGCCAAGCTTGCCAACCATGTAGCCAAGAAGCGCGCGGAATATGGCGGCGTTTGCGATTTAAGTACGATGTATCCCGAACAACTGGATGCGATTTTGGCCAGCATAGCAGTGGGCGAAGTATGGGGAGTAGGGCGCAAATTAAACGAGCAGCTGCAGCAGGGCGGAGTCACAACGGTCAGGCAACTGCGCGATTTCGACATTTCCCGCATACGCAACCGTTTTGGCGTGGTGATGGAAAGAACCGTGCGCGAACTGCGCGGGGAAGCCTGCCTGGAGATGGTGGACATTGCTCCCCCCAGGCAGCAGATCATCAGCTCGCGCAGCTTCGGGCAAAGCGTAACAGAGCTCGAGGAACTGCAAGAGGCGGTCAGTGTGTATATGTCCACGGCGGCACAAAAACTGCGCGGGCAGGGCTCAGTCGCCGCCACCGCGCATGTCTATATCCATACCAATGTTCATAAGAAAGAAGAGCCGCAATACAGCCAGGGGATCACCATCGCACTCGCACAGCCGACAGACGACACCATGCAGCTGGTTGCGGCCGTTCAAGCCGGCCTGCGCAGAATTTACAGGCCTGGCTACCGCTATAAAAAAGCCGGCGTGATTCTTTCTGAAATAACCTCTGCTGGGGTTGTTCAGGCACAGCTGTTTGCAGACACCCCGGGGTCCGAAAAATCAATAAAGCTGATGGCAGCGATGGACGGCATTAACTTGCGCATGGGCAAAGGCGCAATCAAACTGGCCAGCGATGGGGTAGAGCAGAACTGGCGTATGAACAGGGGCAGCATGACCCCGGCATATACCAGCAATTGGGATGAGTTGCCTGTCGTTGCATAAGGTTTTTTTAATGACCAATTGTATCGACTCACGGGTGCGGGAACTAATACGAATCGAATGTGACCAACACAAGGCAGTTAGTGGCTGGTGGTGCCGATGCCGAGGATGATTTATAATATTATGCTAATATAATCATTCGTTAATCTTTATTTATACCCATTAATCAAGGTGTAGCTCCATGAACTTACTCAGGCAATTCTTTTATTTTGGTGAACAGGTTGAAGGTT
>Ga0315270_10001743_pt1 | contig 11534 bp, 7 predicted proteins | sample C1_bottom_MG_FD_204932 | JGI IMG/M metagenome (GOLD analysis project Ga0315270, IMG submission 204932) | Sediment microbial communities from Yellowstone Lake, YNP, Wyoming, USA - C1_bottom | ecosystem: Environmental > Aquatic > Freshwater > Lake > Sediment | place: USA: Wyoming | collected... | reverse complement strand
TGTATCTCACGCCCGGCGATGCCCCGATGGGACTGCGTCTGCCGTTGAGTTCGTTGCCATGGGTTGCTGAGGATGCGCGCGAATCGTGGGTGGAAGTTGATCCCTTCGCCGCGCAGCCGCCACTAGCCGATTTTCACGGCGAGATCGCCGCGCGTTTTTCCTCTTATACTCCGGCTGAACCCGAGCATCCCGAGCTGCATCCGCAGGGTGAGATGACCGCTGTTGACGTGCCGCATACTGCGCTGTGCGTCGAGGCGCGCAATGGCTGTTTGCATCTATTCATGCCGCCGACGGGTACGCTGGAGCAGTATCTCGATCTGTTGGCGGCGGTTGAAGCCACTGCTGCTGCGCTCAACTTGCCGGTGGTAATCGAAGGCTATACGCCGCCCTCAGACTGGCGCATGGAAAAGCTATTGGTCACGCCCGATCCTGGTGTGATCGAGGTCAACATTCATCCTGCGCACAGCTGGCAACAGCTGGTGGACACGACAACGCTTGTCTATGAAGAAGCGCGTCTGTCGCGGCTTGCCGCTGAAAAATTTATGCTTGATGGCCGCCACGCCGGTACAGGCGGTGGCAACCACGTCACGCTAGGTGGTGCGACACCGACCGATAGCCCGTTCCTTCGACGACCGGATTTACTCGCCAGCCTCATCACCTACTGGCAGCATCATCCGGCGCTGTCCTATCTGTTTTCCGGTATGTTTATCGGCCCTACTAGTCAGGCGCCACGGGTTGATGAAGGCCGTATCGAGAGGCTGTATGAGCTCGAAATAGCTTTCCAGCAAATGCCTGTTGGTGAGGTTCCGCAACCTTGGTTGGTGGATCGTCTGCTGCGTAACCTGCTAACCGATCTCACCGGCAACACGCACCGTTCTGAATTTTGCATCGACAAACTCTATTCTCCTGACAGCGCCAGCGGACGTACTGGTCTGCTTGAATTTCGTGCCTTCGAAATGCCACCGCACGCGCGCATGAGTCTGGCGCAAATGCTGCTGCTGCGCGCGCTGGTAGCCCGCTTCTGGAATGCGCCGTATCGTAAGCCGCTGGTGCGCTGGGGCACGCTGCTGCACGACCGTTACCTGTTGCCGCATTATTTGTGGGCCGATTTGAAAGACGTGATCGACGACCTCAACCTCGCCGGCTTTGCATTCGAACTTGACTGGTACAAGCCATTTCTGGAATTTCGCTTTCCCCGTTATGGCACGCTGCAAATCGGTGACATTTCAATTGAATTACGCACTGCCATTGAACCCTGGAATGTGCTCGGCGAAGAAAATACCAGTCTGGGCACTGCGCGCTATGTTGATTCGTCGGTGGAACGCCTGCAAGTTACCGTTAGTGGGCTGACTAACAGCCGCTACCTGCTTGCCTGCAACGGCCACCGCGTTCCGCTTGTGCCCACTGGCGTGCATGGCGAATTCGTCGCTGGCGTGCGCTATCGAGCCTGGCAACCGCCGTCGGCTTTGCATCCCACCATCGGCATTCATTCGCCACTGGTGTTCGATCTCGTCGACACCTGGAACGACCGCTCTGTTGGTGGCTGCACCTACCGTGTGGTTCATCCCGGCGGTCGCCACGAAGATACTTTCCCAGTCAATGCGATGGAAGCCGAATCGCGCCGTCACACGCGCTTTCAGAACTGGGGTCACAGCATTGGCAGCTTCGCCCATCCACCTGCAGCCGTCGCGCAGCCTTCTACTCAGACGACTACTCAGGCCGTGCGCAGTTTCACTCCGGAAGGCAGTGTGTCCGGCCCGATGGTGCCGCCGCCCGAAGCCGCTGTGGGTGAGTTTCCCCATACGCTCGATTTGCGTCGGCGTTAGTGAGGCGACCACAAAATAGTTTTTATAATTTGCACACCAACAAATTACTTAAAGGAAGTCGCATGGCGCACATACATTTTATCGGTGGCGAAAAAGGCGGAGTCGGCAAATCGCTGCTCTCTCGTTTGCTCGCACAATACCTGATTGACCATGAACAGCCTTTTATCGGCTTTGACACGGATCGCTCACACGGCGCGCTAATGCGCTTTTACGCCGGCTATGCCTCGCCCGTTGTAGTTGATAAATACGAAAGCCTCGACGCTATTGTCGAGGCCGCCGTTGCCGACACCGGGCGTTGTGTCATTGTCGATCTCGCTGCGCAAACGCAAGACGCGTTGACGCAATGGATGGACGACTCAGATTTGCTGGAGCTGGCGGGGGAAATGGGATTGGTGCTGACGTACTGGCACGTCATGGATTCCGGTCGCGACTCGGTTGACCTGCTAAAAAAACTGCTCGACCGCTTTGGCTCGCGTTTGAATTATGTGCTGGTGCAAAACCACATTCGCGGCGACAACTTCGACATATTGGAAGCGTCTGGCGAAAAGAAACGCGCTCTCGAATTGCGCGCGCGCATCATCAATATTCGTCGACTGCACGAGGCGTCAATGATTAAAATTGATAGCCACAGCAGCAGCTTTTGGTCAGCCACGCAACGCGCCGATGAACATGCGCTTGGCATCCTGGAACGGCAACGCGTCAAAATGTGGCTGAAAAATGCTTACAGCGAAATCGACACTTTGCATATTTGAGTGGTATGGGGGCAGGCTGCTAGTAATGAAGCTGCTGGCTAAGTTCAAACCTTCCCATTTTTATCCGTATCATTATTGTAGGTGATGTTGTCTCCAATGGATAAATGGGCGGTAGTAGGTTGCCGTGGCGTTTGAAATTGTTGTGCCTGAATTTGTTGAGCAGGCTGTATAGATTGGCCGTTTTGGGCCTGCTGTGGGAAAGGTGGCTGTTGTTGTTGCTGCTGCTGTTGTTGCTGCTGTTGTACTTCCCATGGAAAAAGCGGCAATCCTGCGAAAGCACGTTGAATGCCCTGATTCCAACTGGTTTGTATGGCTTTTAACAACGGATTATTCGCGTCAAGTTTCAGCGAGTGACTAACTGCCATGGTGTTTTTTGGGTAGATGGTTATTTCAAATGGAGGGCCTACAGATATGTTGGATCTTGCCGTGGCATCCAGAGATACCAGTGCCAGACGAGCCGCCTCCTCAAGTGTCATATTACTATCTGCGATTCGATCTACAGCAGGCTTGCCATATTTATTCTCACCGATTTGCAAATAAGGCGTTTGACTGGAGGCGGCAAAACAATTGCCTTGCGGATAAATCATAAAAAGACCGTGCTCTTGTCCCGCTATTTGCCCAGCCATAATAAAGGTGGTCTCTGCGCTAACGCCGCTGTTGGCAAGTGCCGGTCCATGTTCGTGCTGCACAGCGAGACTGACCTTACCGATATAGTCAGCCGCTTCAAAAAGATAACGTACGGTAAGCAAACTTTGTTTTTCGCAGGTATCTATATCCCGCTGAATTCTGTTTAACACTTCCTGTGTTGTAGCGAGATTTCCTGCGGAGAGCAGAAAAAAGATGCGATCGGGCGCAGGGGAGAACGTGCGGGTTTTGCTAAAGGAAGTTACATAATCGACTCCCGCATTGGTGCGGGAGTCAGATGCCAATACCAATCCAGAATCAAGACTGATGCCTACACAATAGGTCATTGTAATGCCCCTTATCCTAGTTGTGAATTATGTAGTAATTCTATGTGTTTTTGCCGTTAATGGGTAGCAGCTTTCCTATTGTACATTGGGCATGATTTCACTAATTTACTGATATTAAGCATTTGTGGAAAGGTTAATTTCCAGTGGCCAGTCCTTGCGCGCTGCAGATCATCGGCTAATGATCCGGAAGTGTTTTTTCTTGACGTTTTCTTAACAATCGCTTTTGTACTCTTGGCTTCCATATTATGAAAGGGAGCTATGACCATGCAATCCTACCAACGAATTCTTTGTGCAGTAAATCTGGGAAATAAGGCTCGCGAGATCGTGAATCGCGGCTTGTTGTTTGCGCGCGCGGAAGGTGCGGAACTGGCGATTGCCAGTGTCGTGGACGATCAATTGGGAGTAGGTGACTCCGAATCTTATCCCGCATTGACTGCGGCTGAAGTGCAAAGGCAAACCTTGATGATGGTGTGCAATCGTCTTAACCAGATCGCTGCAAATGTGGGTGCGACTCAGGCGGAAATTTTAGTCAGCATCGGCAAAGAACGCGAAACTCTCGTGGAAATTGCCAGCCAATGGGGCGCAAACCTGGTCATCGTTGGTGTCAGTGAAGAATTTGGACTTTCTCAAAATAAACCTACCATTTTCCATTCGAAACGATGGTCCTTGCCAAAACTACTGCGTCCACTTCCATTCGATGTGCTAACCATTGAAACAAGACAAACCATGCTGGGTCGAACCGGTCGGCTGGTTCAGTCTTTGTTGCAAGGAATTTAATTCTAAAACTAAAAAAGCCAATGTTATAAAAGGATTCCAATTGCATTTATTTAATCAGTCAAAATGGCTCAGAAATGTATTGCCATTTCTTGCTTGGTCATCGCGGGTCAATTCCAGTACCGTTCGCAAGGACAGTGTTGCCGGATTTACTGGTGCGATTATTGTCTTGCCGCAAGCGGTAGCTTTTGCAACCATCGCGGGCCTGCCTCCTGAATATGGTCTCTATGCCGCGATGGTTCCCGCTATTATTGCTGCGCTGTTTGGCTCAAGTTGGCATCTGGTTTCCGGGCCAACGACAGCCATTTCTATTGTCGTCTACGCTACATTGAGTCCGCTGGCAGAGCCAGGTTCGGCAAGTTATATTCAGCTAGCGCTGACGCTAACGTTTCTAACGGGCGCTTTCCAGTTGCTGATGGGAGTGGCAAGAATGGGCGCGTTGGTAAATTTCATCTCTCATTCGGTCGTCATCGGTTTTACTGCGGGAGCTGCAATATTAATCTCGTCGAGCCAGATCAAAAACTTTTTAGGTTTGCCTATTCCGCGTGGCGCGCATTTTCAAGATGTCATTCTTTATACCTTCTCCCACTTGGGCGATACCAACCCCTATATTCTTGCTGTTAGTGGCTTTACGCTGCTGATTGGCATTTTGACAAAAGTGTATCTGCCGCGTGTTCCCTACATGATTGTTGCAATGGTGTTGGGAAGTTTGCTGGCGTTTGGCTTTAACCAGTGGTTCGGAATTGCGATTACCGAAATTGGAACTGTAGGTGCATTGCCTGCACATTTGCCTCCACTTTCGATGCCAACTCTTTCCATTTTTGCAATGACGCAGTTGGCTCCGAGCGCTCTTGCAGTGACAATGCTGGCGTTAACAGAAGCCGTATCGATTTCTCGTTCTATTGCGGTGAAGTCTCACCAGCGCATCGACGGCAATCAGGAATTTATCGGCCAGGGCTTGTCGAATTTATTTGGCGCTTTCTTTTCCGGCTACGCCTCCAGCGGTTCCTTTAATCGTAGTGGACTTAACTATGCCGCAGGTGCAGTCACACCAATGGCATCGATTTTTGCCGCTATTTTTCTGGGTCTTATTGTGTTGTTGGTTGCTCCACTCGCGGCTTATCTTCCTATTCCTGCAATGGCGGGCATTTTATTTTTGGTTGCGTGGGGTTTAATTGATTTTCATCACATTAAGAATATCTTGCGCGCCAGTAAGTCGGAATCCATAGTCCTTATCACTACGTTGCTTGCAACCCTGTTTGTCGAGCTTGAATTTGCCATTTATGTTGGCGTTATTTTGTCTTTAATGATGTATCTCAATCGCACTTCCAAGCCGGCGATGGAGTCTGTCGTTCCAGATCAATCCTCAAGTGCACGAAAATCCGTTGTCAGCCATCTGGACAAAGCCGAATGTCCGCAGATAAAACTAGTGCGAGTGAATGGATCATTGTTTTTTGGTGCAGTCAGTCATGTGCAAAATGAATTGGCATCTATCGACGAAAAAACACCAACATGCAAGCATGTGTTGTTGTTATTGAAGGGGGTTAATTTTATCGATGTTGCTGGTAGCGAACTGTTTGCGCAGGAAGCGAAGCGCCGTACAGAAATGGGTGGCGGGTTGTATTTGTACGGATTAAAGAGCAAGCCATTGGATATGTTACGTCAGGGCGGCTATCTTCAAGAGATCGGCGAAGACCACTTTTTCCAGTCAAAAAGCGCTGCCTTATCCAGTATCGTGCCGCATCTTAATGGAGATATCTGCAGACACTGCCAAACACGGATATTTCTGGAATGTGAAAAAATGCCTAAACCCTATAGTGGTGCAGGAGTAGTAAAGATGAGTTGCGCGACGGTTCCCATGCCTTCTTGACTTTCAATGGAGATATCCCAACCGTAGCGAACACAAATTCGTTTCACCAGAGACAAACCAATACCGGAGCCACGGCTGGTGCTGCCTTTGTAATAGCGCTGAAAAATGTTTCCACTTTCGGCGGAAGGAATGCCCAAGCCAGTATCGGATATCCGAATGCGATTGGGCTCTATTGAGATGCTGATTTCTCCGCTTTCGGTAAAAGCGAAGGCATTACGCAGCAAATTGCTGACTACGACATGCAATAGAATGGGTTGTGCAACCAGGGTTAACGTGATCTGGAAATCGGTTTTCAATAGCACGGGCTTTTGACGCAGTAAATGCCGGTTTCGATCGATCACCTGATTTACAACGCTCACCACGTCGCAGGTGGATTCGTCAGACGCTTGTGTTTCCTCCCGGGCTAAGGAGAGTAAGGCGGTGATCATCTCTACAGCCTCTTGTGTCGCGCGTCGAATGCGGGAAAGACGAATGCGGTGAAACTCGCTCAACTGCTCGTCCTCCTCCATAACCTCGACAGCCCCTTGAATAATGGCAAGGGGCGTGCGTAGTTCGTGACTGGCATCTGCAGTAAAAGCTCGTTCTCGTTCAATAAAAAGCGCAAGTTGATCCAGATAGTGATCGAATGCGTTGGCCAGTTCGCCCACTTCGTCGTTGAGAAATTCGTCGGATAGAATGTTCGTTCGTTTGCCCGGCTTCGCGTGCCGTACTGCTTCGGTTAATCGCAACACTGGCGAGGTGACTCGTCCGGCTAACCACCATCCACTCCAGGCGGATAAGACAATCATCGCAATGACGCCAACAAGCAACGACAACAGAAATCGCCGTTCTCTTTCGTCGTGCAGCTGTTCGTTAAATAGAAGTAAAAATCGTACCCCGTTGTTGTCGGCAATAGCTACCCGGTAGTGCATTTTCCCGATCCATATTTCATGATTTCCCAAAGATAGGGACCGCAATGGTTCGGGAAGTTGTTGCTGATCATTTTTATTGGCTAGCACATAGCCGTGAATTGCATTTGCATTGGGAGGAATCGATTGCGGGTTACGCTGTCGTCGCGCAACAAAATCCTTAAGCTCGGCATTCAGGGTTTCATCCATCAGCCGTTGATTCAGATTCTGGGTCGTGATGAATACAATCAACGCAAGCAGAAAGGTAACAATGCCACCGATGGAAGCGAAGGCTAGTGCTATGCGATATCGCAGGCTATTTTTGTTGTACATCTGAATCGAATAGTTGATAGCCGAGGCTGCGAATGGTAACCAGGAGGGGCTTCATGCCTGGTTTGTCGATGGCCGAGCGTAATACATGCATATGGGCACGCAACGCGTCACTGTCGGGAGGCGAATCACCCCATATTTCGTGCTCGAGATGCGGACGGGTTAAGACTTGCGGTGATGCGCGCATCAGAGCCTCCAGCAATTTCATTGGAATAGGGGGCAGTTCAATAGAATTGCCTGCGCGATTCACCCGATAGGTACCTGGATCGAAACTGAGGTCAGCAATTTGCAAAGTGGTTGTGCTCACCTTTCCTTGTGCACGTCTGCTCAGGGCGCGCAGACGTGCTTCTACTTCCCGTAATGCAAAGGGTTTGACGACATAGTCGTCAGCACCGGCTTCCAGCCCCGCGATCTTATCGTCGAGGGTATCTCTTGCTGTGAGCATTAACACCGGTATGTTAATTCGTGCTTCGGTGCGAAGCCTTCTGCACAGGGTGAGGCCATCAATTCCCGGCAACATTACATCCAGCACAATGGCGTCGTGGGGTTGGGTGGAGGCAAGGTGCAGACCCCAGATGCCGTCGGCAGCAACGTCCATGGTATGCCCTTTGGCCTCGAGAAACTCTACCAGATTGGCCGCCATGTCGGGATTGTCTTCGATTACTAGTATTCGCACGATAATTTCCTGATTAAAGACTGTACCCAATATTTTGAACACTAATATCAAACATCGTTGGATGCTTTAAACCAATCTTTATTATTATTTTGCATCTCTTTTACAAAATCAGAAAAGTCGAATCCATACGCCAGCGACAGCGCTTTGGATAAGCCACTTAGCTTTTTCTTTTGTGCAGGATTCAGAGAACCCACCAGACCCATACCGATGACATTGCCGTAGTCCTTCATCGTGAAGAAAAGCGCGTTATTGGAAAATTGCTGCAGTATTTCTTTGGCTAGCCCATCGAATAAGACTTTGTCGGTCGCCCAAAGATTGCTGGTGAGCACGCCGCGTTCCGTCAGCATGCTGCGACAAATTGCAAAAAATTTTGGTGCATAGAGCACGGTAGCAGGGCCGTCAGCGGAAAACAGATCGACACAAATATGATCGAAGGTTTCTGACAGTCGTTGGCCGATGGAATACAAATAAAGCGCTGCGTCCTGATGAACAATCTGAATACGATCATCTTCTGGTAAATGAAAATAACCGTGGGCAACCTTCACCACTTTATCGCTGCATTCCACGATGGTTATTTGGCATTTGGGAAAATGATGATAATAGAATTTTGCAAGGGAACCTGCACCCAGACCAAGTAATAATATTCTTTTTGGATTGGGTTGTATCAACAGACTGGCCATCATGCCTTCGGTGTAACGCAGTGCCAGGACATTCGGACGATCCAGCCACATGCTGCTTTGTTTGATGTGACTGCCAAAATATAAGGAGCGCGTTTCCTCGTGATCGACAACTTCGATGTCGCCGAACAGATCTCGGCTTTTGTGGATAAGTGTACCACCGTATTTTTCCATTATTAGGGCGCTTCTATAAATCCAAAATTCTAAGCCAGGCAAGGCGCGAGCAAAAAATTGCGACGCCGCATATGTGTGATATGTAAGGAGTAATTTTTTGTAAGCAACGCAGCATGGCGACGGAGTTTGGATTTATAGAAGTGTCCATTAGTAGATTGGGCGTTTTACGCGAAACCAGGCCGCATAGAGCGCTGGCACAAACAGAATGGTCAAGAAAGTGGCCACCAGTAACCCGCCCATGATGGCGTACGCCATGGGCCCCCAGAGGACGCTGCGGGTTAAGGGGATCATGGCAAAAATGGCGGCTGCTGAGGTGAGCATGATGGGGCGGAAGCGGCGTACTGTGGATTCCAGTATGGCGTCCCAACTGCCCATGCCGTTTTCTTGTTCCTGACGAATCTGGTCGATCAGGATAACCGTGTTTCGCATGATCATGCCGCCTAAAGCGATTACGCCTAAGGTGGCGACAAATCCAAAAGGCTTGTGAAAGAGCAGTAAGGCGCCTGCAACGCCGATAATGCCTAGTGGAGCTGTGAGCAATACCATGATCGTGCGCGAGAAAGATTTTAATTGCAGCATCAGTATGCTGAGCACTACTGCCAGCATCATAGGCATGCCTGCATTGATAGAAGCCTCTGCTCTAGCGTTCTCGCCCAAATCTCCACCGACTTCAATGCGAAATCCAGCGGGTAAGGATTGGCGTAGTGCATCGAGCTGTTTATTAATCTGTATCGACACATCAGTAGCCTGTACGCCATCAATAATATCGGCGCGTACACTCAAGGAAAAATCCCGGTTTCTGCGCCAAACAATGGGTTCTTCCAGTGCTAAAGAAAGATTGGCCACCTGACTCAAAGGCACCGAGCCGCCGTTGGCGCTGGCAATATGAATATTAGCCAGCTGGGCTAAATTTTCCCGCTCAACGCTGGGTGCGCGTAACAGAATATCAATCAGCTGATCGCCTTCCCGGAATTGTCCGACCGGCATGCCGTCTACTACACCATACAGTCCATTGGCGATGTCGGCGGAACTGATGGCAGCTGCGCGGGCACGATCCTGATCTACGTCTATACGCAACACGGGAGACTGAAAGCCCCAGTCGGGATGCACATCGCGGACTCGGTTATCGTTACGCATAATGTCGGCCACTTGGTCGCCAATTTTTTTGAGGGGATCTAGTGATGGCCCTAATACGCGAAACTCGATGGGATAGATTACCGGCGGACCCAACGGCACTCGTTGCACGCGCGTGCGTACGCCAGGGAAGTCTTGTTCCAGTATGGTGCGCAAACGATTCACTACTCGTTCACGAGCCTCTATGTTGTTAGTCAGGATTACAAGCTGGGCAAAGTTGGGTCGATATAATTTTTGATCCAAAGATAAAAAGAAGCGGGGTGATCCATAGCCGATATAGGTGACATAGCTGGCGATGTCCGGATCTTTAGCAATCATGGCTTCGGCGCGGGCGGCTTCCCTTTCCGTCGCGTTGATCGACGAGCCTTCCTGTAGCCAAAGTTCGACCATGATTTCCGTGCGATTAGAAGATGGAAAAAATTGTTTCTCAGTCAATCCCATGCCCAGGCCGCCGATCACAAACAACAGGAAGACGGCGAAAATGACTTTTTTGCGGTGTTCAAGACAGCCTTCGATGAGCGATCGCAAGGCGGTATAGAAGGGCGTTTCGAAGAGATCATGGGATTTGCCGGCATGTCTTTTTAGTAAATGGAAGCCTGCCAGCGGCGTTACAAAAATAGCGGCAAACCAGGAAATGAGCAGAGCCAGACTGACAACAGCAAAAATGTCGAAGGTATATTCTCCGGTGGTGGACTTGGCCGTGGCAATCGGCAAGAAACCTGCTGCCGTGATCAGTGTGCCGGTGAGCATGGGAAACACGGTTGCCTGATAAGCAAAGGCGGCGGCATGCAGGCGATCAAATCCTTCTTCGAGTTTGCGCGCCATCATCTCCACAATAATCATGGCATCGTCTACTAACAATCCGAGCGCAATAATGAGTGCGCCGGTAGAGATGCGATGCAGGTCAATATCAAACGCGTGCATGAGTAAAAATATTGCGGCCACCACCAGTGGAATCGTGACGGCAACCACCATGCCAGCACGCAAGCCGAGACTAAGAAAACTAATAGCTAATACGATTGCTACTGCTTCCAGAAAAGAATTCATGAACTCACCAACGGCAGTTTTCACCACGGCAGGCTGATCGGATACTTGGGAAAATTCAATGCCAATGGGTAACTCGGCGTGGAGCGCGGTCATTTCCTGTTGCAAATTTTTACCTAGCTGCAATACGTCGCCGCTCGTTTGCATCGACACAGCAATGCCAATGGCAGGTTTGCCTGCAAAGCGCATCAAAATTCCGGGTGGATCAATATTGCCACGGGAAACTTCAGCGATGTCGCCAAGGCGTAACGTGCGCTGGTTGACGCGTAAGGAAAGCGCTTCAATCTCTGCGATGGAAAGCAAATTTCCTTCCACGCGCAAGGGCACTGAAAAGCCATCGGTTTGAATGCGCCCTGATTCCTGCATGATGTTTTGCGATTGAATGGCATGACCAATGTCTGCGGGTGAAATGCCCAAGG
>Ga0315270_10001742_pt1 | contig 11534 bp, 11 predicted proteins | sample C1_bottom_MG_FD_204932 | JGI IMG/M metagenome (GOLD analysis project Ga0315270, IMG submission 204932) | Sediment microbial communities from Yellowstone Lake, YNP, Wyoming, USA - C1_bottom | ecosystem: Environmental > Aquatic > Freshwater > Lake > Sediment | place: USA: Wyoming | collected... | reverse complement strand
GTCGTGATTCGGCCGGTCGAGAGCGCCGACGCGCTCGCCCGTCGTCGTCACGACGAAGAACGGGCAGGCCTTCGTCGCCGGCCTCAGGTCCTGGACCTGGAAGGGAGCGCCGCTGCGAGGAGCGCGGACATCGTGGCGAAAGTGTACGCCTCGGAGAGGCGGCGACGGCTCGACTCAGCGGTGGGCGGCAACGAACGCGCGCACGTCCGCCGCGGGGACGCCGAGGGCGAGGGCCGCCGCGCGCAGGGCGACGTCGTCGTCGAGGCGTGTCGCGAGCACGGGGCCGCTCACGGGGACCTCGAGGAGCGCGAGGTCCTTCGCGGGATCCGAAGCGACGAGGCGCGCCGGCACCGGCGCATCGGCCCCGGCGGCCCGCACGAGGATGGCCTCGGCAGCCGCGGCGAGGCGCTGGTTCGTGAGGAGGAGGCCGTCCGTCGTCACGAAGAACCCCTGCACGGGAGCCCACGACCCGCCGATCTTCACGAGAACGATCGGGGCGGCGCCTGCGGCGTCGAGAGCGGAGGCCGGAGACGTCGCGACCGAGCCGGCCTCGAGGAGAGCCGTCCGGTCCGCCGTCCTCGGCTTCGGACGCGCGCGGCCCGCCGCGGGCGAGGCCGGCGAGGCCACCTTCGCCCGGTCACCCGGGTTGTCGTCCGCCTTCTGGCGCAGCGCCGACCACGTCGTCGCGCCGGTTGCCGCGACGAAAAGCGCGACGGCGACGGCGGGCCAGCGGGCCGGAGCGGGCGGGGGCGGCGCGGGCACGAACGCGCGCCGCGAGCCCGTGCTGGAGACGGGCCGGCGGACCTGCACCTCGTCGGGCCTGACGCGGAACGCGACCGGACCGACGGAGAACTCCGTGCCCGCCGTCAGCCGCGCGCGGGCCGTCATCTGGTCGTCGACCTTGAGCCGCCGCGGGCCGAGGGCCACGAGCTCCCAGCCGCCCGACCGGTCGCCGAGGATCTCGGCGTGGAACGGCTCCACGGAGCGGAGGGGCAGGACGACGTCGTTCTGCTGCCGGTTCGAGCCGAAACGCAGCGCACCCTCGAGCGGGACGCTCCGCGCCTCGCCGGTGACGGGGTCCGTCCAGCAGATTCTCAGCGAAACGGGGATCTCCCTGGGCATGCGGCGCGCAGTCTACCCCCGGATGCGCTCCGGGTGGGCATAGACGTTGAAGCGCGCGCCGCGCAGGAACCCGACGACCGTGAGGCCCGCTTCCTCGGCGAGCTCCACGGCGAGGCTCGTCGGCGCCGAGACGGCCGCGACGATGCGGACGCCCGCGAGCGCCGCCTTCTGGGCGATCTCGAACCCGAGCCGCCCCGAGACGAGGAGGATGGGCGGCGTCGGCCGCCGCTCTCGCAGGAGCGCCCCGACGGCCTTGTCGGTCGCGTTGTGGCGGCCGACGTCCTCGCGCGCGACGACGAGCGTTCCGTCGGTCTCGAAGAACCCGGCCGCGTGGAGGCCGCCCGTCGAGGCGAAGACGGACTGCCGCGCGCGCAGGACGTCGGGGAGACGCGTCAGGAGTGCGGCCGGGATCGTGAGGTCCTGAGCGCCCCCGTCCCCGGCGGGCCGCGCCGCCCGCGCGCGGGCCGCATCCGCGAGGGCGATCACGTCGGAGACCGAGGTCCGGCCGCAGACGCCGCAGGCGGACCCCATCACGGTCGCGCGCCGCGGGGCGCATCGCGCGGCGCCGGGAGCGAGCGTCACGACCCGGACGTTCCGCGCGAGCTCCGGGGCGAGGCCGGGCTCACCCGGCGGCCCGACGGCCGCGACGTCGCCGATCCCCGAGATCACGCCTTCCCCGTAGAGGAGGCCGACGGCGAGGTCGTCGTCGTCGCCCGGTGTGCGCATCGTGACGACGAACCGTTCGGGCGCGGCGTCTCCGTCGCGGATCCGGATCTCGAGGGGCTCCTCGGCCGTGAGGGAGTCCCGGTCCCGGCTCTCGGCGTCGCCGTCGCGGCGGACGACGTGCACGGAGACGGACGCGTCGCGGTGCGGAGCGGACATCGGGCGCTAGCCTACACTTCGCGCGTGACGGCTGGCCGCGTCCTCGTCCCGCTTCTCGCGGCCGCCTGCGTCGCGCCGGTCGTGCCCGCCGGCGGGGCCCTCGTCCTCGGAATCCTCGTCGCCCTGACCGCGGGCAACCCCTGGCCCGCGGAGACGAAGCGCCTCGCGCACCTTCTCCTCGGCCTCTCGGTGATGGGGCTAGGGGCCGCGGCGGACCTCGGCGTCGTGGCGCGCGTGGGCGCCCGCGGGATCGGCTATACGGCGGCGGGAATCGCGCTCACGTGCGCCGCGGGCTTCGCCCTCGCGCGCGCGCTGCGCGTCGAGGAGGACACGGCGATCCTCGTCACGGCGGGGACGGCGATCTGCGGCGGCAGCGCGATCGCCGCGGTCGCTCCCGCTATCCGCGCGAAGGCCGAGTCCGTGTCCGTGGCCCTCGCGACCGTGTTCCTCCTGAACGCGGTCGCGCTCGTCGTCTTTCCGCCGCTCGGGCGCCTCCTCGGGCTCGACGAAGCCCGGTTCGGGCTCTTTGCGGCGCTCGCGATCCACGACACGAGCTCCGTCGTCGGGGCGGCGGCCGCCTACGGGCCGAAGGCCGTCGAGGTGGCGACCACGGTGAAGCTTGCGCGCGCCCTGTGGATCGTCCCGCTCGCGCTCCTCGCGGCCCGGTACCATGCGCGCCGCACGGGGGAGAGCGCGCACGCCCGCCTCGCCGTTCCGTGGTTCCTCGGCGGCTTCGTCGCCGCCGCCGCGCTCGTCACGTGGCTCCCGTCCATCGCTCCGGCGGGCCACGCCGTCGCGAGCGCGGCGAAGCGGCTGCTGGTCGTCACGCTGTTTCTCATCGGGACCTCGCTCACGCGTGAGGCGATCGCGCGGGTCGGAGCGCGGCCGATCCTGCTCGGCGTGATCCTCTGGGTTCTCGCGGCCTCGGCCACGGCGGCGGCGATCCTCGCCGGCTGGATCGCCTGACCCGGAAGCCCGGTTGTCAGATCCCGCCGCCGTCCACGAGTGCGTCCTCGTGGACCGGCTCGTGGAACGCGCGCACGTCCGCGTCGAAGAGCGTGTAGGTCCCCATGTTCAGGAGCGGAGGCGAGTAGACGTGCAGCGTCACGAGGTCGCCACCGTCGTCCGCGACGTTCGAGACCTGGTGGATGTCCGCGTCCTGCGTCGCGCAGACGCTCCCCGGAGCGTGGGCGAGGGAGCGGACGGCGAAGACCATCCCGGCCCGCGTCCGCTCGAAGACGGTCTCGAGCGCTTCCCCCGAAAGGACGCGCACGCCGCAGCTCGAGCCGGAGTGGTCGTGGATCGGGCTGCGCTGCCCGTTCCGCCAGCACAGGACGAGCGCCTGGTAGGCCGGGCCCGCGTGGACGAGGTTCCGGCGGTACGTGTCGGCCCCGAAGATCAGCCAGGGCCGGACGTCGTCGAGGGACATCGAGACGTCCGCGAGGGCGGCTTCAAGTTCGCCGACCGGGATGCGGTCCGAGAAGGCGTCGAGGCGGCGGAGGAGTTCCGCAAGAGTCTTCGCCATGGAGATTCAATCGCATCGTAGCACCTCACCCCGTCGGCTAGACTCGCCGTGGTGAGCGATTCCGAGCCGCGTCCCGCGGCCCTTTCGGTGTTGTCCGCCCGCCTGAGGGCACTTGGGGCGTGGTGCGGGCGGCAGCTCGGCCGCGTCCCCCGGCCGGCCTGGTTCGCTCTCGGCGCGACGGCGGTCCTCCTCGTCGCCGCGGCCGTCGTCGTCGTCCTGTACTTCTCCCGCGTCGTCTCGAGGACGATGGACGGCCGGCGCTGGAGCCTGCCGACGCGCCTCTACTCCGACGTCTGGGTCGTGCGGCCGGGCGACGCCCTCGCGGCGGAGGACGTGACGCGCCGGCTCGGGCGCCTGCGGTACGCCGAGGTCCCGAAGCCTCCGCTCCTCCCCGGCCAGTACGCGCTCTCGCCGAGGCGGATCACGGTCTCCGTGAACGACCGCGAGACGGCCTGGGGCCGCACCCCGGGCGTGGCCGCGGTGCTCGAGTTCTCGGGGCGCCGCGTCGCGTCCGTGCGCCGCGCCGAGGACGGCTCGCCCCTTCCGCACGTCGTCTTCGAGCCCGAGGTCGTCGGCACCGTCTTCGACGAGAAGATGCAGGACCGCACGCTCGTCACGCTCGACCAGGTCCCGAAGGTCCTCCTCGACGCCATCCTCACGACGGAGGACCGCGACTTCTTCACCCACGCGGGGATCTCTCCGCGGCGCCTCGTCGGGGCCGTCCTGCAGAGCGTGACGCGCCGCGCCGGAGTGCGCGGCACGTCCACGCTGACCCAGCAGCTCGTCAAGAACATGTTCCTCACGCCCGAGCGCACGATCAAGCGCAAGGCCGTCGAGGCTCTCATGGCGGTCATCCTCGAGTCGAAGTACTCGAAGACGCAGATTCTCGAGGCGTACCTCAACGAGATCTACCTCGGCCAGCGCGGCTCCGTGTCGGTGACGGGTGTCGAGGAGGCGTCGCGTTTCTACTTCGGCAAGGGCGTTTCGCGGCTCGAGCTCAACGAGGCCGCGATGCTCGCCGGCCTCATCTCGTCGCCGGGCAAGTACTCGCCGTTCCGCAACCCCGACAACGCGCACCAGCGGCGCGCCGTCGTCCTCCGCGGCATGCTCGAGCAGAAGAAGATCGACAAGGCCGCGTTCGACGCCGCCAGCGCGGCGCCGCTCACGCCGATCGCGGCTCCCCCGTTGGGAGTCGTCGCGCCCCATTTCGTGGACTTCGTCCTGAAGCAGGCAAAGGAGATTCCGGGCTTCTCGAAGGAGGACGGCTCATCGGTCTTCACGACGCTCGACCCCGACATGCAGCTCTCCGCGCAGGCGGCGGTCCTGAAGGGGCTCGACGAGCTCGAGAAGAAGTTCAAGCGCCTGCGCGCCCGCGGCGACGAGGAGCAGCTCCAGGCGGCCCTGATCGCCCTCGACCCCTCCACGGGCTCGGTGCGGGCGCTCGTCGGCGGGCGCGACTACCAGGTAAGCCAGTTCAACCGCGTCGTCCAGGCGCGGCGGCAGCCGGGCTCGCTCTTCAAGCCGTTCGTCTATCTCACCGCGTTCGGCAAGCGCGACCTCGTCCCGCCGATCACGCCCGCGTCGCTCTACGTGGACTCGCCGATCGCGCTCGTGTGGGGCACGGGCGAGGACGAGACCTGGTCGCCCAAGAACTACGACGGGGAGTACCGCGGGACGATGACGGCGCGGCAGGCCCTCGAACAGTCGATCAACATCCCTACGGTACGCATCGCCGTCACCGAGACGGCGCCGGGGCGCACGCTCCTGCCCGACATCGTCGAGACGGCGCGCCGCGCAGGGATCTCGTCGCCGCTCAAGCCCTACCCGTCGCTCGCGCTCGGCTCGTTCGAGACGAGCCCGATGGAGATCGCCTCCGCGTTCTGCACGTTCGCGAACGGTGGGTTCCGCGTGAAGCCGAACGCGCTCCTCGGCCTCGTGACGCCGTCCCTCCGGCGCATGGAGTCGAAAGACGAGCCGATCGTGCGCGGAGCCGACGCCGACGCGGTGTCGGTGCTCGACTCGGTCCTCCGGGGCGTCGTGGACCGAGGGACGGGCGGTTCGGCGCGACGGCTCGGGGCGCAGGGCATCTTCGCGGGCAAGACGGGAACGACGAATGACGGCCGCGACGCGTGGTTCGTCGGCTTCTCGCCGAGCCTCCTCGTCGCGGTGTGGGTCGGCTTCGACGACAACCGCGGCCTGAACCTCTCGGGTTCTCACGCGGCTCTGCCGATCTGGGCGGACTTCGTGCGCCGCTTGCCGTCGCACTGGTTCGAGACGCCTTTCCCGAAGACGCCCGGCGTCGTCACCGCGTCGATCGACCCGACGACGGGCCTTCTCGTGACCGAGGAGTGTCCCGCGTCGCTGGACGAGGTCTTCCTCGAGGGGACCGAGCCGAAGCAGCGCTGTCCCCACGGCGGCGGCGGCACGCCAGGGCCCGGCATCGGGGGAGCGGGCAACTGAGGCTGACGCTCCCGCCCCTCGACCTCGACCTCGTCGTGCGCAGCCACGGGTGGTACGACCTGCCGCCGTTCCAATGGGACGAGCAGAAGCACCGGCTGAATTTCATTTTCTTAGAAGGTGAATGCCCCGTGCAGGTGGTCGTGGCGAAGCGAGCGAGCGGGCCGGTTGCAACCGCAGCGCCGGCCTCGCCGCCGCCCTCTTCACCATTCAAAGAAGATCTTCCGGTCTCTTCGAACCTTCCGTCCAGGGCTGCGGTCCGCCGCGCGCTGGATCGCGTCTTCGATCTCCGGGCAAATCTCTCTTCCTTCCATTCTCTTTGCGCCGGCGATCCCCGCTTCGCGTGGATCGCGCGGCGCGGGGCGGGGCGCATCCTGCGCGCGCCGACGCTGTTCGAGGACGCCGTGAAGGTCCTCGCGACGACGAACTGCACGTGGGGACTCACGAAGGTGATGGTCTCGAACCTGATCGCGCGGTACGGGAACGGCGGCGCGTTTCCGCCGCCTGCTTTCGTCGCGGGGCTCTCCGCCCGCCAGATCGAATCGCTGAAGCTCGGGTACCGCGCGCCGTACCTCGCCGCGTTCGCGGACCGCGTCGCGTCCGGCGCGCTCGACCTCGCGCGCTGGGAGGACCTCGCGCGACCCGACGCGGACGTCGAGAAGGAGATCCGCGCCGAGAGGGGCTTCGGCCCGTACGCGGCAGACACCCTCGGGCGTCTTCTCGGCCGGCACGGCAAGCTCGGGCTCGACTCGTGGTCGCGAAAGAAAGTCTCGACGTTACGGTTCCGCGGACGCAACGTCTCCGACGCGCGCGTCGCGCGGCTCTACGCGCCGTTCGGTGCTCACGCGGGCCTCGCGTTCTGGCTGGACGTGACGCGCGACTGGCACGAGGAGAAGGAGCGCCTCTGGCCGTGACGCGCCGCCGTAAGATGAGCGGGGAGAACGCGTGAAGAGAGTCGTCCTCGTCGGGGCCACGGACGGGCTGGGGCGCGCGCTCGCGGTCGAGTACGCGTCGCGGAGTTGCTGGGTCACCATCCTCGGCCGGTCGCCGGAGAAGCTCGGAAGCCTCGTCGCCGAGCTGTCCGCGCGCCACCCGGCGGCGACCGTCCACGGCGTCGTCTGCGACCTCGCGGACGCCGCGCGCATCGAGCCGGCCTTCCGCGAGGCGCTCGAAGCGACCGGACACTGCGACCTCTTCCTCTACAACGCGGGGCTGATGCCCGCCGGTGACGGCGTCACGTGCGACCCGGAGAGCGACGCCGCCACGATGAACGTCAACGCGGTCGTGGCGGTGCGCATGCTCGGCCTCGCGGCGAACTATTTCCGCGCGGCGCGCCGCGGCCATCTCGCGGCGATCTCGTCGATCGCGGGCGACCGCGGCCGCAAGGGGAATCCCGCGTACAACGCCTCGAAGGCGGCACTCACGACGTTCCTCGAAGGGCTGCGCAACCGTCTCTTTCCGTTCGGCGTAACGGTGTCGACGGTGAAGCCCGGCTTCGTCGGGACGCGGATGCTGGACGGGAAGAAGAACCTCTTCTGGGTCGTCCCGCCCGACGTGGCGGCCCGAACGATCGCGGACCGCCTCGAGAAGCGGCACGAGGTCTTCTACGTCTACCGCCGCTGGGCGCTGTTCGGCCTCGCGCTCCACCACGTTCCGCGCTTCCTCTTCAAGCGCGTGGGCCCGCCGTGACGGCCGCCAGCCGCCCGGTTCCCGAACGTGTCGAGGGCTTCGGCCTCTACAACTTCTGCGTGTCGCCGGTTTACCGGCCGTCGTCCGTGGAGGAGCTTGCGGCGGTTCTCGCGGACGCACGCGCCCGCAGCGAGACGCCGGTCTTCCGCGGTGCGGGTCGCTCGTACGGCGACGCGGCCCTGAATCCGGCCGGACCCGTCGTCGAGCTCACGCGCCTGAACGCGATCCGCAGCCTCGACGCCGAAACGGGAATCGTCCGCGCGGGGGCGGGGCTCACGCTCGGAGAGCTCTGGAAGGCCTCGATCCCGAAGGGCCTCTGGCCGCCCGTCGTGACGGGAACCATGAACGTGACCCTCGGCGGCGCCGTCGCCGTCAACGTCCACGGCAAGAACGGCTGGAAGCGCGGGACGATCGGCGACCACCTCGAGAGCGTCTCCGTGCTGCGGCCGGACGGCCGCATCGAGGAGATCGCCGCCGGCTCTGCAGCGCTGGCCGACGTCGTCGGGAATACGCGCGCCGCGGACCCGGTCGTGGAAGTCGCGCTCCACCTCAAGAAGCTCCGCTCGGGCTACCTCGACGTGGAGGGGTTCGCGACGCCGGGACTCGCCGCGACGCTCGCCGCAATTGACGGCGCGAAGGACGACTGGGAGTACGTCGTCGGGTGGATGGACTGCTGGGCTTCGGGGCGAGCGCTAGGGCGGAGCGCCCTGCACGTGGCGAACGAGCACGTTCCGGCGTCCGGCGAGCCGACGGGGTTCTCCGTTGCCGAGCAGGTGGCCGACATCAGGACCGGACCGCTCCCGGTCCCGCTGCTCCTTCTCGGGCTGAAGCTCACCGCGCGCGGCCCGCAGATGCGTCTCGTGAACTCGGCGAAGTTCCTCGCCGGCCGCCTCGCGGGCCGGGCGCGTTACCGCCAGTCGCTCGTCGCTTTCTCGTTTCTCCTCGACTACGTTCCCGGCTGGAACGAGGCGTACCGCCCGGGCGGCTTCATCCAGTACCAGCTCTTCGTGCCCAAGGAGAAGGCCGAGGAGGCGTTCGCCCGCGCCCTCGTCCTGCAGCAGGAGGCGGAGGTCGTCTCGTCCTTGGCCGTCGTCAAGCGCCACCGCGCCGACACCTCTCCACGAGGTTATGCCCCGGATGGCTTTTCCCTCGCGCTCGACTTCCCGGTGACGCGCGGCAACGCGGACCGCCTCGTCCGCCTGTGCCGCGGCTTCGACCGCATCCTCCTCGAGACGGGCGGCCGCGCCTACCGCGCGAAGGACTGCGTCGGCACGGTCGAGCGCCTCGCGGCGGCGCGCGGCGGCAGGGCCGCGTGAGGCCAGTCTCGCTCGCCGCCACGGCGGCTCTTGCGGCCGCGCTCGTCCTCGCGGGCTGCGGCAGCACCGAGACGCCGACCCAGCCGTCCTCGTGCGTGCCGCTGACCGGGCAGTACGCCGGCACGTTTACGGACTCGTGCGGGACGAAGACGCTCGACGTCACGCTCTTTCAGACGGGCTGCAAGGTCGTCGCGGACCTGCCGGGCGTCGGCACGCTCACCGGCAACGTGAGCGGCGCGACGCTCGTCTACGCGGTCGGGTTCTCGCCGTGCGGAGGCTCGGCGAGCGGCACGATGACGCTCACCGCCGACGGCGGACTGACCGGGACCTACACGGGCCAGGCGACGGGCGGCGGCTCCTGCTGCGGCGCGGTGAGCGGGTCGGTCGTTCTCGTCCGGAAGTAGCCCGGAGCGTCTGCATCATGCGGAAAAGGAGAGAGGCGCGTAGAATGGTGAGGATGCGACGGGTTCTCTTTCTCGCCCTGTTCGCCGCTGCCCTCGTGGCGGCGCCGGCGGCGCGCCTCGCGGCCGTGTCCCCGTGCGGGGGCTCGGCGCCGATGGATTGCTGCGCCGGCATGGGCGACGATGGCGCCCCGCCCTGTCACTGCTCGCTGAACCCGGTTCCTCCGGCCCCGGCGGTCGTGGTCGCGGCCGACGCTCCGGCCGTCGTGCTCGCGGAGGCGCTTGCGCCCGTGGCCGTGGTGGACGCTCCCGTCGCGTCGGGCCCCGCGGCCCGCGTCGCGCCGCGCGCGCGCTCGGCCCCGCTGCACCTGCTCTTCTCCGTCCTCCTCGTCTGATCCCTCGTCGAGCGTTACTCCCTGCTGCGCGCGTCGCGGCTCCGTGAGGCGTTTCTCGACGAGGTGATTCGATGTTCAAGAAGAAGAGAGAAGACTTTCTTAGAAGGTCCCGATCGGCGGCCGTGACGGTGCTCGTGAGCGCTGGCGTTGCCGTTTGCGTCGCCGCGCCCCCGGCGGGCGCCGCGGCCTCCGCGGGCTCCGCCACCTCCGCGTCGGCCGAAGCCGACGCTCTCGTCGCCGAGGCCCTCGCGAAGAACCCCGAGCTCGCGGCGGCGCGATCGGAGGCTGCGGCCCTCGCGGCGCGCGCTCCGGCGGCCGGCGTCCTCTCCGATCCGATGCTCTCCGTCGGGTACGAGAACGACGGGACCGCGATCTCTCTCGGCACGGAGCCGATGTCGCGCCTCATCTTCGCGGCCCAGCAGGCGTTCCCGTTCCCGGGAAAGCTCGGGGCCGCGGAGAAGGTCGCGAACGCCGACGCGGCCCGGGCGCGGCTCCGGCCCGAGCGCGCGGCGCTCGCGCTCGCCGGCGCCGTCCGCCGCGCCCATGCGGACCTCCTCGAGGCGCGCGAGAACCAGCGCCTCGTCGAAGAGCAGATCGAGACGTGGCGTCAGATGGACGAGACTATTCGCGCCCGTTACGCGGCCGGGATGGGGACGCAGCAGGACGTGATCCGCGCGCAGAGCGAGCGGACGCGCCTCCTTCAGCAGAGGCGGCGCGACGAGGCTTCCGAGGAGGGGGCTCTCGCGGAGCTGCGGCGCCTTCTCGACCTTCCTCCGGACGCGCCCGTCGCCGCCGCAGCGCGGCTTCTCCCCGGAAGCGCGTTCGACGTCCCGCGTCGCGACGAAGCGGTCGCGAAGGCCCTCGACGCCACACCCGAGATCCGTGACGCTGCGGCGCTCGGCGAGCGCTCGCGTTTCGCCGCCGACCTCGCCAGGCGCGGGACGCAGCCGGACTTCGTCGTCTCCGCGGCATACATGAACCGCGGCTCGCTGCCCCTCATGTGGGCCGCCGGCGTCGGCGTGACCGTGCCGATCTTCGCGGGCGCGCGCACGCGGCCGCTCGTCGCCGAGGCGCAGGGGCTCTCCGACTCCGCGGCCTCGACGGAAGCGGCCATCAAGTCGATCGCGCGCGCCCGCGCCGAGGAGCGCCTCATCCGGATGCGCCAGCTCGCGGACGAGGCGCGGCTGGACGCCGAGGGCGTCCTCGTCCAGGACCGCCTTTCGGTGGACGCCGCGCTCGCGAGCTACCGCTCCGGCGCCGTTCCGTTCGTGACCGTCCTCGAGGCCCTCGGGACGTTCTACCAGGACCGGCGCGCCGCCGTCGGGAGGCTCTCGGGCTTCTTGCGCGCGGACGCGGACCTCCGCGAGTACGCACTCGACCGCAATACGGCGGGCCTTGCGGGCGCGCCGTCCGCCGCTTCCGCCACGGGCGGGATGTAGGGAGACCAAGATGAATCTGCTTAGAAGGATCCCGTTCTTCCTGTTCGCCTTCGCTGCGGTCGCGGTGCTTTCCCTGGCGTCGTGCGGCGGCCGGGGCGCTGCGCCCCCCGCTGCGACGCCTGCCGCGAAGGCCGCGAAGTGGCAGTGCCCGATGCATCCCGAGGTCGTCAAGGACGGGCCAGGGGACTGCCCGATCTGCGGCATGAAGCTCGTGCCGATCGAGGAGGCTGCGCGCTCCGCGTCGGCCGCGATGTCCGGGAGCGCCGCCGCCGGCCCCGCCGGCCTCGCGACGGTCACGATCGACGCGG
>Ga0315270_10001741_pt1 | contig 11535 bp, 13 predicted proteins | sample C1_bottom_MG_FD_204932 | JGI IMG/M metagenome (GOLD analysis project Ga0315270, IMG submission 204932) | Sediment microbial communities from Yellowstone Lake, YNP, Wyoming, USA - C1_bottom | ecosystem: Environmental > Aquatic > Freshwater > Lake > Sediment | place: USA: Wyoming | collected... | reverse complement strand
GAGAATGAACCAATTCCTCAACCGAAACTAAGGAATTAGAAACAGAAGGAGCATCCTTCGAAACCGAAGGGTCTGACAAGGGGGAAGTAGTCATAGTGACATAAAGTAACAGGATATCTACAGAAAGCAATACTAAGTTTTAGACACGCGGGGAATTCGGTAAGTTCTTTGGGATCCCCCGTTCAAGGGACGCCAATTCTTTAGCGCGAGCCGCCGCCAACTTCTCCGTCAAATGGCATCCGATCGCCAGTGCTACGGCGTCGGGTACGGCCGGCTCCGCGTCGATAAGAGTCAATAACACCCTGGAGCAAACTTATGCTCACCGAGGCAAATATCACGGCGACCAGGAATTTGATGATGGCCCCGGTAATGTCCACGGTGGGATCTGCCCAGGCCTGCCAGAGCCCTGGCGAGGAGATTATTAGGCCCATCAGAACGCTTCCCGGAGTAATCGATTTCATCTTAAATCCATAGCGCGTTCGGTACGACGTTGTTGACGTTGGGCTCGAAATACTTCTTTTCGAAATGCATGCGCCACCGGTTCAAGAACGGGTTCTTTCAAGAGCACCACAAACTCATCTAGGGCGGTAGCACGGTCCTGTCCTTGTATATGGTCTTTGCGCAGAATTAAACCCGCAACGACCCAGGTCACGCCACTTAACTCCAAGGTGAGCTCTACTTCTTCGCCAGAAACCAGAGCGAGCCGTTGATTAGTTCGACAACGTACTCCACCCTCGCTCATATCTATCGCCCGCACCTGGACCTTTATCGGCGTTTTGCGTTTGAGGAAGTTGATCTCGACGTCAAGCATCACTCCAGCTCGAGTAAATCGACGGCGTTGAAACTTTTCAGCAATCCCAATTGGCTCTACCCGCCATATTCGATGGCCGGTAATAAAATTGTCAACCAATCGAGTCGGCACTTTATGCATTCCACGTTTATCTCGCCAGAAAAGGTCCATCTCTTGGCCCAGTTCCAGGTGCGTAGTCGCCGGAAGCGAGGGAGCCGGGAATTCAAGGTAGTCGGCGCCCACCCCTTCGACCCGGGAAGCTAGACCCACTTCTTCACCGGGTAAATATATTTGGACCAGGGTGTTCAAACCTGGCAGCAGGTCACTCACGAACCCTGGCCGCTACTAACTCGCAACATTGAATTCCATACCATCGAAGTGGCGGGGCGATCATCAAGCACTGCCACAGGATAGCCGAGATCCAGGATTGGGTAGAGGTCATTGGTTGAGGCAGCATTGTGAACAACGAGGGCATTGACTTGGCTCAATCTGGCTAGCCATCTGGATAGGTCTGCAAATTTGCGAGTGGCATCAACCATCGCCCAGACCTGAACCGCACCTATCGCGGCAACCATCTCGTTGGCCCAATCCACCGCTTCATCATCCCAGATGGCGCTAATCGGCAGATCTACCGCGACCACGGTAGGCATGGTCTCGGCTAACAATTTCACTGAGCGTTTTCTTGCAGTGACCGAATCCGTTAATCGACGACTCGCGATAAGGCCAGGAATCACTTGATCTGGCGAAGCAAGCATCACTCGGCGCTGGGGAATGCGCATTCGACGAGACAATTCAACTCCAGCATTGAAACTCACACCAGCTTCGCCCACCAAAGCAAGTACTTGTCCACGCCCACGCGGTGGTTTTGGCGGTTCAACCAGCAAGTCTTCTTTGATCAATAACTGTTGGGCCCGAACAGGTCTGCGCTTTGCTGGATATTCGATTTCAGCAAGCGCGGTCGAAGCCGTATATGGGGCGATCTCCACCGATGGAGCCACTGTTGGGAGAGCCTGGACAGGTGGGGCAATGTCAGCAGTATCAGCGGAATCAGCAGTATCAGCGGAATCAGCAATACCAGCAATACCAGCAATACCAGCAATATCAGCAATACCAGTGGCCGAAGTCATCATTTGGTCAGCCTCAGCCATGACTGAGCCATAAGCGGTGGCCATGGCACTCTGGTTTTTCGCCTGGGTCTTCTTAGTACCAGTTAGCGAGGCAGGGTCGATGCCAAGTCCGCGGCCAACGCGATCCAAAACATCCGCAAAGGCCGGCCGAGCGGTCGAAGGGGTTGGTGTCAGCTCTGCCGGACGAGAAGCCGGACGAACCGGCTCTGCCGGACGAGAAGCTTGGCGCACTGGTTCCGCTTGTCGCGCAGCCGGACGAACCGGCTCCAGCAAACTCGCGCTGTCGCCACCGACCTGATTCATTGCTTCAGCGATCAATAATGCCAGCGGTTCTTCGCCCACCTTGATGCCACTATTGACTGAAGTCAACGCGGGTATCGCAACGTAGGCATCGTCAATCTCAACGGTTACCTCATAGCGCTCTTTAGGAAAGAAGCCGGCGAACCCGCCGCTTCTGACCCGTTCAGCTTGAACTATCTGAGCGTGCTGGCCGTAATCAGTACGTACCTGATCCAGCAACTTCTCGATGTCTGGTCCATCAAGCAATAGCCGCGTGGGCAAGGTTCACCACCCCAATCGTACGAATGTCGAGCGAACCGCTCAGTTCTGCATAGGACAGGACCGGAAGCCGAGGTAACTCGCCACGAAGCACTCGGCGCAAGGCTGAGCGGATCTGCGAAGTACACACAAGAACCGGAGTACCACCATTATGTTCGGCCTGCTTAGTCAGGCGAACGGTTTCTTCAACAATCCTTTGCAAAGCCAGCGTATCCATCAACAGATAACTACCCTGCTCGCTTGGTCGCACTGATTCCACAAGCTGTTGTTCAAGCATCGGATCAAGAGTCAAAACTGAGAGCGCCCCATCAACCCCATGAGCCGCACAAATCGCAGGTCCCACCATTGCTCTGGCGGCTTCGACCAATCTCTCGTGATCAGAACTCGAGCGCGCCTGTTGAGAAAGTGCCTCATAGATCCGAACGAGATCACGAATCGGAACGCGCTCTTCAAGTAATGATTGGAGAACTCTTTGAATCTCGCCCAGAGTTAGCAGCGCCGGCGTTAAATCTTCAACAACAGCAGGGTTTGAGCGCCGCATCGCATCAGAGAGCATCCGAACATCTTCCCGACCGAGCAACCGGCTGGCATTTTCGCGAACCACTTCGGACAGATGAGTGGTAACAACTGAGGCGCGGTCAACAACCGTGGCGCCAGAGAGTTCAGCCTGGTGGCGAAGTTCAGCACTAACCCATTTAGCAGCAAGCCCAAAGACTGGTTCCTGGGTTGCTTGACCCGGGAGCGCTTCTAATTCATCACCAATCACCAGTACGCATCCCGGAGGGGCCGACCCGCGCGCTATCTCTACCCCGTGCAGACGAATTCGATAAGTGGAAAGTGGCAAATCTAAATCGTCTCTGGTGCGTACTGGAGGTAGAACTAATCCCATTTCAAGTGCGAATTTACGACGAAGCGCTTTCACGCGATTGAGCAGATCGCCACCGCCAGCTGGGTCAACTAGATCAACCACGTCATAGGCAACATCCAACTCGATTGGAGCAACTCGCATTTCTTCGACGAGCGATTCGGGAGAATCTGGGCTCTGTTCAGGGCCAGTAATCGCCAACGGAGCATCCCGTAACTTCTGTTCCTCCTCTTGAGAGGCCAGGCGGATTGCAGTCAGAACCGCGGCGCCACCAACAAGTAGGAATGGCAATTTTGGTAGACCAGGAATAAAGGAGAGAAGCAAAATTCCAAAGCCAGCAAATCGCATTGCCTTGTGCTGAGCCGCAAACTGACGAAAAACATCGCTTCCCATATCGGCACCGGCAGTGGCTCGAGTGACGATCAGACCGGTGGCAACAGACATAAGGAGTGCCGGAATCTGGGAGACCAAACCATCGCCGACCGTCAGCAGACTGTAGGTGTGTACGGCATCCCCAACTGCCATGTGCTTTTGCAGGACACCAATTAACAGTCCACCAACCAGATTTACGATCGTGATGACGATGGCAGCAACCGCATCACCCTTGACGAACTTTGATCCACCATCCATCGCGCCATAAAAATCAGCTTCTGCACCGATCTCAGTCCGGCGACGCCGGGCTTCGTCATCATCAATAAGTCCAGAGTTCAGGTCGACGTCAATTGCCATTTGCTTGCCTGGCATCGCGTCCAAGGTAAAACGGGCGCCAACTTCAGCAACTCGGCCAGCACCATTGGTAATAACCACGAATTGGATAATGATCAAAATCAAAAAGATGACCATTCCGACAATGAGGGAGCCACCGATTACGAAGTGTCCAAAGGCTTCCACCACCTTGCCGGCATAGCCATCTAGCAAAACCCGACGAGTTACGCTCACATTCAGAGCAAGTCGAAAGAGCGTGGCGATCAAGAGCAGAGCTGGGAACGAGGCAAAGTCCAACGGCTTGGTCACAAACATTGAGACCAGCAGGACCAACAAGGCTGCGGTGATATTGGCGGCGATCAGCAGGTCAATTAGAACGGTCGGCATTGGCACGATCATCATAAAGATGACGGCCACCACCGTGGCAGGCATCGCAAACTGCCCCAGACGGTTTACGCCCACGCGTAATCTCCTAGCTCATCACCGGCCCAATCCGTGGCCGCGCATGCCGTCCTGGCGAATTTCTATCGGCAGGACGGGGTGACTACTGAGCGATTTATAGGTTGTTTTGTCCGAATTGCTGATCTCATTAAGAAAGTTGCCGAACTCTTTGTAAGGCCGTTGATCTGTGCAGACCAGCTGCTGATCCACGGGATTTAAGGGACATCACAAAGGCCAGGATGCGAGCCACCGCGTTGTAAAAGTCAGCTGGAATCTCCTGCCCCAGATCACAGGCCGCATGCAAGGCCCGCGCCAACGGCACGTCTTCGACCATGGGAATACGATTCTCGGTCGCCAACTCTCGAATTCGGCTAGCCACCACTCCTCGGCCTTTGGCCACCACCCGAGGCGCGCCGCGCATCGGTTCATAGCGCAAAGCGACCGCCACGTGGGTTGGGTTAACCAACACGACATCAGCGGTGGCAATCTCAGCCATCATTTTATTTTTGGCTATTTCTCTAGCGCGCTCTCGGAGTTTGGCTTTCATTTGAGGGTCGCCATCAGAAGAGCGATTCTCGTCGGTGATTTCACGCCGGGTCATCATCAACTGTTTGCGCTGACGACGCCAGGCGACTGCATAATCGACAACTCCAAGAACCAACGCCATTAACGACACCGCACGCAGGAGTGAGATGGCCGAACCTGCAGTGGCTGACAATGCCGCAGTCAAAGACATCCCGCCTTGTCCAAGCAGTAATACCGTCAAATTATGAGCAGCTTTCCAAACCAGGTCAGCGGCCACAGCCGATTTGAGTAGGGCCTTGATCAGTTCCCAAACGCCTTGGGGCCCAAACATTCTCTTTAAGGCGCTCAATGGATTTAGTCGCTCTAACTTTGGACGAAGTTTCTTTCCCGAAACATGGATACCGCCCTGTACCGCCGCTGAAAAAACACCAACAACTAACAACGTCATTAAGAATGGCGCCAGCCCAAATGCCATCATCCGCAGGCCGTTAGAGAAAACTCCAAGCGCTTTAGCCGGGTCGGGATTGGCAATCGTGGTTGGAACATGCGCGATTAACTCGGTAGTCGATCCTTGAATTGTGGAGACCATCTTTGGCAGTACAAAACTCACTGCAAGTAACCCAGCCCAGCCGCCAACCTCTGGCGTTTTAGCAACCCGTCCTTCTTTGCGAGCATCCTTTAATTTTTTCGCAGTGGGTTTTTCGCTACCTTCATTCTTTGCCATGGATCAACCCGCCAAACTCAGGATTATGGCAACAATTCGCTGAACCAGGTTGGCCACAAAAGTTGGAAGCAGTGGGAAAGTTAGACCGGCCAACATCAGGCTCATCAAAATCTTCAATGGGAAGCCCAATTGAAATGCGTTAAGCGCCGGCGCAACTTTGGTCAACAAACCAAGTCCCACGTCAGCTAGAAAAAGCACACCAATCAAGGGAGCTGCGATTTCCAACGCGCCCACGAAGAATCCACCCAAGCCAGTAATTAGGGCATCAGATAACGAAGCCAGCGGCAGCGAGCCATCAAGAGGAATCGATCGATAGGTGCGAAAGAATCCGTGCAAAATCAAAATGTGCCCGTCGGTGACCAACAATAAAAGCACACTCATGAATTGGTGCAAACGACCAAAAACTGATGACTGAGATAAGGACATCGGGTCGAAAGCAGATGCCAACGTAAAGCCACCGAACAAATCAATAAGAGAACCAGCGGCTTGGACAGCGGCCATAATCAGATAGACCACAAACCCAAGTCCTGCGCCTACTGCAACTTGCATGACAACGGCCCCAAGAATTGATGGGGTATCAAAACTTGGTAGTTGCCCGGTTAGTTTGGAAGTTACTGGCAATGCAAACGCAACGGCGAGCAAGGCCTTGACTGGACCTGGAATGGTACGGCCGTTAAAAGGAGGTGCGACCACTAGCCAGGCGCCCGCGCGAACCGTAGCAAGCAGGAAAGCAAGCAACGTTGAGGCACCTATTGCGGGAAGCATTAGTTCATCAGACCTAACGCAATAGCGATGGCAGTTGGGCGAAAAGACTGTCGGTGTAAGAGATCATTTCGTGCAACATCCAGTTACCGCTAGATACCAGAGCCACGCCAACCCCGATCATCTTTGGCACAAACGAAAGGGTGACCTCTTGAATCTGGGTCATCGTCTGAAATAGCGAGACAGCAAAACCAATAGACAAAGAGGTGAGCAAGATTGGAGCACAAAGTTTGGCACCGACAATCATCGCGTGCATACCTAGTTGAATTACCGCAGCATCAGTCATCGTGTTCCACCACTCATCGGTAACTCGCAACCAGGGCAGTGACAATCAAGCCCCAACCATTGACCAGAACAAAAAGCAAAAGTTTAAAAGGCAGCGAAATCATCACTGGCGGCAGCATCATCATGCCAAGGCTCATCAAGGATGCTGAAACAACGATGTCGATAATGAGAAATGGTACGAAAATTACGAAGCCGATAATGAACGCCGAACGCAACTCCGAAAGCACAAAGGCCGGAACCAAGGTGGACATTGTCACTTGATCTGGCGTGGGTGGCTTGCCCTGTCCCGATACATTCACCATCAGAGATAGTTCATCTTGACGAGTGTGGGCCAGCATGAACTTGCGCAGCGGCACCACTCCGGTGTCATAAGCCTGAGAGAAACTCTTTTGACCATTTATATAGGGCTGCACTCCATCGGTATTCACCTGATGTAGAACTGGCCCCATCACGAACAGGCTGAGGAATAGGGCAAGTCCGGCAAGCACTTGGTTCGGCGGAATCGACTGTAAGCCCAGGGCATTGCGGGTTAGGGAGAGGACCACAATCATTTTGGTAAAACTAGTTGTCATCAATAGCAGTGCTGGCGCAACAGCCAACACTGTGAGTCCCAACAGGGTAAGGACCGATGTGCTCGGCTTATCGCCAACTCCTGGGAATTGAATTTGAAATGGGACGGTAGCCGGAGATGTAGGAGCGGCCGAGGCCATTGGAATCCCAACGAACAGCGGCACAACTATCCCCGAGAACATCACGGTGATCCGGGTAAACACACGGCTCAACGACGTACCGTCCGTTCTCGTAACAGCTCGAAAAGACGACGCCAAGTGTTGGGGGAAAGGATCGAACCGGTAAGCAGCCCCGAACCTTCCTGACGCGATCCACGCAATCTTGAGGCGGCACTCTTGACGATGGACATCGTTTTATTATCAGTTTCATTATCAGAATTTGTGTTGGCGAACTGTACGTGCTCTGGATCAGCAACTGTAAGAACCGTTACTTGTGTTTCAGTTACTCCAAGAACCAGCACCTGATCAGCCACTCTTACGACAGCCACCGATGACCCTCTGGTCATTGGTAAGCGAGCCAATATTTCCAGCACGCCAGCACCGCGCGCTACCGCTTTCCCTCGCAACGCGCGAGCCATCAACCACATGAGAGCTAAAACGATGCCAAGAGAGAGAATGACCCTTAAAGCCAAGGCCAAAGTCTGCATCAATTACTGCCCTCGGAAGACTCGTTTGGATTTGAAGAGACGATCTCAGTTATTCGGATACCGAAGTCCTCATCGACTACGACGATTTCTCCTCTGGCAAGCAAGGTGCCATTTACGAGCAAGTCAGCTGGGCTGCCCGCAGCACGATCAAGTTCCACAACTTGGCCCGGTGATAACTCAAGTAGTTCGCGAACAGTCATTCTGGTCCTGCCAATTTCTACAGTGACCTCCATTTCGACATCGCGAAGCATGTCTAATCCGGCGCGTGGAGTGGTGGGAGAGATTTTTTTCTGGGTCGCCCGATCAATGCCTCTAAGCCACACTGTCGCCCGGTGGTTTCCATCTGAGGTCAATGCCACTGAAATTGGAGTCGAGGTTCCGCTCTTCTCCTCCGGCAATACCGCTGGTACTTCCACGAGCGGACCAGCCGTGGCGCCAAGTGCGGTGGCGGCTGCCGATACTGCCGGCTGTAGCGCTGGGACTAATTCAAGTTCGCCGAGTGGACTATTTTTTAAAAAGTTGGCCAACTCGGCATCAATAACAATCATCAATTCAGCATCTGCCGGACCCGTAAGTCGAACCGAGACGGCTGCTGCTGCTTCTGGTGGCCATGGCGGAGTGCTGCCGGCCATCGGTTCTGACAGAACCAAAGTCTCGGGAACAGGTAACCGTTCAGCAATGGCCGCAGCGCAGGCTGAAACCAATTCCATTGTCCAAAACTGGGACTGAGTTTGGGTTGATGAAGTGCTCATGAGGCGCTCTCCTCGTTAGGGGTAACAATTAGACAAGCGAGCCGGTTACCTTCACTGCCGGGCACCGCATAGGCAAACGTGATTCCGGCAGCACCAATCGACAATGGCTCACGTACCAAATGGCGTAGCGGTAGCACATCACCGATCTGTAAATCCAAAACTTCTGGCATTAACACTGGCGTGGGATTAAAACGAACGGCGACATCTACCGGTACTTCCTGCAACCTAGCCACCACAGCACGAGCCGCCGCTTCCCGACGATTTCGGTCACGCCCAACCCCTGGTCCAGAGATGGCGCGATCCAAGTGCGGAAAGATTCCGTTGTAAGGAAGACAGAGGGTCGCCTTGGATTCATCAGAACCTGTGTGCATGTCAAAAGTGATCACAATGACTAGGTCAGAGGCAGCCGAAGCTTGGGCAAATTGTGGGTTGTATTCGATACCGGTAACTTCTGGCTGCAATTTGACCAAAGGCTCGAGGGCGTATCCCATTTCATGTAAGAGTCGATCAACTATTCCTCGAATGACGCTCAATTCGACATCGGTCAGCGGTCGCTCCGGTTGAGGTGCTGCCCCTGAGCCCCCCAGCATGTGATCGAAAGCGGTCATCGAGGTCGACATGGATAACTGCAAAATCCCAGCACCTGGCAGGGGATCAAGTGTTAGCAAGAACATGGCCGTCAGATCCGGCAATGAGGATATATATTCGTCGTAAGTCAATTGTTGAATCGAAGTGGTCTGCACGCTGCAGACCGCACGCAACGAGGTAGTAAATAGTGTCGCCCACTGTCTGGTGAAAGTCTCCAGCGTCATTTCCAGAATACGGACGTGCTCTCTGGAAAGTTTGGTGGGCCGCCGAAAGTCATAGGCGCGCGCTTCTCCAGTTTCGCCACGTCGACTGGATCGACTACCACGACTGGTCGGCTCAGTTTCCTGAACAGTCGCCGGAGGTGCGGGCACGTCAATCACACCGACCCATCGGCTCGCAGCGCTCAGGGTTGAGTACTTTTGCCGTTAGGTCGGTGTTTTGGCTTGTTTGAGGTCTACCTAGCAGTCCCCAAACCGTCCAAAGTGGATCTCAAGATCGTCATTGATCGTTATTGCATGACGAATTCGGTGTAGTAAATCGTTATAACCTCGTCTGGATACACGTCCTGAACCTTCTTAATCAACTGCTTTTTAACCGTGTCCCGACCATCAGCGGTAGACAACTGGGCCATCGAAACTTGACTGAACAGGGAAATAGCCGCATCCAAGGCCTTACTCCCATCCACATCGGCAGCCGCCAAAGTGGACTCCTGAAGAGCCATCCCAAGCTTTAAATAATGCCCATCAGACAAATTCAAATAAAGCGGCTCAAGTTTAAGAATCACCCCAGGCACCAGAACCGGCTTCGCGGCAGCAGAACCACTCTTACCAAACATCAAATAGCCACCAACCGCCAACAATAAAACGGGGACCAGAATAAAAATAATGAGCTTCTTCTTGCTCTTCTTCTTACCCTCTTCGGCCTGACCTTCGACCTTAACTTTCTTCTTAAACATATCCCGCTCCCTCCTTGGGGTTTTCTGGCCATCCTTGGCATTCCTTGGCACTGCTCTGGTTGATATTTGGATCTAACTAGTTCTAATAACTACCCGCCGGGGTTTGGACTAGGGCCCGCTCCGCTCAGCAAATTGAGTTCACTTGGCGTCAGAGTTGATTGAACAACAATGTCGACCCGACGATTTACCCGACTTGATCTTGGGTCACTTGCCGGCAGCAGTGGGTGTTGATCAGCAAAACCGGTGGCGCCCATCCGCTTGGCATCAATATTCATTCGCTCAATCAAGTATCTGACGACCGTCACCGCTCTAGCTGAAGATAACTCCCATTCGGTGGGATAGAACTTCGGCTTGACCGCGACCGTATTGGTATGTCCTTCCACCATTAAGTCGTTAGGTAATTCTTTGAACGCTGGTGCAATCGCCTCAAGCAACCGCTGCCCTTCAGGAGCCAGAACTGCTAAATCTGCAGCGAAAAGGATCCGATCTGTAATTACACTGACGGTCATTCCTCGCTGATTTGTGTGGAATTGGACCGATCCGTCGAAGCCCGCTTTATGTAGCGCAGCGGTGATCTCGGCTTTCGCCTTGGCAAAATCGGCTGCTTGAATTTCAGCATGCTTCTGAGCTGCAGCCATCACCTGTGAATTCGTTGGCGCTGGCGGGGTTGCCTGGATTTGCGCCTGCATTTGGGCCTGCATCTGGGGATTGGCAATTGCCGAGTCCATTCCAATCGCCATCGAAGAGCTCGTCATAATGCTGGGTTGACCGTTGAGAACGGCTTGTGGCTGCCCAAATGAATGAGCCAGTCCAGCTGTAAATTGTTCAAACTTCTTTTTATCAACTTGGCTGATCGCAAAAAGCAGAATGAATAGCACCATCAGCAAGGTGATCATGTCGGCATAGGTGAGAAGCCACCGTTCACCATTTTCATGGCCTCCTTCCTCATGGCCACCCTTATGGCGTTTACGAGTTGGCGAGGACATGTCAGGCTACTTTTTCGGCTGGTTTGGGTGTGGTTTTGGTTTTTACTTCTTCTGGTGGTTGTTGGTCTATGGGTAGTAGGGATTTAAGTTTGCGGGCGACCATTCTTGGGTTGGATCCGGCTTGGATGGCCATGATTCCTTCGAGGAGTACTTCCATTTGACCGCATTCAAGGTCGCTGACTCGTTTAATTTTGCCAGCCATTGGTAGCCAGAACACGTTAGCGGTCATAACACCCCAAAGGGTTGCTACGAACGC
>Ga0315270_10001739_pt1 | contig 11546 bp, 7 predicted proteins | sample C1_bottom_MG_FD_204932 | JGI IMG/M metagenome (GOLD analysis project Ga0315270, IMG submission 204932) | Sediment microbial communities from Yellowstone Lake, YNP, Wyoming, USA - C1_bottom | ecosystem: Environmental > Aquatic > Freshwater > Lake > Sediment | place: USA: Wyoming | collected... | reverse complement strand
CGATCGGGAAGGGAGCGATACGTGGTTTTCGCAAACTGCCATTCCGCGAGGGCCGCAGCAATCGCGGGCCCGTTCGAGTTGCGGAGCTGGTGGCGTCCAACCGAATCCTCCGGCTCTCTCAGTTCCGCTCCCGTGCATAAGAGGGTGACGCGGGGGCGCCGGATGATCTGGAGGTCCGCCTTCCCGACGGAGGCACACACGCCGATCCTCGATGAATCGAGAACTTCGCCTTTTCGAATCAGCACGTCACCGCGCCGCGCATCTTCGCCGCGCTTGAGGATATTCGCGCCCTGCGCCGCCGGGGAGAGCATCCGAATCCCGCCGGAGGTTTCTTCTGTTTCTTCGACGATCACGACACAGTCGGCGCCGGGAGGAAGATTTCCGCCTGTCAGAATTCTGGCGCAGATGCCCGCCCGTATCCGTGGACGCGCCGGACTGCCAGCGGCCACCTCACCGATCAGGCGAAGGCATCGCGGCCCGTTGCGAAGATCCGAGCAGCGGACGGCATATCCGTCCATTGCGGAACGGTCGGCCGGCGGCAGATCCCGGTCGGCGCGAATCGTCTCGGCCGCCACCAGGCCAACGCAGTCACGCAGTCTTTGACGGCTTGCCGGCAAAGGCGCAAGGCAAGCCGCTATCCCCTCCCATGCTTGACGGGGGTCCACCATCGGGGTCTCCTTTCCAATAAGGGAAGCGCGATCGTTTCCTCTCGCACTCTAACCGGCCATCCCCTCCTAGACCCGTTAGGTCCTTAGACGAGATGGCTCGGAGACGCAAATATACTATCAGATCCCTGCATCCGCCACACGCTCCATATCGTGACGGATCCGGGCGGGTCCGCCGGCATGTGGAACCGAACCGCTCCTCCGCCCGCGCGGGTACCTCCCGGAGCGCCGGACTCTTCCACCGGAGGCGCTTTGCAAAACCTCCTTCGCCGGTTCTGCAAGAGCCTCTTTTATTCCGGCTTCGCCCGCTCAATGCGCGCCGCGCAGACCTTGTACTCGCCCGTTCGAGTCACGTTGTCGAAAGCGTCGTTGGTCAGCAGGTTCGTCGATGCTTCGACATGGTGGAAAGGCATCCAGATCCCGCCCGTGCGGACTTTGCTCCCGATATGCGCCCGCACCGCGATCGATCCGCGGCGCGTGGTCACCCTCACGTTGTCGCCTTCGCGGATTTTCAGCCGCGCGGCATCCTCCCGATGGATTTCCACGAAATTCTCCGGCTCCTTCCGCTCGATCGCGGGGGTCTTGCGGGTCATGTTGCCGATATTGTAGTTGAAAAGCGTGCGCCCGGTCGAAAGGATCATCGGGTACTCCGCATCGGGCACCTCGGCCGGCGGCCGGAAACGGATCACATGGAAGCGGCCCTTGCCATGGGTGAAACGGTCTTTGTGCAGAAATGGAGTGCCCGGATGGTCCGGGGCAGGGCAGGGCCACTGCAGTCCCACCGTGTCGATGCGTGCATACGAGATCCCGGCGAGAGCAGGCGATAGAGCGGCCATTTCATCCCAGATTTCGGAAGGGTGCCGATACGACATGGCGTAGCCCATGGCCGCCGAGACATCACAGACGATCTGCCAGTCGGGTCTCGCCTCGCCCGGCGGCTCGACCGCCTTGCGGATCCGCTGGACGCGGCGTTCCGTGTTCGTGAACGTGCCGTCCTTTTCGGCGAAACAAGCCGCCGGCAAAACGACGTTCGCCAGCTTTGCGGTTTCGGTCAGGAAAAGGTCCTGACAGACGAGGAACTCCAGCTTGCGGAGGTGGGCGGCGACTTTCGTCGAATTCGGCTCGCTGCGGATCAGATCCTCGCCCATGCAATACATGGCTTTGAGAGTGCCCTCGCCTGCCTTTTCGATGAAGTCGGTGAGCCGTCCCCCGATGTTCGTCGGAATCGGAACGCCCCACGCCTGAGCGAACTTCTCCCGCACGGCGGGATCGGTCACCTTCTGGTATCCGGGGAGACTGCCGGGCATGGCGCCCATATCGCATGAGCCCTGGACGTTGTTCTGGCCGCGCAGGGGATTGATGCCCGAAGATTCCTTTCCGATCTGCCCGCACAGCATGGCCAGATTCGCGAGGTTCTGCACATTCTCCGTCCCGCAGGTGTGCTCGGTGATGCCCAGCGTGTAGAAGATGGCCGACGGGGTGCCGGTGGCGTACCCTTCCGCCGCCTGGCGAATGAGCCCGGCGTCCACGCCGCACACCTCGGCCGCCTGTTCGACCGAATAGTCGGCGAGGTTGTTCTTGAAGGCATCAAAACTCTCGCACCGGGCCTCGATGAACGCCGGGTTGTGCAGTCCCTTGGCGAGGATGTGCTTCATCATGGCGTTGATGAGAAAGTTGTCGGTTCCGGGGCGGTGCTTGATGTGAAGGTGCGCCCGTTTCGCAAGCCAGGTCTCCCGGGGATCGCATACGATGAGTCGCGCCCCTTTTTGCAGGGCTTTCTTCATCTCCAGCCCTACGATCGGATGCGCCTCGGTCGGATTGGCGCCGATCAGAAATATCGTCTGCACATTCTGGATTTCCCGGATGGCGTTCGTCATCGCTCCGGATCCGAACGCGCTGGCCAGCCCCGCCACGGTCGGCGCATGACAGGTCGTCGCGCACTGGTCGATGTTGTTCGTTCGCCCCGCCGCGCGCGCCAGTTTCTGCATCAGGTAATTCTCTTCATTCGTGCACCGCGAGGAACTCTGGAAGGCGATGGCGTCCGGCCCGTACTGATCCCGGAGGGCCGACAGACCTTTTCCGACCCGTTCCAGAGCCTCTGTCCAGGAGGCTTCCCGGAAGGTGCCGTTCTCCTTGATCATCGGCAGGCGCAGGCGCTCCGGCGAATGGATGAAATCAACTGCGAACTTGCCTTTGACGCATAGATTCCCGTCATTCGGGATGCAGCCCGGCTCGCTGGTCACGCGCACGACGCGGTTCAGCCGGCGATTCACGTTCAGATCCATCTGGCAGCCCACGCCGCAGTAACTGCACGTCGTGCGGATCTTCGCGAGGTCCTTGTCCCGTCCCAGACCTATGGCCTGGCGTTCGTACAGGGCGGAGGTCGGGCACGTGCCGATGCAGCCTCCGCAGAGCACGCACGTGCTGCTGTTTAATTCGACGTCGAAACCGGTGGTCACTTCCACACTTCCGCCCCGGCCCCGCAGCGACAGGGCCTCGGCCATCTCGACCTCGTGGCAGAACCGGATGCAGCGCTGGCAGCGCACGCACTTGGACGGGTCGTACTCGATCGCCCGGTCGCCGGTGGTGTAATTCTTCTGTCCGGGCGGGATCATGATGTTGGGAAACCGGGTGCGATTCGCCTGATATTCGTAACTGTAGTCCTGAAGGAGGCAGGCTCCGTCCTTGTCGCAGGTCAGGCATTCGACGCGGTGTTCGCTGAGAAGCAGTTCCAGCGTGGTCTTGCGCGAGGCGCGGATCTCCGCCGTCTGCGTGCGCACGATCATGCCCGGGGCGACCCGCCGTGTGCAGGCCGTCTGAAGCCCCCGCTCCTTCTCGATCTCCACGAGGCACAGCCGGCAGGCGCCGGTCGGAACGAGTCTCGGATCGTCGCAGATGTGCGGAATGTCGATTCCGGCGCGAAGGGCCGCGTTCAGGATCGAGTCGCCCGCCACCGCCGTCACGGGGGTGTCGTCAATCGTCAGCGAAAGGGTATCGGCCGGGCCTCTGTCTTCTTTCATCAAGTGCTCCCTCTCAGATCTTCCGGATGGCCGCGTGCGGACATTTCTCGAAGCAGAGTCCGCAGGCGATGCACGTCTCCTGATGAATCAGGTGCGCGCCCTTGCGCTCGCCGGAAATCGCGTCGGTCGGACAGTTCTTCGCGCACACGGTGCAGCCCGTGCACGTCTCCGGATCGATCTCATAGCGGAAAAGGCCCCGGCACACCTTGGCCGGGCACCGGTGTTCGCGGATGTGGGCTTCATATTCGTCCCGGAAGTAGCGGATCGTGGAAAGGACCGGATTGGGCGCGGTCTGTCCGAGTCCGCAAAGGGAGCCTGTTTTGACGTCGCGGCTCAGTTGATCCAGCTCCTCAAGATCCGACTCGCGTCCCTGACCGGAACAGATCCGGACCAGCACATCGCGCAGGTGGCGTGTGCCGATACGGCACGGCGGGCACTTGCCGCAGGATTCCTCCTGCACGAAATCCATAAAGAAGCGGGCCATGTCCACCATGCACGTGTTCTCGTCCATCACGATCAGGCCGCCGGAACCCATGATGGCGCCCGCTTCCTTGACCGAGTCGTAATCCAAAGGCAGATCCAGAAACCGGGCCGGAACGCAGCCGCCCGAGGGGCCGCCCATCTGCGCCGCTTTGAACGGAAGGTCGTTCTGGATTCCGCCGCCGATATCGTAGATGATCTGCCGCAGGGTCGTTCCCATCGGCACTTCCACAAGACCCGTATTCCGGACCTTGCCCGCCAGCGCGAAGACCTTCGTCCCCTTGCTCCCCTTTGTTCCGATGGCCGCATACTCGCTTTGGCCCTGCAGAAGGATCAGCGGCACGTTGCCCAGCGTCTCCACGTTGTTGATCGTCGTTGGCTTGCCGAGGTAGCCTTTTTCCACGGGAAACGGCGGCCGGGGCCGGGGCATTCCCCGCTGGCCTTCCAGCGACGCAATGAGCGCGCTTTCTTCACCGCAGACAAACGCGCCTGCACCCATCCGCACCTGGATGTCGAAGTCGAAGCCGGACCCGAAGATATTCCGGCCCAGCAGTCCGTATTCCCGTGCCTGCTCGATGGCGAGGGTGACGTGTTCCACGGCGATCGGATATTCCGCCCGCACATACACGAAGCCATGGGGCGCTCCGACGGCGTAGGCGGCGAGGATCATCCCTTCGAGGATCTGGTGCGGTACGCCCTCCAGAAGCGCCCGGTCCATGAAGGCCCCGGGGTCTCCCTCGTCGGCGTTGCAGATCAGGTACTTCTCTTTTCCCGATGTGTTCCGGCAGGCCTTCCACTTGACTCCGGTAGGGAATCCGGCGCCGCCGCGCCCCCGGAGCCCGGAGCCGGTCACTTCCTCGATCACCTGCTCCGGTGTCAGGGAGGTCAATGCCCTGGCTGCAGCCTCATACGCGCCGTAGGCCACGGCGTCTTCGATGCGCTTCGGATCCAACCGCCCGCAGTTCTTGAAAACCTCCCGCCTCTGAAACCGATAGAACGGCACGGTTTCCAGGGTCGCCATCACCTGACCCTGCGACGTCTCGCACAACCGCTCAACGGGCCTGCCCTCGCGCAACGTAGTCTGGATGATCTCGTCCACGTCCTCCGGCTTGACCGGTCCGTACAGATAGCCCTGAGGCTCGATCAACACGAGAGGCGCCCTTGCGCACTGCCCGTGACAGCCGGTCTCCACCACGGCGATTTCCATGTCCAGCCCGGCCGCGGTCAGCTTCTCGCGGAACGTGCGGCTGAGTTCGGTCGCACCCAGCGCCCGGCATCCGGTCGCGCAGATCAGGACCCGGGCGCGAAATCGAGAACGGTCCCGCACGGCCTTCTTGCGAAACGCGGTCAAGCCGGCCTGACTGGATATTTTCAAAGGGGGCATTCGCTTCCTCACGTGAACTTTCTCAGAGTGGATCTCGCCTTCGCGGGCGTCAACAGTCCGAAGTATTCGTCGTCCACCATCATCACCGGGGCCAGAAAGCAAGTGCCAAGACACGCCACGCTTTCGAAGGAGAAGACTCCGTCCGCCGTCGTGCCGTCCACCTCGATGTTGAGCTCGTGCAGAATGGCTTCCGAGACTTCCTTGCATCCTTTCACATGGCAGGCCGTTCCGCAGCAGCACCGGACGGTATGGCGGCCGCGCGGCGTGAGCGAGAATTGAGCATAAAACGTAATGACGCCATACATCCGGCTGGTGGGGATGCCGGTGCGTTCGCTGACTTTCATGAGCACTTCAACCGGCAGATAGCCGTAGGCGCTCTGGAGTTTCTGGAGAAGCGGGATCAGGTCTCCCGAGGCTACAGGACCGGCCTCCTGCAGAATTTTCTCGGCAGGTGCCGGGTCCACGGCGGTTTGGGCATCCTTCATTTAGAACAAGTCCGTGATCTTTCCCGTTTCGACGTTCCTGCCGAGGTATGCGTCCTGCGACGGCCCGTGGCGGCGCAACCTGCCGGCCGGATGTTAAGAGCCCGGTCCCTTTGCCTCGGGAACTTTGAAACGGCCACCTATATACCTATACCACGGCGTGGCATTCAAGAAGAAAGAGTCCCCCGGTCCCTGAAAATCAGGGCAAGGCCGGCCGGAACGGTACGGCGCATGGATGCGGTACACGGACTGCGTCAGGACGGGTTTGAGGCGCCAGGTGTTTGTCGAAGGGGAGCGTTCTGCCTGAGCGATTTCGAGACTCGACGCATTACGACAGACTGGCGCAGTTTCTCCGCCCAGGACAGGGAACTCCGGGTGCGCTGCCACACCGCCTGCCTCCGGAGCCGCGATTGCACGTCAGACTTCATCGAAGCGCCTCCTGAACTTCTGCCACGGTTCGCCCGGTTTGTACTCCGCCGCAAGGGCTCCGATACCCGCATTCGTCACGGCTCCCGCTTTGCGGAGGCGAGGCCTTGCTTCGCTGGAGACACGGAGGCGAGGAGAATAAAAAGGGAGAAAGGAAGTGCTTACAAAACCTCATCATCCTCCATGCCTCAAGCGAAGCGGGTGGTTGAATCCCTCTGCACCGAAATTCTGCTTCCTGATGACTGCCCGCGGGCCTGCTGTCTCGGGGGGGTATGGAAAGTTCAGTGGCGTTGTCCGCAGTTGGAAAAAACGCTTGTCAGTGTCGGATACTATCGAATACTATCCAGTAGTTATAAAAAAGGAGTATTTGTCATGCATAATAGCGTTATGACACTGGATGAAGCGGTTGCCTTTCTCAAGACTCCGAAGAGCACGTTGTACAAAATGCTGGAGGCGGGCACCCTCCCGGCCAAGAAAGTCGGACGGCAGTGGCGGTTTAACCGATCCGACTTGGAACAATGGCTCAGCCATGAACGCGGGACCCAGGCCCCGGCGGCCGTTGCGCCCAATGCGGCCTTGCGGGCAGCCAAGTCCACTCCTGCAGCCCCGGCGCCGCACGGCGGCGTAATCAGCGATCTGTTGAAGGAAGACCGATCATTTCGGCCATCGGCGGAATTCGTCGCGCAGGCGAACGTGACCGACCCGGCCATCTACGAGACGGCCCGCAAGGAGGGTCCGAAGTTCTGGGATCGTTATGCGAACGAACTTCACTGGTTCAAGAAGTGGGACAAGACTCTGGAGTGGGAGGCTCCCTACGCGAAGTGGTTCGTCGGCGGAAAAACGAACATGAGCTACAATTGTCTGGATGCCAATCTGAAGAAAGGGCTGCGTAATAAGGCGGCCATCATCTGGGAGGGTGAACCGGGCGACAAATGTACGCTGACCTATTTTGAACTGCACCGGCAGGTTTGCAAGTTCGGCAACGTTTTGAAGAGCCTGGGGGTACGCAAGGGCGACCGGGTGGCGATCTACATGCCCATGATCCCTGAACTGGCCATCGCCATGCTCGCCTGTGCGCGCATCGGGGCGGTGCACTCGGTCGTGTTTGGCGGCTTTTCCGCCGATTCGCTGGCGGACCGCATCAATGATGCGGGCGCGAAGATCCTGATTACGGCCGATGGCGGCTACCGGCGCGGCGGGTTGGTTCCGCTCAAGCACGATGCGGATTATGCCGTGCGCGAGACGCCGTGTATTGAGAAAGTCATTATCGTCCGTCGCGGCAAGTTTCCCCTGCGCATGAACCCGGCGCGCGATCTGTGGTGGGACGACCTCATGCAGAACGCATCGCCCGACTGTCCGGCGGAGCCGATGGACTCGAATGACATGCTGTTCATTCTTTACACCTCCGGCACGACCGGCAAGCCCAAGGGCATCGTTCACGCAACGGGCGGTTTCATGGTCGGATGTTATGCGACGACCCGGTGGGTCTTCGACCTCAAGCCGCAGGATCTCTTTTGGTGCACGGCGGACATCGGCTGGGTCACCGGCCACAGCTATGTCGTTTACGGTCCGCTGAGCAACGGGGCCACAATCCTTATGTATGAAGGCTCTCCCGACTGGCCGGACCGCGACCGGTTCTGGTCCCTGGTGGAAACGTACGGGGTGACGATCATGTACACGGCGCCGACCGCGATCCGAACCTTCATCAAGTGGGGGCCTGAGCCCGTCGAGCGCCACGATCTCTCCTCCCTGCGCCTGTTGGGCAGTGTGGGCGAGCCGATCAATCCGGAAGCCTGGATCTGGTATTACGAGACCATCGGCAAGAAGCGCTGTCCAATCGTCGATACCTGGTGGCAGACCGAGACGGGGCACATCCTCATCACCACCCTGCCCGGCATCGACACCATGCGCCCCGGGTTCGCGGGGCGGGCGCTGCCTGGCGTTCAGGCGGCGATCCTGGACGACGACCGCAAGGAGATCGACGTGGGCGGCGGGTATCTCGCCCTCACGCAGCCGTGGCCCGGAATGACGCACGGCATCTACGGCGACCCGGAGCGATTCGATAAGACGTATTGGGCGAAGTGGCCGAATACCTATTTTACAGGCGACGGAGCCAAGCGGGATGCGAACGGCTATTTTCTGATCATCGGCCGCGTGGACGACGTACTGAACGTCGCCGGTCACCGCATCGGCACGATGGAAGTTGAATCCGCGCTGGTGGATCATCCCTCTGTGGCGGAGGCGGCGGTGGTTGGCACCGCGCACGAGATCAAGGGGCAGGCGATCACGGCCTTTGTCACGATCAAGGAATCGGCGTCGATCGGTGTTGACCTCGTGCAGAAGCTCAAGGATCATGTGGTCAAGAAAATCGGCGCTCTGGCGCGGCCCGAGAGTATCATTTTCACGGCGGAACTGCCCAAGACGCGCAGCGGCAAAATCATGCGGCGACTGCTGCGGGACATCGCCAACGGAAAGGTGCTGGGCGACGTCACCACGCTGGCTGACGCGACGGTGATCGATAAATTGAAGCAGCAGTATGCCGACAAGGAAAACTGATGGCGCGGGCCGCGAACCAGGACGCGCAGAAAGAGAAGGAGGCAAGACCATGTTTCCCATACCCATCAAGCCGGTAGCTACCCTGGCGCGAGTCGTACTCTGCGAATCGTTCGATCAGCGCATCCTGCGCGCCGCGAACACGCTCAACCAGCACCGTCTGGCAAAAGTGATCCTGCTCGGAAACCCGGACCTGCTGGAGCAGGCGTTTGTCGGAAGCCGGGCGGACCTCAAGGGAATCGAACGGTTTGACTACGAGACGGCCCCGGTTCAGAAAGAGATCAAAGCGGCCCTGGCGAGACGGGGATCAAAGGAAGATCTGGATCCGACCGATCCGGTGGTGGCGGGTGCCTGGCTGGCCAGAGCGGGCCGGGCGGATGCCGTTCTTGCCGGTGCGGCAACGACGGCCACTCATACCATGCGCGTATTCCTCAAAGTTCTGGGATTGGCGAAGGACTGCAGTACGATGTCCGGTTTGTCGCTCGTGACCTTCGAAAACTGCCCGTTCATGCGCCACCATCTGGTAGGTCTGGCCGATGTCAGTGTCGTGCCGGAGCCATCGATCAAGCAGTTGGCAGACATCGCGATTCAGTCGGCCGCAACCTACGAGCGGATTACCGGCATCGATGCAAATGTGGCGTTTCTTTCCTTCTCGACAGCCGGCAGTTCAATCCATCCGTCGGCGCGCCGGATTTCCGAAGCGGTGCAGTTGACCCGTCGGCAGAAACCCGATCTGAAGGTCGATGGCGAGATGCAAATCGACACCGCGCTCATCCCCGCCGTGGCGGGGATCAAGTCTCCGTCCAGTTCCGTAGCCGGCAATGCCAATGTACTGGTGTTCCCGTCGCTCGACGCGGGCAATATCGCGGTAAAGATCTTCCAGAAGTTCTCCAACTACCGCGTACTCGGCCCGATTCTCCAGGGCACAGCCCACCCGGTGGCTTATGTGCCGCGCGGTTCATCCGCCGAGGACATCGTGGATCAGGTGCGGCTGCTGATCTCGTAGTCCGTGATGGACTTGCCTGTCCGAAATCGGCGCAGGAAGTCCATCGGCAGGACTTCGGAAGCTCTTTCAAAACCCCTCCGGGTTGTTTGCGAGCGCCGCTTAGAACCTGCGAACCGGGGGATTTTTCATCTGCGCCGGTCTGGCGAGGCTCACTTTACTGCGCGTTGTTGTCCTTCTATGGCTTTGCCCGTATCGGTAAGAAACCGTGCCGCATTCGCCTGAAAGCCGTTCGGGCCGGAGTTTCCCGTCCCGCGGGCAAGGAGTTCGGCATCGTGTACAATGCGGTAATTGAGGCTCTCGCCATCGCCGGGATCACAGATGCGGCCCACAATGCCGCTCACTTCCTTGATAAATCCTTCCGGATAGCCCAATGCGTGAAGAATTTCGGATACGACCGAAGACGGTTCGGTCTCTGAATTGGCCCCGGAAGGTGAGGCCGGACTCACGGTAAGCAGCGCGGCCGCTGCGATCACCACATTGGGATCCGCCGCAGTCTCCCGGCTTAGAATCTGTTCGGCAAACGCGGCCCGGGCCCGGGCCTGACCCTTCTGCTGTTCGTCATTCAGATGGGCTTCGCCCGCTTGCAAAAGAGTCTCTTTCCGCATCCGGGTCTTCAGGTTCTGATAGCGCTTATGTTCTTCGGCACCGAGGCACTCGCAAGCGTATTTGCACCAGTCAATACAGGACTGAGTGGTCGTACGGCAAACAGCGTGGCCGCATTTTGCGCACTTCCCGTCGGCCTCATCGCTCCACACCTCGGCGTCTTCGCCGCAATGAGGGCAGCGCACCAGTTCAATTTTCGGTTGCGTAAACGACATGCTCCCCGGACATCGCTTGAAGCTCATTCTCTCTCCTTAACCAGACGCTGAAATGAATCGGGGAGTTCGTCGTGCCTCGCCGTTGCCGGTGATCCGTTCCGCACACCCGGCTGAATCTACCGCGCCTTACCGGGCCGGTCAATGGGTAGACTGGTTTTTATGGAGGCGCTTGCAAACAACCCGGAGGGGTTTTGCAAGCGCCTTTATGGATCGACCTGGCGCCCGGTCAAAAGTCGCTGGACCACCGGGCATTCCATGCAGTGCAGAACCGGGCCTGAATTTTCAACGCCTTTGGGGCGGCAGTCCTTTGAGCCGACAAACCAGCAGAATTGTCCTCGACCCACGGTGAAGCTGGTACACGACTCCCGCTGCGCCGGGGAACATTTGCGAATCTCCCAGCAGGGGACGTCGTCCATCGTATGCTTGCGATACAGTGCCAGCAGGACGAGGAGTTGAATCATCACCCGCACGGGAACATTCCGCCACCCCTGTTCGTAACTCTGAATCGCCTTCACTGACACGCCTAGCGCCGAGGCAACTTCGACTTGAGTCCGGCCCATGATGCCGCGAATCGTCTTAACCGTTGTCGCCCTGTCACGCGTCTTTGGAAGCGAATCCTTACCCTGCACGAGGACCGGATGGCTTCGCCATTTGTCTTTATTGTTCATGAACTTGACGTCCTGCGACCCCGTTCTATATGCCTCGATTCAGC
>Ga0315270_10001737_pt1 | contig 11561 bp, 21 predicted proteins | sample C1_bottom_MG_FD_204932 | JGI IMG/M metagenome (GOLD analysis project Ga0315270, IMG submission 204932) | Sediment microbial communities from Yellowstone Lake, YNP, Wyoming, USA - C1_bottom | ecosystem: Environmental > Aquatic > Freshwater > Lake > Sediment | place: USA: Wyoming | collected... | reverse complement strand
CGGCGTAGGGGCTGGGGGTGGGGGTGGTCGTCCATTCAGAAGCAAAACACCCCTACCGGTAGGGGTGCTGGCTTTACTTTATGGGGTTCTGGCCTATTGTTTCCTCCGCCGCCTTGCTCCTAGCTCGCGGTATAGGTAAGCTTCTGCCGCTTCCCTTGCTTCTATTGTTGGCTTGCATTCTGCCAGTATTGCCCTTGCAAGGGCCATACGTTGCCCCCATGCCTTGCAATGGTCTTGCTTGCCATAGTGGCGAGCTATTGACTTGCGGATTAATGCCGCCGCCGCTTCTGCCCTTTGCAAGGCAAACCGCCAAGCATTTTTTCGGGCCTTGTTCTCTCGTTTGCTCATAGTGTTTTAGATTGCCGTTTATTCGCTTGGAAATGAGGCAAGGCGAGCTTTCCCGCCTTGCCCCTTGTATTGGTTGCTTATGCCGTTACGATTGCCCCCTTGCTCATTTTGGGGAAATAGTACTTGGCTCGCGGTTTCGGGCTAGTGCGGCTTGTGTCCTCCTCACCTTTGAGTTGAATTGAACCGAAAACGAAACCCGCTTTATGGTTGCTCAAATATACCCGCAAAGAGTTTTGAGGGTACCGCTTTCCCGCTTCTGCAAAAGCTCGCCTAACTTCACGGTCGAGCTCTGACATAAACATGCTTTTGCCGATTGCCTTGGCCCGTTTTTCAGTGTTTTCAATACCCATTTCATGGACGCACCCAAAGGCTTTCAGAATTGACTCTAAAAGCTCGCCAATACCCGCAATGTCGTTTGCAGTATCAACGTAATGAGGGCCGAATTTATACGTGTTCACATCCGCCGCAATTTCAACGGATAGAAGATCTTTGGAAGTGTCAATAATGTCGGAAGCAACCGCCGCCGCCGCTTGTTTTTTTTGCTCTTTTTTAGTCATAGTTTTTTCTCTTTTTTTCGCTTTGTCCTTTATTGGACAAGGGAAAGGTAAATCATGGTAACAATACTTGCAACCGATTATTTGAATTATTTTGAGGAGGAGCAACCGCCGCAATATGCGGGTATTGTTACCAGTAACATTGCCCCCTTTTTTCTCCTCCTCCTTTGGGTATTGTTACCAGTAACATTACTATTCCGATCGTCATAATTTTTACTAATTCAGAGCATTAGTGTTATTTAATTAGCAAACCTAATCGTTTGTATAAGGCAATTATGGCATAGTCCATGCTTTTGCATTTCTTATGCCATTGGCTCGAACAATCTTACTTGGCATGAAAATAGTTTTTTAATTGTCAAGTCGATTTTGGGGGAGGGGAAAAGTAAAATTACCAGTAACAATACTTTCGGTGAAATTGCCCCGATCTGGGCTCGACATCCCGGCCAAGTAATGTTACTAGTAACAATACTTTCGGTGGATCTGGTCGAATTCCAGACATCCTGTTCCGAGCCCTGCTCCCGGATCCTGATGAGTAAAGCTACTAGTAACAATACTTGCTCCGGGCGGGGTTCGGGTCGGGTCGGGTCCGAGGGTTGCCGAGGAAACGAAAAACAAGCCCAAATCTCCTTTTGCCGCCGTTGAGCTAGGACAAGCCGAGGGCATGCCGAGGGTATTGACAAGGGGAAGGGGATTGCGGCTTGTCTGAGGGCAAGGGAGAGGGCAAGGCGAGGACAATAAAAAACCCCTTGGATTGCTCCAAGGGGGTGAGGTTCTAGCCTTATGGCTTAGACGTTGGCGAGGGCATGCTTGCCGTCATCACAGAGGGAGGCGAATTGCTCCTCATCCGTGAGGGAGTCAAGGAATGCCGCCTTGCGGTCTGCGTTGCCGCCGAATTCGGAGGAGGCGACTTGGCTCCAAATATTCTTTTTGGAGTCCTTGCGGCCACGGGTGAGGAATTGCGTATAGCCGTTGAGGATATCGGCCCGAGTTTCGCCCGTGTTGCCGTCTCCCGTCTTGAACAAATCGGCCAATTCGTCCACCGTGTTGCGAGCCCGTGATTCCTTTTCCTCGCCCGTCTTGGAGGACACTTTGATTTTGAAGTCGCCACCGTGACGGGCAACGTCTCCCGCATACGCGAACCGAGCGATTTCCAAGGTCGCTTCTTGGCTCTCCAAGGTAGCGAGGGTTTTGTTGAAAACCATAGCCATACCAACGGCCTTTTCAACCTCATCCTTGGCCTCATCCAACCGAGAGCCCGAATTGATAGTTTGGCGAATCTTGAAAAGATATTCGCCCGTGTTGCGGCTTGCTGAAATGGTGTTCCAACACACCGCCCGAATATGGGAAAGCTCGCCTTGAGGCGAATTGTTGCCGTCCAACCCGCCAGAGAAATTGAGTTGGAAAGCCTCGTTTGGCCGAGCTATGGCTTTCAACTCATCCAAGGAAATGGACACGAACCAAAACGAACGGTCCCAGAGCATGCCCATGCGTTCAACCTTGTAGTGGGTTCCCGAGAGAGCATCGGACACCATTTCCCAAGCTCTTTGGGGAAGGATGTATCCGAAAGATTTCGGATTGAACGGATTGCCGCAAGGCATGCCGTCATCTCCCGCCGTGAGGACACGCCACGGAGTCGCCTTGCCGCCTTTGGTGACAAGCTCCTCCTCTGACATGATGGGGAAAAGCTCGCGGGAGAGGGAAGGCTTTTCAATGGTCAAGCCGTGCCAATCCTTGCCTTGTCCAACCAAACCATAAACGAAGTCCCGATTATTTTTGATACCATGTGACATAACTATTTCGCTTTCTAAATGCCTCATTCCGAGGCGATTTTGCCGAAGCGTGATTGCCCCGACACCTATAACATACACAATCCTAGTTCAGATTGCAAATCTTTTTTGAGTTTATTTTGAGTTGCCGAGTCCTCGCCCGAGTCCGAGCCCACATCCACCCGCAAGGGCATTGTTACTAGTAACATAAGTCACTGAGGACCAGGAACTTACGACGGAAATATCCTCGTCGTCCGCGATCTAGTATTGTTACTAGTAACATTAAAGGAAAGTTTAAGAGCCCGAGGACGGAGGAGAGTATTGTTACTGGTAATTTTACTTCTTAGTCCGCATCAAGTATTGTTACCAGTAATATTAGTGAAGTATTGTTACTGGTAACATTACTAATGTAAAATTACTGGTAACTATGCTTTCGGTGAAATTGCTGTATTATTACCAGTAACTATGCTTTCGGTGAAAAACGAAATTTGAACTTGGATTTAGAGTTCGGTGAAAAACACGAAAAACCCCGTGAGGGAAGCGAAACCTCACGGGGGAGCAACTAACCCAAAAGCGAAAATGGGCTAGGATTGATTAGGACTTGGGCTCTTGGGCCGAGACGATGACCTTGGACTCCTTGTAGGTGTATTGCTTGCCGAGGAACACGTGCGGCATGTTCACATCGGGGTTTGCCATATCGGGATACTGGGCCTTGACTTCCACGGTAACGGCGAAACGAGCCCCATCGTTCATGATGGCATTAGTGAGGTTTTCCACCGTGTCCTTCTTTTCTTTGCCCCGCTTGACATTGAGCTTCTGAGCGATGGCCCGAACCTCTTCCCGAGAGAGACCGTTGAGGAGGTTAGCTACGATTGTTGAGTTCATTTTACTTTGCCTTTCTTTTTGTGGTTTGTTTTTAGTTGCTACGGATGACCGCATGTTCGTGTTTGCGAATCATGTGCTTCGGAATATGTTTCTGAAACAACATTGCGGTCAACATCTGGTCGCGGGTGAGATGCCCCTCAATGGTGGATTGATACTTCACACCGTTCTTTTCGTATTGGACTAGCGTAATCTTTTTATTCATTGGTCGCCTTTCTCTTACTGTTCTCACCTTATACCATTGCCGAGGAGGAAGCAAGAAATATAATTATTTATTTTCCCCATCGGATCTCTATTGCCCAAACTTGGATAAACTTATCCTTGATTGAAACCCGAATGTCCCAAGGAAAAAGTCGCCGCCAACATGAGTAATAGGTTATTTTCACACGGTCAATGTATTCTTTTATTATATGGATTACAAGTTTTATTTTCAACTATTTTCATTCTTGGTTTGTTTTTATTTCTGCTACCGCCCCAAGAAGACGAAGTATAGTTACTAGTAACAATAAAGTAAAGCTACTGGAAACAAAACACGCCTGAAGAGCAGGTATTGTTACTAGTAACATTAACTTGGTCACTGACTAAGTTCGGAGCGTCAATCAAAATGGAAAAGAAAACAGGGCAGGAAAAAGAGCGTCCCATCGGCCACGATGAGACGCCCTTGGGCTTGGCGACAACCCTATGCGGGGGCTAAATTGGCTTCTGCGTCCTCCGTTTCGTCCGTCTGAATCACGACACCCGAAGCTCGCAATTCTTTAATGGACTCAATTTTGAATACGCAAGTATTGGGCTTGTATTCTTCCCGCTCGCTCTTGGCGTAGAAGTACGGCTTAAGCTGTTCCTCGCTCACTTCCTCGCCATTGGGGAGGACGTAGCGGGTTTGCTTGGAACGGAGAGGGAAGTATTGCAAATACTTTTTGCCGTCATTTTTCGTTGCATGGAAAACGAGGGGAAGATTCTTTTTCTCATCCCCAAGCATCATGATTTCGTGAGCGAACCAGACCGCCCCGTTGGTGTATTCAACATCGGCCAAGGGAACGCCAAGGGCTTTGGAGATACGGCGGCGAACCGCAGTATTGTAGTTCACGTTGAGAAGCCCGTTGCGGCGGGACACCTTAGTAACGCCCTTAAAAGGGCAACTCACTTTTAGTTTTGGCTCCGTCACCGTGAGCATGGAAACGAATTGACAAGCTGTGCCATTCGTACGAATGAAACCCACCATTTCCAACGGGTCTGTAATTTTGACCGTGGATTTCGGATTTATTTTCATCTTAATTTTCATTTTGTCGCCTTTCGTTGTTTCGCTCGTTCTTGAGCTTGGCTATAGGATGGACCATATAGAGGAGAGAAGCAAGAACTATTTTCAACTATTTTCAATCGTAGTTCAAAATAGTTTTCAGCCGCCGAGCCCCGAGCAGCCCGAGTGGCTGGTATTGTTACTAGTAACAATTCGAAGAGCAGGATTCATCAACCCAGTCGAATTCGGATGTCCGGGGAAGACAGGAGTATTGTTACTAGTAATTATACTCTTGTCCGAATCGGGGTTGACAACTGGGTTGAAAATGATATACTCGGTACATGAAAAACCCGTCCCTATGTCGGGGACGGGTTCGGTGAGAAAGCGAATCAGTTCGGTGAATCAGCTTGCTTGATGCGAAGCTTTCTTAGCCCGATACTTGTTTTTGGGTTTGCTTTCGGTGGATTGGACCACTTCAGCTTTCGGTGGAGTTACCGTTTTCTTGGTCTGCTTTTCAGCTTCAAGCCGAGCTTCCAACTTGGCGAGTTCCTTTTTGCAACCGCCACGCTTCTTTGCCTTGGCGATCTTCTCGCTCGTGGTGAGACAATCATGTTTCACTTGCCGCGAGTCGGCTTCATCACGCCTCTTGTCACGCCGAGCCTGTTGCTTTGCGAAACTGTATCCACTGGGCCGAGACTTTGACCCAACTTCATTTACGTTTGTTGCCATATATGTTTTTTTGGACCGAGTTTAGTTTAACGCACCTTCCCGAGTCAAGGAGTCAATGGTATCCTGTGAGAAGGTGAGAGTATAATGATGGAGAACTTCCCGAATGGGGCTCCCGTTCTTGTCCGTCTTCTCGTTCACTACCTCATGCTTCATTCCAAGCTGTTGGAGTGAGCAACGAAGTACTGGGACCGAGGGGTTGGTGATAATCCGCTGAACGATTGGGTTCGCGGGTTGTTTTTCTTTTATTTCTCTCATAGTGGTGTAATATTACTACAATTGTTTACTGTTGTCAAGGGGAAAGTTAAAATTTCAATGTTACCACTTGGTAATTAGGTTCCACACCTTCGGGCGGCATGCCAAGAACTATTTTTGTCATATTGCTACGTTACTCCTTTATTATCATTATGTCAAGAAAAACTTTCAGCTACCACATAGGAAACGTGATGAATATCATGGATGTCTCCCACAATAGCATAGCCCGAGCCATCCAATTTCACGGGGCAATCAAACTGCAAAGTCTTAATTGCAAACGCCAATGTTGCCGCTCTTACACTCGTAATCACACGGTTAGCGTTGTATTGCAGCCGCAAGAGAGAAAATTCTTTCATGAGCGTCACCATACTCTATTGATTATAAGAAGTCAAGCGGATTATTTATACATTGACCATTTTCTCGGAATCTGTTATAGTTATTGGTGTTATGGCAACATTATCTTGGACATTTGATGACGGCATGGTGAAACACTCATGCACGACATTTCCTTTTGCTTACCGCATGCTTTTCAACTCTCTTAAAAAGGGAGTTGAGTCAGGAAAGACTTTTGAGGAAATGACCCGCAGATTTTGTATCCTTTCCCCAGTGGGAACGGTTTACAATTACGACCGAGCCACATCTCTGGCGACTGACACAGGACTTCTGACCCCAGACGGAACCATTAACAGCAGGGAGTTCAAACGTAAGTAGTTCCAAACCAGGTTTTTATATAACCCGAGGACACGGATGTCTTCGGGTTTTTTGTTGCCCGGGTGTAGACAACAGCAGGCATTGTTACTAGTATCATTACGTCGGTCTCGAACCCGGGCGTAATGATCATTACGTTTTTCGTTAAGTCGATTAACGATCGGGTTAATACAAAAGTATTGTTACTAGTAATATTACTTCAGTCTTCTCCTCGGAGTTCACTTCAGGAATTCGATAAATCCTGTTGACATCCTGCCCGGGATCGGTATAGTCACGATGGCGAGGGGACGGTGATAGGATCGTGACTGAGATTTTCTCGGTGAATCTAGACGCTGGGTAGCCGAATTCTAGATTCGGTGAAAAGGACTCGGTGATAAAGCTGGTTCAATTCCAGCCTTCGCCACCACTTTTATGATTGAAAAATACAGACTCATAGCTCGTTGTTGTGATGGTTCTTGCACCAATGAAGAATTGGAGTACTTGTATGAACATGATCGCGAAATTAAGTTTGATGCTTTTGCTCGTCATGTGAACATTCAAACTATTTCTGAATATCTTGGATATGCATTTGGAAACACAAAAGGGCTTCATCTTAAGAATGATTGGCATGTTCGTTTTTATATTTCCCGCTTCCGAGGGCAACGCTGTTATCATCTTGACTGGTCACACATTGATCATGTGTTCGGTGATTTTCATTTATTGTGTTGACAAGTTCGGTGGAATGTAGTATAAGGAACAAGATTTATGATGGATCAACCGCAAGACAAGCCGCTTTTCAGTTGGGGTTCGGTGGACGTAACTCTAATTGATAAAGCTTCCAGACGCATATGCGTGGTAGTTCACGTGTACGTATGGGAACATGAGCTTGAAACCGAGGACACCAAGAAAAAGGTAAAGCTTTCGGTGGATAAGGCTCTTGGATACATGGCGGCAGAAGGATTTATTCCAACGCACAAAGGCTGGCATGTTGAGATTGCGATTGTTGGTCACACACCGAAAGAATAATTATGGACCAAGATTCTAATCTCCCAGTCACCAAAGAAATTAAGCCAATTGAAGAAATCAAACGGGTCACTCCGATTGATGAACTTCCCACAGTTGGGGCTCCTCTGCCGATTGATGATTTGCAGATGACCGAGCCCGAGCCCGAGGATGTCATGGATGAGGTAAGACAAATGCCTGCCTTCCGTGATTACGAACGAGAACACCGAGGCGATGGCCTCACATTTGGAGACTACTAGTATGCCATGCAGATGTGAAGAAGATAACACAGAGCGGTTTGATGCCGCTGATAGAGCAACCCGAGCCGGTTGTGATATGCGAACAATTATTCGTCGTTACAATTTGGAAGGGGAATTAACCGTGGAGACCCGGGCATGGATCAAAAAGCATGATCGAGAAGATGCCGAGCGAATTGCCAAAGAAAATGCCGAGGGTATTCGCCAACGTGTGAAACAAAATGCTCTCGATAAGCTCACTCTTGAAGAGCGTCGAGTTCTTGGTCTTTAACAGACTTCGTAAGCGTCCACAGGGACAAAAAGTAAAACATCTCCCTCGTAAGTGATTACGTGGGAGGTTCTTCCATCTGGGTTGGGATTAATTGCTTCCGCATTAATCTCATCCCATTTTCTATATTCTCTATCCCACAGTTCTTCAAGGCGTGATTTCTGCACGTCCACCACTACCGACTTTTTGAATCTCAGCTTCATAGTATCGTTACCAGTAATATTAGTAGTTCGAGACCTACGTAATGTTACCAGTAACAATATGTAGCAAGAAGACGACGAATCCGATCAACAAAAAACCCCGGGTGAGGAAACCCGGGGTTGATGGCATTCAGGAGTTCTAAAATCTTTTTCGTATCCGCTTGATAAACCGAGCCATACGACAACAGAGACATTGACCGCAGAAACAGATTAGGGCTGTCTGCTCCATTGCAATAGCCCGAGGAGGAATTATTGACCTGTAATCATCCAACCGCTGACCCTCACGAATGAGAGCCGAGAGAGTAATTTTAGTCCTCATGTTCTGTATCCACAGTGTAGTAAGTCATATTGAGTTCCAAAAGCATTTTGAACCTCTTTCGTATCATGTATTCCAAGTTGTTCTTGGGCTTGCGATTGAAGAACTTCCAATAACCGACTTGTTTTATTTCTTTTAGAAACCGCCGCCAAACGGGACGTTCACGAGAATTCTCGTTCTCTTCAATCTCCTTTTGAACTGCGTCTAAGTCAAAGATTTGTGTTGTGGTAACTCGTAGTTTCATACTGGTGCGTATCCGAGGAAGATTGTTCCGCCACCAATGAGGAAATAACAAGGGACTTCCCCATTGTGTGTATTGGCGTAGTTAATACACCATTCAACCGCTACCGGCCACGAGATACGAATTGAAGTGTTCTCCGTTCTCCCGGGCTGAGTAATGACCCAGACATAAATGCTGTCTGGGCTTTTATTCAGAGCTTCAATTACTTTTGCAAGTGGATGTCTCATAAACTTTTTCAGCCGCAGTTTCAATCACGTCATCATGCCACCGACCAGCCAACTTAATCATGGCTGTTTCTTTGTCAAGCCCCGAGGACTTGAGAATCTTCAAACTAACTTGGGCCTCGCCTACGTCCCGACGATTGCATTTGCCGACATAACGGGTTTTGGACCAGACGAAAGTATTCGCTCCAAGGTGAGTCACACAATGCTTTTCTTGGAGACGGACGATTGCAAAATGAACCAAGCATTCAAGAATGGTTCCGCCGTTGGTTATGCAACCATGCCCGTTTGGCATACGGATTGCTCTATCCGCATCAGTGACTTGGAATTCAAGTTGAATCAAATCTACCATCTCTGCAAGGGAGACGGGCTTTTGATATTTGGGGAAGAATTCACGCCCGAGGAATTCCTCAATTTGGTTTTGTTTCGGAAGGTTTTTTGTCGCATTCATTAATGATGAATATACCGATCTAAATACCCATAGCAAGCATTATTTGCAAAAATCTTTCTGCTTGACAACTGCTATTAGATCGGTATGATGTCACGTATATGGGACACACAATCTACTAGAACAACATTATGAGCATGAAAAACACAGGAGCCTCTGGCTATATTGTCAAGGCGAGTGAACTGGAATCACTAATACCTGCTGCTTCAAAAGCAGAGTATCAGAAATTGATAGAGAATCAGAACTGGGAAGGCATTACCGAGTTTCTTTATGGCAAAATTTCCGAGGGATTTCCTCCCTTTGAATCCGTGTTCATGCACGGAGATGAGGATGAAAGTGATGATTTAGAACGAGGTGAAATCTATGTGGAATTCGCCGAGGAAGATCTCTTTGTAAAAACCCCAACGCCAACCCTTATCAAGCTGCAATCGATTGGAATTGAACCCAAATTTACTCGGTGGGTTGTTTGGGGCTAAAATAAAATTATGAAACCATCTGAAATAGTTATCGGTGAACAATACCGAAATAAAAAGTATCCAAACACCGTCTATGTCGGCACCATTGGGCATGATGGCGAACCCGCTTTGCAAGTAGCCCTCAGTGAGAATACGGAAACGAAAGGACGCATTGTTCGCTACGATGAAAAGGAGCCAATGATAATGGATTTTTGGACTCAATTCTCATCTGCGGCTCCCGTGGATTTAACTCAGCCCGAGCCCGAGACCAAAGAGCCTATCGGTGAAAATGACCAAGAGCCCCCGCAAACTGAAGTCAAACACCGTGGCAGACAGAAAATTGAACGGGCTCCGCTCAATTTCCCAGTCGGTGAATTTTCAGCAAAAGAGCTTGCGGCTCAAAACAACGTGGAGTATTATATCGCTGTTGTTGCTATCCGAGAGAATGAAGAAGCGAGGAAGATTGAAAAGACTCGGACGGAACGCCGCTCACCCAAAGGCCCAGAAACCCAACTATTCAAAGTCAAAGCATTATAACATCTTGACATTTGAATGAGAGTCGCATATACTTATCAACATGAAGGATCAGTTAGCCATCTACAAATCTATCCGCAAGCCGGTACCACCGACAACACGGGTGATTCGTCCTGAGAAGGGGTGTGGCTATCGTCGTCCTCGCAATAAAAAGGATACCCATGCCACCGAAGAATGATGACAGTATCAAGAAGCTAGGAGAACGGTTGAAAGAGCTTGCGGCTCAAATGGAAGCAAAGAAACTAAAAACAAACCTGCCTCCCAAACAACCTACTATCTCTGACCTTGTTGCTGAAGGGAATCGCCTCCTCGCCGAGGAAACAAAAGAAAAACCAGCTCCTATTGAGGTTCCAGCATCCACTGAGAACCCTTATATTCAAGCTCGTAACATGGTCCTAAAGAAGCTGCCCGAGTGGAAACGCCATGAAATAGAGAATATGGAAAAGAGTGGAAATTTGGACAACGATTATTATCGTGATTTCGTCCATCAGGTTGCCGTCAAAGGTGATCAACTTTCTTCTTGACATCTCACTAAAGATCGGTATATTGCGAGTATGACTAACAAACGGATTCGTGTTGAAAAAGTGGCCGAGAATGCTGGTGGTCTTCCCGCAAATCCTATGTCCGCACATGTCCCCGGAGAACCGCAGAATGAAAACTTTTCCATCCCCATTGAGTACTGGATTGAAGGTCTCCTTATGGAGGAAATGTCTATCGGCTCTCCGGTTCTGGTTATGCGTGATGTTCGCAATGGTGTTAATTGCGATGGTTTTTTCTCTACTTCTATGGTTGTTGAACTCACTGATACACAATTCAAAACCCGAAACTCAGTCTATAATTACAGTTATGTATAACATCCCAACCGTCAAACTCGTGGAACGCAAATTCTACGTCACTGATCCAAAAATCGTTTACACTTGCATCGGCTATGGGGATGCAACTGAAACTGGACGCCTTTTAATCGTAGGCGAATATGCAGACCCAACTCGGAATAACGAAATCACAATTCGCACCTTCCGAGACAACGAAGTTCATTTTACATCTTAAGCGTGTAGGACGCTACGACAATGCGTACCTAGGGAACTGCCGCTGACTGAGTGGCAAAGACTCCAAAAGTAGAATCAATCAACCTCAGTCACAACCCCTTGAGTCATTCTCAAGGGG
>Ga0315270_10001736_pt1 | contig 11561 bp, 2 predicted proteins | sample C1_bottom_MG_FD_204932 | JGI IMG/M metagenome (GOLD analysis project Ga0315270, IMG submission 204932) | Sediment microbial communities from Yellowstone Lake, YNP, Wyoming, USA - C1_bottom | ecosystem: Environmental > Aquatic > Freshwater > Lake > Sediment | place: USA: Wyoming | collected... | reverse complement strand
CAGATTTCAACATTCACTGATTTTGTTAAATCAGATGATGCAACTGCTGATTTCAGTTCCGGGCAAGCGTACTTAGCATCCCAGTATCCAACAAAAACCCTGCATCCGTCAAAGGCATTGTTGATCATATCAACGGCCCCAGTAAGGATAGAGAGATCAATATTGGCTGGTAAAGTTACAGCCTGGCCTAATACTGAATTAGCCAGCAAGTACAAATCGTTTACCGTTGGTTTTGCTATCGTCGTCTTCATGTAAGCAAGTAAATCGGCGTTAAGCGTATAATAATGGTATGGATTTGTTGTCAGGGTATAACCAGTAATCGTGGTCGGATACAAAGGATCACCATAAATTGGTGTGCAAACCGGTTCAACTACTCCTGAGCCCTTTTCGCACGAAAGCTTATCCTGGGTTGTTAAGTACCCTGGTTGTAGTTCGAGACCTGCCAAGCCTGTATTATTGATGCGAAGGTTCAGACCTAATGTAAGGGTCTGTGCTATCAATCCGCTTTTCAGTGTACCTTGTTTAGCCTTCAGGTATCCACTTAAGCAAGTTGTCGTTAAGGTATTAGGAACACATGCTCCGTAAATTAATCCAAATTCGCTACCACCCGGAAGTATTGCATCTATCAGAGCAGCATCTCCTGCCATAAATGTGATAGTATTACCGCCGGCACCAAGTACCAGGTTTCCTTTCGACAACAGGTTGGCGACGAAATCTTTGGTAAGAGTAAGGCCGGTAAGGTCGCATGCACTGCTCATACCCTGGTTGCCATATTTACCCTGGGTGTAAGTGCAGAACTCGCCGCATGGATTCTCACCAATGGTAACATTGCACTCGGTTTCGCATAATTTGGAATCAGTTACTTTTACTGTATAATTACCTGCTGCAAGACCAGTGCCAGTAGCGTCTGTTCCTCCCGTTGGCGACCATAAGTAAGTATAAGGCGGATACCCTCCTGAAGCCTCTACTGTAGCACTACCATCTGCATTTCCGCAATTAGCTTTTACAATTGTAGTTTCATCAATAAGACAGCTCAGTACAGCATCCGGAGCATTAATAGTTGCTGGAGCATCTTTACTGCAGTTGTTCTTATCTTTAACATAAACTGTATGAAGCCCTGGCGATACTCCTTCAAATGTATAAGTAAAGATACCCGGAGAAGTTTCGGTAAGTAAAAACCAATTGACACCACCATCAAGATTAGCTGAGTAATCAGGTGTTCCACCAGAAGCTTGAACAAGAATTTTTGAAGTAATTGCTACATCTACAGGAGGACAAAAAACATCGATTGGGAAAACAGATATAGCAAGTATTGGAGGCTCCGTCAGTGTAACATTCTTGGTTACCAAACACGAAGGATCAGCTATCCTGCGTAAAATAATCACGTGATTGGCTGCGGTGAGACTGCTGAAAACAGTCGGGTTTGCAGTTACAGTTGCAAATGGTCCACCATCAATATTAATTTCAAGAGCGCTAAGTGGCGTACCCGTTATAGCAGCTGAGATTGACTTGGCTCCTCCAAAGCAGGTTGCATTGGTAGGAGTTAAGACTAAATCAAGAGCATCAGGCTGTGTTAGTGTAACATTCCTGGATACCATACATGTAGGATCAGCAATCCTGCGTAAAATAATTACGTGATTAGCTGCGGTGAGACCGCTGAATACAGTCGGGTTTGCAGTTACAGTGGCAAATGCCCCACCATCAATATTGATTTGAAGTGAGCTAAGTGGAGTACCTGTTATAGCTGCTGAAATTGACTTAGTACCTCCAAAGCATGTTGCATTGGTCGGCGTCAATACCAGATCAAGAGCATCAGGCTGTGTCAGTGTAACATTCTTACTTACCGAACATGTAGGATCAGCTATCCTGCGTAGAATAATTATGTGATTCGTTGCAGAAAGACTACTGAATACAGTCGGGTTTGCAGTTACAGTGGCAAATGCCCCGCCATCAATATTGATTTGAAGTGCGCTAAGTGGAGTCCCAGTTATAGCTGCTGAAATCGATCCGCCACCATTATAGCAGGTACCATTGGTCGGAGTCAATACCAGATCAAGAGCATCTGGCTCCGTCAATGTAACATTCTTGGTTACCAAACATGTAGGATCAGCTATCCTGCGGAGGATAATAATGTGATTGGCTGCCGTGAGACCGCTGAATACAGTTGGGTTTGCAGTTACAGTTGCAAACGCCCCTCCATCAATATTGATTTGAAGTGCGCTAAGTGGAGTACCAGTTATAGCAGCTGAGATTGACTTGGCACCTCCATAGCATGTCGCATTGGTAGGCGTCAATACCAGATCAAGAGCATCAGGCTGCGTCAGCGTAACATTCTTACTTACCAAACATGTAGGATCAGCTATCCTGCGAAGGATAATTACATGATTTGCTGCAGTGAGACCGCTGAATACAGTCGGGTTTGCAGTTACAGTTGCAAATGCCCCGCCATCAATATTGATTTGAAGTGCGCTGAGTGGAGTGCCTGTTATAGCTGCTGAAATCGACTTGGCACCTCCATAGCAGGTTGCATTGGTAGGAGTCAAAACCAGATCAAGAGCATCAGGCTCTGTCAGCGTAACATTCTTGGTTACCAAACATGTAGGATCAGCTATCCTGCGAAGGATAATTACATGATTCGCTGCCGTGAGACCGCTGAATACAGTCGGGTTTGCAGTTACAGTGGCAAATGCCCCGCCATCAATATTGATTTGAAGTGCGCTAAGAGGAGTACCAGTTATGGCAGCTGAAATCGACTTGGCACCTCCATAGCATGTTGCGTTGGTCGGTGTTAAAACCAGATCAAGAGCATCAGGCTGTGTCAATGTAACATTCTTACTTACCAAACACGTAGGATCAGCTATCCTGCGAAGGATAATTACATGATTGGCTGCCGTGAGACTGCTGAATACAGTCGGGTTTGCAGTTACAGTGGCAAATGCCCCGCCATCAATATTGATTTGAAGAGCGCTAAGTGGAGTACCTGTTATAGCTGCTGAAATCGATTTGGTACCTCCAAAGCAGGTTGCATTGGTTGGAGTTAAGACTAAATCAAGAGCATCAGGCTGCGTTAGTGTAACATTCTTAGTTACCAAACACGTTGGATCAGCAATCCTGCGTAAAATAATTACGTGATTAGCTGCGGTGAGACTGCTGAAAACAGTCGGGTTTGCAGTTACAGTTGCAAATGATCCACCATCAATATTAATTTCAAGAGCGCTTAGTGGCGTACCCGTTATAGCAGCTGAGATTGACTTGGCACCACCAAAGCAAGTTGCATTGGTAGGAGTGAGAACCAGGTCAAGTGCATCTGGTATTACAATGGTTGCCGTTTTAGGATCACTTCCACAATTATTAAAGTCAGTTGCAGTAACGGTATAAGTTCCGGCAGCCAGGCCTAAAAATTCTCCTGTGCTATTCGTTACATTACCTGGCATAAGAGTATAGGTGTATGGTGGTACTCCTCCACTGCCAGTAGCCGTAATTGTCCCTGTACCACCAAAACATTTAGGACTGACGGCTAAAAGACTAACGGTAGGTTTCAAAGTCAAATTCAATTGAATCGGAGGTCCGGGAATGTCCGATAATTCAGAAGAACTTGAATTTCCTGAAGTTCTTGTCCTGACAAATACCGTGCTGAGCGAAGTGCACGGTTGTTTAATGAGATTGAATAGCGCGGTCAGATTAACTGCTCCTTCGGCCCATTGGTTAACAACGTAGGTATTGCCACCGTAGGCATCGAAAGGAACAGTAGTTTGGACAGTGTTCTCAGTAATAAAAAGCTGTTTGGCATCGAATAGTGATTGAATATCAACAGGTTGATATTCATATGTTCCGCCTCCTATATCTGACCACTTGTTGACTACAGCAATGGCATGAGCGCCCCCGCCCTGAAACTCAATTGTAACCAGAATGTCGCCAGGAGTTCTGCCTCCTGTTCCATCCAGGGCTGCTCCTGATATCAGATAACCGTCAGGACCTATTGTGAGGGATTTTTGCAAAAACTCAAAGTCGATGTAAGAGGAACCATCCGTTGAATATCGGTCAGCAGCAAAAATGCACCATAGGTCTGAAGCAGAACCACCTGGTAAAGTAGGATCACCAAACGAAAAATGAATTCCCGCATTTTCGATTTCATTTTTGTTATTGACATGAGCAGGCCCTATTTGCATTGTTTTAGGGTCATCATTGATCTTGTTCGTTCCTGGGAACGCGGTAGGATCTGTTCCATTCCCCCAGTAATCAATTTGTTGAAAGGTCATTGTTGGATCAACGGGATTGGGAGTACCTTCGATATAAAGACCTCCACCTGTTCCTGGATAAACAATGTGATCGTAAAACCAGTCACCTTGTCCTGTTACAATGGAATTAGCCCAGACATTACCATCCACCGCAAAACCGCCGGCAGGATATTTAACAGGTGCAAGACCACTGTATGGACCGCCTTGGGCAAACGAAGCCAGGCTAAACAATAAAGCTGCGAAACAGAGGAAAACTAATTTCCAGCTTTTTGAAAGAATGTTACGGTTTGTTTTCATAATTAAATTGTTTTAAATGAATAATAATTGGTTTGGGTATTTATATAATGAATCACTTAAAACTGCCAATAAACCTATTGTAAAGATATTTTCGTTCAAAAACACGTTTACAGTAAATCGCAGGCAGCATCAAGTTTTTGGTCGCTTTAGCAGACAAGCCTATATTAGGATTGAACCTTAGTTAGAAGCAAACAAGATGAAGGAGATAAAATAAGGAGAGAAAAGTTACTTGCAGACAATCACTCTGTTTGGAGTACAATGAAATATCGATTAACAAGTCAACAAGCCTAATTGTGAGATAATTAGTTTTTTATTTTCAAGCATCTAAAGTTACGACATTTATTAGAGAAATGTATCCAGGTAATGTAAATATTATTTTTTAAAACACCTCGAAATCTGAAGCAGTTTTAAAACATGTTTTGATTTGACCTACTTGTTTATTAATGTTGGTTTTGAAGCAGTGTAGAAAGAGAAACAGAAAATTACTGACCAGCCTTATGAGCACTAACGCGTTTGTCAGCGCCGGTCATATAATTTCTTTTTTCCGGAAAAATGGAGCAAAATAAAGTAAATACAACAAATGAAAAAGAACTTACAGTTTAATTACCTGTATTTTATGCATCCAAAAATGTGCCAAATAGTTAATTGACAGTTAATCATAGCGTTAATAATAATTTATCATATAAAATGTACTATTTTGGAACAAAATATTTTTACATTTTAAAAACAAGCTTGCCTTTGTTTTAAGTTTCTATTTAAAGAATAAAACCGGATATGCATTTTTATCGATAACCGATATTGTAACATATTGTTAAACATGATTTTATAAATGCTTATGTTTAAATTTCTTCGTGATTCTTAGTTCATTCCTTCGTTTATGTTTGAAGAAAAGTTAATTACCATTTTGGGACAAACTTGGGTTGGTCGTTCAGTGTACAAGGTATTTCATTTTTAATAAAATATTCAGGAAGATAAGAAATATTTTATTGTAAATAATTTGCCAATAAAACTGCAACAAATTGCCGGGAAAATACTGAATAAAATAAAATCACAAAAAATGATACATTCATTTATGCAAGACAGATATAAGCAAATAACTAAACAAATTTTTTAAAAACAGCAAATTTATCATTATCAGAACAGCTGAAACTTACATGAAAGTGAATTCATTTTTATTGAAATTTTACTCAAAAAGGCAATTACCTTTTAATCAAAAAATGATTAATTATAAGTGGGCAAATAAATTATAAATAGGTAATCAGGTAAATGAGAATAATTTACAAGTCAATAAAAGCCCCGGTTAAAAACTGACATAGCACTGAATGATTTAACTCAAGGGCTTTCCACAGCAAAGCAAATTATCAGAATGATGTGCCATTGTTAATTTTAAAAAGCGCGTTCTTTCAATTCTCATTTAAATCAAATAATAAATATATGCCTGCAAATCAGTTCTGAGAAACAGGTGGATGAGAATAAGCAGATAATAACTTGTATACTAATTGCCACTAAAATTTACTTTAATGAAAACAAAAATCGTCTTGTCTGGAGTTCTGGTGTTTGCATTGTCAACATTGCAGTTTGGCTTTTCACAGGTAGTAAAGAACTCAGATAACTGGGGAAAGCAAGGGATCACCAAACAATCGGATAACATTAAAGGAACGGTTATTAATTATTCGCTGACCGAATATTCCTTTATTGATATAGTTGTAAACGGTGAGCAAATGAAATCAGTTGTTGTTCCGGATGTTTTTCTCCCAAACGAGGAAGGCGCTCCTGATTTGCCGGGTTCCGGCAAGTATCTTGCAGTGCCCGAAGGCGCAACCGTAAGTTATAAAATACTTTCAAGCCGCACCGACACGCTTCACAATATAAATATTGCACCTGCTCCTCGGATCCCTCTCGATACCGAAGATGGACCACTTCATTATGAAAAGAATATGAGCATTTACTCGCAAAATGCTTTTTATCCTCTGCAGCCTGTGAATTTTTTTCAAAAAACAGAATTAAGAGGAATAAGTGCCGTCCAAATAGGTATTATACCTTTCCAGTACAATCCGGTAACAAAGGAACTTATTGTGTACAAGGATATGGTTATACAGGTTTCGTTCGAAGGCGGTTCCGGGAAAGTAGGCAACAACAGGTCACGAAGCCGGTATTGGGATTCCATGCTGAATAGCCTGGTTCTTAATACCGATATTATCCCATCGGTGGATTATGAAAGCAGTAGTCAATTACAATTGAAATCTGCTGATGCCGGCAGCAGCGGATGCGATTATCTGATTATCACACCTAATAATCCTGATTTCCTGGCATGGGCAGACTCAATTAAACAATTCAGGACACTGCAGGGTATTCTGACAAATGTGGCAACTACCAGCCAAATAGGTGGGAATACAGTTTCTGCCATCAAAAGCTATGTGGACAATGCATACCTAAACTGGACAATTCCTCCAGCTGCAGTTCTGTTGCTGGGTGATTATGATACCAATGCGATGAGTACAACAGGTATTACATCACAACTCTATGTACATCCAGCCGGATATCCTGATTTTGCTTCCGATAATAAATTCGCTGATGTAACCGGCGACGACCTGCCTGATATTGTTTTTGCCCGTATTCCGGCGACTAATGTCACTCAATTGAGCGTAATGGTCAGCAAATTTATAAATTATGAACGAAATCCGCCCACCAAATCCGCATTTTATAACACCCCTATTACAGCACTTGGCTGGCAAACCGACAGATGGTTCCAGTTATGTTCCGAAGTGGTATCAGGATATTTAAAGAATGTTAAGGGCAAAACTCCTATCCGGATAAATGCATTATATTCCGGTTCCCCTACAACCGATCCCTGGTCGACAGCAGGAAATACCTCAACTATTCTTAATTACTTTGGTCCTAACGGCCTCAAGTATATTCCAGCTACCCCACAGGAGACAGGCGGTTTTACGGGTGGTACGGCCGCTGCAATATCTACAGCTATCAATAATGGATCCTTTATGCTTGTGCATCGAGATCATGGAAATTATTCCGGCTGGGGCGAACCTGCATTTAATACAACAAGTATAAATTCGTTGCATAATGTAAACAATGAGCTGCCATTTATTTTTTCCGTCAATTGCGAAACCGGCGCTTTTCACCGCTCCACGGAATGCTTTGCCGAAAAATTTCAACGCTACACTTACAATGGACAAAATAGTGGTGCTTTAGGAATAATCGCTGCTACTGAAGTCTCTTACTCATTTGCAAATGATACTTATTTATGGGGTGTTTTCGATAATATGTTTCCTGATTTTATGCCGGATAATAACTCAACATTCCCTGTATCATTTGTAATGCCTGCATTTGCTAATGCGGCTGGTAAATATTATCTGAGTCAATCGAACTGGGTTGGGAGTGCTGTCAATCAAATTACATATAGGCTTTTTCATCACTTTGGCGATGCATTTATGACTTTGTATACTGAAGTTCCAAAAGCACTCACTATTGCTCATGCCTCCTCCTTGCAAAGTGGTGCTACCTCATTTAGTGTCACCGCTGATGCAGGGTCATTTATTGCTTTAGTGGTAAATGGCTCAATTGTTGGTAAAGCAAATGGCACAGGTTCTCCGGTAGTGTTTACGATTCCTGCACAAAATGCCGGCGATATACTAAATGTAACTGTAACAAAGCAAAATTATTTCAGGTATTCGTCGAAAGTGAAGATTGGTGCAGCTAGCCTGGTGGCTGAGTTCTCAGGAACGCCGGTAAGCATAGTTCCAGGAAGTAAAGTTACATACACCGATCTTTCGACCAATAATCCTACAGCATGGTCATGGTCATTCCCGGGAGGTACGCCTTCGACCAGTACCTTGAAAAATCCGGTTGTAACATATTCAACAACTGGGAATTACAATGTTTCACTTACGGCCTCAAACAGCACCGAAAGCAATTCCAAAACAAAAACTGCCTACATTACTGTCAGCAGTTCTTCACCAGTAGCAAATTTTTCAGCAAATAAAACAACTATTATCCCTGGACAGATCGTAACTTATACGGATCTTTCAACCAGTGTCCCTACTTCCTGGTCCTGGTCATTCCCGGGTGGTACACCTTCAACAAGTGCAGCACAAAATCCGTCAGTAACATATGCCTCCACAGGTAATTACAGTGTTACACTTACTGCATCAAATGTTGCTGGTAGCAACACTATCACAAAAACCTCTTATATTACAGTAGGTACTATACCGGTAGCCGGTTTTACAGCAAATATGACGTCTGTCAGCATCGGAGAAGCTGTTTCCTTCAGCGATCTTTCTTCAAACAATCCTACTTCCTGGTCGTGGTCATTCCCGGGTGGGACACCTGCAACCAGTACATTGCAAAATCCTAGTGTAACGTATGCCTCAATCGGTAGCTATAATGTAACACTTACTGCAACAAATGGATACGGCAGCAATATCATTGTAAAAACAGCGTATGTAACGGTCGGCAATTCAATGCCAGTAATAAATTTTTCAGCGAATAAGACTTCTGTTATAGCTGGAGAAGTGGTTTCTTACACAGATCTTTCAACCAATAATCCAACATCATGGGTATGGTCGTTCCCGGGGGGAACTCCTTCATCGAGTTCCATGCAAAATCCTTCGGTAACTTATGCATCAGCTGGAAGTTATGATGTAACACTTTCTGCATCAAACAGTACCGATGTCAATTCTGTTACAAAAACTGCATATATATCTGTTGGAATCCCTATTCCTTTAGCAAATTTTTCGGCTAATAAAACATCTGTTCTCACAGGAGAAACCATAACCTATAGTGATCTATCCAGCAATAATCCTACTTCATGGTTATGGTCATTCCCAGGGGGAACACCTTCAACGAGTACATTACAAAATCCTGTTGTTACTTATTCTTCACCTGGTATATATTCGGCATCATTAACAGCCTCTAATACGGCGGGATCTTCGAGCCAGACAAAAACAGGCTATATCACGGTAAATGTTTTACCGCCGGTAGCTGGCTTTTCCGCTGATGCAACCCGTATACTTACAGGAGGAAATGTAAATTTCAGAGATCTCTCAACCGGTAATCCCACCTTATGGTCATGGAGTTTTGAAGGTGGAACACCATCAGCAAGTACATTGCAGAATCCAATTGTATCATATAGTACGGATGGAACTTATAATGTATCACTAACTGTATCCAATCCGGGTGGTTCGAATACCAAAAGCCAGGCAGGGTTTATAACGGTTTGGAATGGTACAGTAACATATTGTTCATCAGGTTCAATCTCTTCGACTACAGAATGGATCTCACAGGTTAAATTCGGAACCTTCTTAAAAGCATCAGGCAGTTCTTCTTATACTGACTACACGGCACAAGAGATTGTATTAACTCCCGGCAGCAAGATTGCATGTACATTGACACCTGGATTTGCATCAAAATTCCGTAAAGAATACTGGAAAATATGGATGGACCTCAATAACGACGGTGATTTTACGGATGCAAGTGAAAATATTTATTCCGGTTCAAGCGCAAAGGGCTCAATCTCAGGAACATTAAGTATTCCGGCCTCTGCCTCAGGGATAACTCGGATGCGTGTCAGTATGAAATATGGTTCAGCTCCATTGCCTTGTGAAACATTCGGCTTCGGTGAGGTGGAGGATTACACTGCCAATTTTTCACTCGATGCTATGCCGGAAAATATAGCCGAAACATCATCAGGATTTAAAATATATCCTAATCCAACTACTGATTTTGTAATTGTTGAAACCGGATTTGATCAATCAGAAGCATTTATTTATAGTTTAAACGGGACATTACTGAAACACCTTTTTATAATGAATCATGATCAGATCGACTTACAGGAATTCTCGAGAGGTGTATATTATATGAAGATTCTTAATAATGGAGAAATTTTCGTCCAAAAGATCGTCAAGCAATAACCGTCACACAAAAGTTAATTGCATTTTTAAGATTACCGGTCCTTAAGCTAATAAGGTGATTATGCTGAAAATAAGCACAATTACCTTATTGATTTCTCATTCAGGAATTCAGTACTTCACTATTTATTAAGTTGCATTTGTTCATTTACTTTTATTAAGGTTATGCTGATAACTAAATGGAATTTGGGTTTATATATCCGAACTATACAAAATTTAAAGGTTTAGAGCTCAAAAAAAGCTTTTGCTATTTTAAATGCATGTTTGCCCGCATTCATTTTTCCATACATTTGCCGGCTGTAAGCGGATACGCTGCATTATTGATTCTTTCTTTCTAACTAATTGACGATTAATAATTTATCATGATCAAGACTTACTTGAAAATTACTCTTTTGACCTTGGTGTTAATGCTCACTTATCGAAATACAGCTTTTTCGCAGGACCAAAAACAAACTTCAAATCCCGATAAAACTACGTTTAACCTGAGTGGTTTTGTAAAAGCCGAAGGGATGTATGATACACGCCAGGTGGTTGAAGCCAGGGAAGGTTACCTTCTGCTCTATCCCAAAAATGTTAATCTTGATAAAAATGGCCAGGATATTAATGCACACGGGAGTTTTAACCAATATGCGATGATGGCGAGGCTAACTGTAAAAGCTACCGGCCCGGATGTGATGGGAGCCAAGGCAAGCGCATTGATAGAAGGAGATTTTACGGGAGCATCAAACTCCGAAAATAACAGTTTTCGCCTCCGGCAAGCCTACCTGAAGTTGAAATGGAATCATGCAAGCATCACAGCCGGGCAGTATTGGCACCCGATCAATATTCCTGAAATGATCCCGAATGTGCTGGCGCTTAACACTGGTGCGCCTTTTCATCCATTCAGCAGGCAGCCACAGATCCGTGTTGATGTTTCGAAAGGGAAGTTTAATACCGTATTTGCTGTTTTAGCTCAGCGTGATTATGTAAACACTGGTCCTTCCGGAGCTTCATCGGCTTATTTACGCAACAGCGTGATTCCCAATTTGCATGCGCAGGTTCAATATGTTACTTCCGATTTATTTGCCGGTGTTGGAATCGATTATAAATGTTTAACTCCCCG
>Ga0315270_10001735_pt1 | contig 11563 bp, 10 predicted proteins | sample C1_bottom_MG_FD_204932 | JGI IMG/M metagenome (GOLD analysis project Ga0315270, IMG submission 204932) | Sediment microbial communities from Yellowstone Lake, YNP, Wyoming, USA - C1_bottom | ecosystem: Environmental > Aquatic > Freshwater > Lake > Sediment | place: USA: Wyoming | collected... | reverse complement strand
ATTTCCCTGGTTGCCTTGATTTCCTTGATTTCCTTGGAAGCCCTGTGCGCCTTGTGCGCCTTGGAAACCCTGAAAACCTTGTGCGCCTTGGAAGCCTTGATGACCTTGGTTGCCTTGATGACCTTGGTTGCCTTGATTTCCTATAAATCCCTGATTGCCCTGCGATCCTTGTACTCCCTGATTTCCTTGGAAGCCCTGTGGACCATCTGTGTGAAGCATGAGCCATGCTGTTCCGTCATACATATACGAAACCATGCCGCCCGCTGCGAGCGTTACGGCATCTGTGATGTTGCCACCTGTATTGAAGGTACAGTTCTGTGAGCCGGTCGTCAGAATAAACTGAACGGTTGTGCCTGTGGTGGCAGGACCGCTAATGCTCGTCAAAGTACATGCACCAGTAGACACCGTAATCAAGTGATACGAACCAGCAATAGTCAAGCTAGTGCTTACGTTCGTAAGGTTGATTGTTGAAGCGTCCCTTAGACGTGTCCCTGCGAATTGGAATGAACCTATTCTCATATTATGATAACCTCGCTGTCCAAGTGCCTGTGATTACTCCGAATGTCGTCAAATCAATTGCCAAATCATTGGTGTTGGTGCAAGTTATATTGTCAGGCATAACCAACTTGCTGGTGTTGTCATATACTTCCACGGTCCAATACTGACGACCAGAGTTATGGTTTGCCGTGTATACGCCAGACGACAAGTTCGCATTAGTGAAACTAAAGTTCTGCGATGTCATCGCAGTGCCTTGTGCGCCTTGGTTGCCTTGGTTGCCAACAAAACCTTGGTTGCCCTGGTTTCCGAGGTTGCCCTGGAATCCTTGCGTGCCTTGTGATCCTTGTGATCCTTGGTTTCCTTGTGCGCCTTGAACGCCTTGATTACCTACGAAGCCCTGGTTGCCTTGAGTGCCTTGGTTTCCTTGATTGCCTTGACGACCTTGGTTTCCTTGTGCGCCTTGAGCGCCTTGATTGCCTACTAAACCCTGGTTTCCTTGTGCGCCTTGAGCGCCTTGATTGCCGACGAAACCCTGGTTTCCTTGTGTTCCTTGTGCGCCCTGATTACCCTGGTTTCCTTGGTTTCCTTGGAAGCCCTGAGTACCCTGGTTTCCTTGATTGCCTTGGTTGCCAATGAAGCCTTGGTTCCCTTGGAACCCTTGATTTCCCTGGTTTCCTTGACGACCTTGATTGCCCTGCGATCCTTGGTTGCCTTGGTTGCCGACGAATCCTTGATTGCCTTGGAAGCCCTGCGTACCTTGGTTGCCCTGGTTCCCTTGGTTGCCTTGGAAGCCCTGCGTACCTTGGTTGCCCTGATTTCCTTGATTACCTTGGAAGCCCTGCGTACCTTGGTTGCCCTGGTTTCCTTGATTGCCTTGGAAGCCTTGTCTGCCTTGGTTGCCCTGGAAACCTTGGTTGCCTTGTAAGCCAATAGCTCCCTGGAAGCCTTGAAAACCAGGAGGGCCTTGATGACCTTGATTGCCTTGATTTCCCTGATTTCCTTGCGAGCCTTGATTACCCTGGTTGCCTTGCGAACCTTGATTACCTTGCGAGCCTTGATTTCCCTGATAGCCCTGACGACCTGCAATGTACCACTTAGATGCTGTGCTGTTATAAATCAAATAAACAGAAACAAATTCCGTCATTACAATCGGAGACAATGTGGCAATATTGCCCGCTGCGTTTATTGTGATTGAGGAGCTTGTTCCGTTGGCTCGAAGAACCAATAGCTGACCGTCTTGTAACGATGTAAAGTTGATCGTTGACAACGTATCTGACGTGCCGACGCCGCCGCTTGGAGTTACGGTATAGTGCGATCCCACCAACGAGCCAATCGTATTGGTGGAAATCGCCGTAATGCCAAACGAAGGGTTGACAAACGTAGCTGAAGTTATTTTACCTGTTCTCATTGTTTATCACTCCTTAGTACACGATGATCCAAGACCAAGTGCCTGTCACCGTAATACCAGTGAAGTCAACTGTCGATGAGTTACTACCGACGTATGTGGTTTCAGTCGGGATGACCAAGTTGGTGCTGTTATCATAAATCTGAATTAGCAGTGGGAACGCAATGCCCAAACTGTGCGTAATAGTCAATACGTTTGCACTCAAGCTCGCACTCGTAAAGGTTCCGGTAGCACGAGTCAAGAACGCTCCGACAAAACCTTGGTTTCCTTGTGCGCCTTGGTTGCCCTGGTTGCCCTGGTTTCCTTGGGGCGACGAGCCTTGGAATCCTCTATTGCCTTGGTTGCCCTGATTTCCTTGATTACCTTGGAAACCTTGTGTACCTTGGTTGCCTTGGTTTCCTTGATTACCTTGGAAACCCTGAGTACCTTGATTGCCCTGATTTCCTTGATTGCCTTGGAAGCCCTGAGTACCTTGATTGCCCTGATTTCCTTGATTGCCTTGGAAGCCCTGCGTACCTTGGTTGCCCTGATTTCCTTGACTACCTTGGAAGCCTTGGTTGCCTTGATTGCCCTGATTTCCGACGAACCCCTGATTGCCTTGATTGCCTTGATTTCCCTGTGCGCCTTGTGTTCCTTGAACTCCTTGTTGGCCTTGAACACCCTGATTTCCGACGAAACCTTGGTTGCCTTGGTTTCCCTGATTTCCTTGGTTGCCTTGGTTGCCTTGGTTGCCTTGAAAGCCTTGGTTTCCTTGGTTTCCCTGGTTCCCTTGGTTGCCCTGGAATCCTTGATTACCTTGGTTGCCCTGATTTCCCTGATTTCCTTGGAAGCCTTGATTTCCCTGATTTCCCTGATGACCTTGGTTGCCTTGTGCGCCTTGAACTCCCTGGTTTCCTTGTGCGCCTTGGAAGCCCTGCGGACCTTGTACGCCTTGGAAGCCTTGATGACCTTGGTTGCCTTGATTACCTTGGTTGCCTTGGTTTCCTTGATTTCCTTGATTTCCCTGGTTGCCTTGATTTCCCTGGTTGCCCTGTGACCCTTGGTTGCCCTGGTTCCCCTGCAAACCTTGTGCGCCAGACTTTCGATAAACCTCTGTCCAAGATGTGCCGTTAAAAAGCAAACATAATGGACCGTTGCCGAGATCATAAGTTGTTGCAGGACCATTTAAGTAAATGGAACCGCCAGCCTCGTCAACTGTAATCGTTCTGGTTGAGGATGTGCCTCTCTTTAAGATCAAATATTGACCGGCATCTGCACCAGTGATACTGGTAATATTGCAAGTGCTGCCAGAGCCGCCGACGTAAATGAATACGCCATCTTTGAGTGTATCACCGCCAATTGTGTAACTTGCAATGCTGAGAGCAACAGATGCGCCGGTGCCTACGTCATAGGTCGTGGATTCCGAACCGTGAGTAATGTACTCGATGTACTTTGTGTCTATTAGACCATGAATCATATTTGGCATTCTGTTACCCCTTTAACATTTGTCGGACTGCCAGCCCTTCTCACATCTCTACATGGGTTGTGTAGTCGTATATACTGAGCGTAGCCTAAAAAGACCAAATTCACTGCCGTAATCGGTTAACCAATTACAATAAGGTTCCATGTTCCCGAAATGGTCCCAAATCCAGTGAAATCAATCTGAAGTTGTGTTGTATTTTGGAGAGAAATTTCGCTCGGTATGATTTGTTTATCATTCTCGTCATAAATGGTGACGTTAACGTATTTTTGGCCAAGGCTATGCGTCACAGACAATATTCCAGCAGATAAGTCCGCATTTGTGAATGATCGTCTATAAGCAACTGTTGTACTGGCCGAAAGTGTCAGTGCCGTCCAGTCGCTATCCGTGCCTGCCCAGGGTCCAACTTTCAACGTCCAATACATTTGATCGGACTGAGTGAACACCAACATGCCGAAACGACGACGGGCATCAGGAATAGCATTTCGGGCGGCTAGGTCCGCAACAGAACGTAGGCCGTCAATGCCGTAACCTGGATCGGTTACAGCATATGTATCGGTCGTATCTGTTGGGGCTAAAATGCCCGTTACGCTTACTGAGCCTGGAATCGCTGGCATTACATTTGGTCCTTACGCCACTATTATCGAGATGGCCCCGCCAAGGATGTTCTTAGATCGGTAAACACGATAATTAGTTGTTTGACTAAAAGCATTCGTGACTGACACCAGACCATAAGACAAACTATTGGCTGTATTGGAAAAAAAGGCATCATCCACACTGCTTGCCATTGCCACGTTTAAGTTAGTAGCAGCATCCTTAAAGGATGCTGGAGAGCCAAATGATGTTGGAAAACAAAAGAACTTATAACCGCCTCCAGCGTATGCAAAAGTTCCACTAAATCCGCTTGCCAACCCACTATTCGTCAAGGCTTCAATATCAGCCTCAGTGAGAGTAGTATTGGTGCTAGGTCCATAATACCTTTGCCAGAACCATGAAACGGTAAATGTCGCCGAGAAATTCACCGCATTAGTATTGGTGCCTCTAATGCTCCATTGATGAGTCGCCTGACTCGTCTTTTGAATGGCCGTAGGCAGAGCAATGGATTCCGTTCCGTCATTCGCAGAACTTGTTGCCAAATCTACGTTATTCGTAACATCTCTAATCAATATCGTATTGGTGCTTACGTTGCCAGAATTAGTTGTTGCCCATGTAAAAGTTTTGGTCCCTGATATAGTAACCCCAACTTCTATGCTGGTAGTTTGACCGGACATGGTAAAAGAACTAAATGCAGGCGATTGATATGGATACAAAAGTCCGTCCCACATCTGTTGCATAGTTTGCAAACTAAATGTTGAACCAGATGAAATACCACCAATTGTAGATGGTGTAGCCGACGCATTTGTATAAGAAACAGATGCGTCACTACCCTGAAAGCCTTGGTTTCCTTGAAGACCAGTTACGCCTTGATGGCCTTGATATCCCTGAAGTCCGTCTATGCCCTGATAGCCCTGCGTCCCATCGAAGCCTTGATGGCCTTGACTTCCTTGATTGCCATTGACGCCAGCAAAGCCTTGATAGCCTTGCGGACCTTGCCCACCAATATCTCCCTGAAAACCCGCTCCTTGAACGCCTTGATAGCCTTGAAGACCAATTGGACCTTGAACTGTCGATCCTTCGCCTTGTGCGCCTTGCGGTCCAATTCGACCTTGTGAACCTTGGCTACCGGGACTGCCATTTGACCCTTGGTTGCCTCGTGGTCCAGGATAAGTTTGACCAACCCGAGTCGAAACCACGAAGTCACGCATATCTTGTGCGTTAATTAGACCCTGATTATTGTCAATAAACAGGGCTAACAATTCGGCTTCGCTTCTTATCGTATTTGGCATTTCTTTTCCATTAGTTGTATGCTTCTCCGTGGTCTTGACTGAACTCTCTGCCAGAACCTTGTTCTTTCACATACTTGCATTCAAAATAATCAACACGGTACAGGACTATGAACGGAACCCATGCACCATCTGACTCGTCGTCCACACAGATCGGAAGTACCTTCCAGGGCGCACATTTGAAAACCCAATGTGCATCCAGTCCGCAATCTGCTAAGTATTCTTGTCCAATTTCCCATTCTGGCTTACTGCCTCTCAATATCTCTACAGACTTTGCAATCTTGCGTGCCACCTTGGTAGGCAAGATCAAGTTGTATTTCTGCACCTTATCAGAATAAACCACAGGTTTTTCTTCAAAGATCAATGGGTGTATATCTACCGGGTTCTTGATAACTACTGGCACAGTTCCTATTTTGAGCCGATCATATTCTTGCTGTTGGACGGTAGAGGATGCAACATAAGCACCTTCTAGCCATACCATGTCAACTGATGGTTCTTCTTGAACTGGTTTGGGCGGGAGGTTTTTGACCGGCGTAATAACCGAATCAAATTCCGGTTCCACCGTAATCAATGACTTTAGCTCTTTTAGATCAACTTCATTCTTGGCACGGTCGAATTCCTGCCGCTGTATCACAAACGACGGCAAATAAGCTCCAGTGTCAAAAATCATCTCCGCAGGCTTTTCTTCCTGCATCGAAGACAATTTTTTAGCAACTGGTTTATTAACGGCTTCTACCTCTATTTTTGTTTCCAAAAATACAGGTCTATTCCTGAAGTCTTTGGCTAACTTCGCTCGTTGGTGTTCTTGTTGCTTCAAAATGGCAGGTGGGACATACGCTCCCGCAACATTTCCACGCTCAAAGTTTTGCTTATAGGGCATCATCGTAAACCTCCTTGATGTAGAGGTATGTATGAAAACCCAGCCCATGAAATGAAAAAAGCCTGCTGAAAGCAGGCTATGGGCAAAAAGAAAGGGCCACACCCCGGTAAGGTGTGGCCCTGAGTGGAGCCGAGGGGAGTCGAACCCCTTTCCGCCGATAACAAAATTAAAGCCTCTACACGCTTGTCTCGTTGTTCAATTGTCAGGCTTTCTGGACCACTACGAACAAAGGTCCATCAGCCTTATCGACCTATTTTCTCGTCTTCAGGTAAGTCGCCCACCTTCAGACCAGCAAGATTTTGCGGCTGACTTTTGAACGCTACTTGCGGCGCTTTCTCAGTCAGTGCCTAATTGCTTAGGCAGCAAGCGCTACAGGAGCAGCGCTTGGGAACTTAACAGTTTCGCCAGTTAAGGCTTGATCGACTTTTTAAGGAGCCTTTCGATCAACTCCTGCGTGCCACTCTAACCTCATCCACCGCCGTCGAAACCGGGACGGCCCCTTGTGCCAACTTTCACTTCCAATTCTGGCAAGAGACGGGTCTAGGTGTTGGCAAAACCAGGACTTCGTTCATCTTGCCGCTCAAAAGCGGGCCTGTACGCTAAGGAGAAGGGTCTTTCGGACCAAGCCTCCTTCGGTCAGGTGCAATCATTCTACCACGGCAATCTGCCGTTGTAAAGTCATCGGACGTAATTTTCCTGGCCCGGAATCCGCAATTTCGACCATTTCTTCTGGTCCGGGTCCATGACGAACGCCCCCACACTCTTATATCCCGCTGCATTGACGATATTATCGCCCTGCTGTGGGTCATCAAATCGTGCATTGAACTGAGCAAGTTTCTTGTCGTAGTCCAAGGCAGTACGATTCAGCGAGCCATTGTTTGACTCACTTACATCTCGCTCTTTCAAAAAATCATTGAACTTTCGGAAACGCATATTCACCATCCTGTTTTACTCTTGCTCTTAATATATACCTTCGAGTTGAGTTTTTATGATGGTCTGAAAGCAAAATACCTGCAACCCATGAAAGAAGTTTGGTGTTAAATACACCAACAGCACACTAGATAAGGAAACGGAGACAATCTTATGGCACACATGAAATTTCAAGAATATTTGGATCGAAACAACAAGCTAAAGACTTCTGGCACTGTTAAACAGATTGCTGACTTCGATGGAAGTGTCGATACCAAACCCGCTAAAGAAAATAAGCACAAAGATGCTGGCGGCAAAGGTCAAGATGGCGAAGTCAAACCTTACAAGAGCGGAACTGACGCTAAAGACCCAAATAAAGGCAAGCTCGGCGACGGATTCGCTCAAAAGGGCGATTCAAAGCTAAAGTACGAACCGGGTGACGGTTGGTATGGTGGCAAGAACGGCGTCAGCAAAAGCGAACAAGGCGTTCCTGGTGGAAAGAAATCCGCTACTTGGCCAAAGACCAAGACTCAGGAATGGGTTGATCGCACTAAGGGTATGTCTCTAGCCGAATTCACAAAGACAGTTCGTGCAGAATCCATGAAGGGTCTTGACGAATGTGCCTGTCAAGAATCTCCTCATAACTCGATCAAAGAAACTATCGCTGTCTGCAAGTGCAACCAGAAGTATGTCTCCGCTCTGGTTCGTGAAATGAAGCGAAATGGTTTGTTTGGCAAATTGGTTAAGGAAATGGTCGATCATCCTGAAACCTTCAAGGCTCTTGCCATTCTAATGGAGCGTGACGAAATGTACGCTCGCAAGCTCGCCAAGGCCATGAATGAAATGGTCGCTCCTCCAATGGGAGACGAAGCTGGCGGTGGTGATATTGGTGGCCCGCCAATGCACAAAATGAAGAAGAAAAAGCTATTGCCGCACCCTGACGATATGATGGGAATGGGCGATGATGACGATATGGGCGAAGAAATGCCTCATCCAGACGATATGCACGACGATGACGACATGGGTGACGACGATGATCTAGGCGACGATGACATGGGTGACGACGATGATCTAGGCGACGATGATCTAGGCGACGATGACGATGACATGGGTGATGACATGGGCGACGATGACATGGGAATGGGCGGGCCTCCTGCTCCTCCGCATGATAAGATTGGGAAGATTGCTCCTCCTAAAAAGAAGAGCGCACATCACAATCTGTTGGCCGCAATGAAAGATCATCCTGCACTAATGGGCGGCGGGATGTAATCAGTAAATAACTATAATGAAAGGCAGGTGAGATTTCTCGCCTGCCTTTTTTTATTGGACAATAGATGATTTACTACCATGACCATCCTGAATATCGCATTGGCGACGAAATTCAAACTACTGCTTTAATCAAGTATTTGAATCTCAAGGGCCACGATGTCTACTACAAAGACTCAAATCCCTTCGTCTCAGCCATTGAACTGTTCCCGGATAATCTTGTAGTTTTTGCATCAGCAAATCATTTCGACTATCCAATATTCGAGCCGTACAATATGTGGTACTGGAATCCCATGTTGAGAAACATGGGTATATGGACCGATCTCAAAGATCACTATCAAGAAGACAAGGCCGACTTGGATGTGGTGTTTATCCCGGTTTTGAATTCAGGATACAACACAGAACGAGACATAACCCCAAAATCTGCCGCTGATACCTTCCACTTGCTGCTCAGACGCCACTCAAAAGTTTGCATGGTCATCGACACAAGAAAGCGGCACATTCTCGACATCGACCACCCCAACGTCATCTACAGCAACGACATCTACGAAACATTCAACTACGTTCGCAGAAGCAAAATATTTGTCGGCATGGACACCGGAACGAGTCATTTTGCTGGAGCAATCAAGCACCCCCGAATGATTCTGGCGATGCCTGACGAGAAGCCCCTAGCAATACACAATTGGCAAAGAGAACTAATTGCAGAGCGATGCAGCGAGCCAGAGATATTGAAAATGGAATACAACTCACTGCCTTGTTGCGACCCTAAGCAGTACCAATGCTTCTACATAAAGAACAACCAAATGCCCCTCAGAAAAATGGTACGGGCGATAGATGCTCTGAATTTCTAAGCAGCAAAAACATCTTCGGGCGGCAACGGGTCCATGTTCCTGAATTCAAGAACAATACTCCGACCACCACGAGCTTCGCTCATGAATCGACTGAACAGCAAGCCTTCATATATCGGGTCTACGTTCGTAATGCCCAGGCAATAACAGGTCAACGCACCCACTGCCGAGCCACGACCTGGACCAACAGCTTGCGATCCATCTCCCCAACCCAGCAACTCTTTGCATACTCGGCGGGCTTCGTCTGTCATCTTCTTTTGAATCAAGAAGTAACTGGCAAATCCCTTGCGGGTAATGAGGCTGTATTCTTCCTTGATGCGATCCGTATATTCTCTGGTCTGCGGTAGACCACGTTTCTTAAAGCCACGCAAGACTTCTTCCTTGAGAACTTCATCAGCGTCAGGAAGCACAGGTAGCTTCAAAGAACGGTCAAGCTGCACGCCTTTGGCTTTGTTGCAGATTTCTACGGTCGTCCGTTTGGCTTCAACGAAGAACTCATAAGGAACAATATCCTTATAGTCCTTCTCCCATTTGGAATTCAGGTCTTCTTCTGACTTCATCCACAGATTTGCATCCTGCAACTCAAAGAAGTCCTGCATCTGATCCTGTGCAATGGCCGACTTGATCTCATCAAGAGTACGACCCGTTTGAACCATCAACATAAGACGTTGGAAGTGGCTGTCCTCTGCTTGGCAGTAGTGACAGTCGTTGGTGAGAATCAACTTCAAGCCATACTTTTCTTTGGCCTTAATGATGAAGGCGTCGTATGGCTTTTGCTTCACAAAATCGAGAAGCATAATCTCCAGCAAGTAATGCTCCTTGCCGAACATCTCGATATATCGTTCGATCATAGCAAAAGCGGCTTCTTCGCCGTGCTGATCGAACGCACGTCCCACTTCGCTGTTGTAGCAACAAGACGTGAAGAACAAGCCTTCTTTGTATTTCTGAAGCTGCTCGTAGTTGACACGAGGACGACGATAAAAGCCCTTGGTCCAAGCCCAGGATGAAAGACGAACTAAATTCTTGTAGCCTATTTCGTTATAGGCAATAGCCAGCAAATGGGAACTTGGTTTTAATGCCTTTTGCTCATTTTCATTTAAGTCTTTAGAAAACTTTTGCATAAAATCCAAAGAATCGGATTCAGGCTGAAGGCTATTCACATAGAGTTCGCACGCAAAGATGGGAGAAAGGGTGTCCTTGCCCTTTTTGTCATTGATCTTGTCGCAGGCTTTAATCTGACGAGGGATCGCTCCCAACATGCCGTGATCTGAAATGGTTAGAAACTTCTGATTGATGAGCGGCGCACGAGTCGCATACTCCTCGACCATTCCGTAACCGTCGAGAGTGCTGAAATCAGTATGGTCAGTGCAAGTGAAGATGTTCATAACCAACTATCTCCACTTGCGACTGACCTCCTTTCACAAAAATATGAGTCATCTGACTCTCCTTGGTGTTATGGAATTAGAAATCAACCAATTTTCAAAGTGAGCCGGATCGTACTTCCCGCCCTTTGAGATGTTCTCGTTATAAAGCATTGGCTGCAAGTTATCAAGCCCATTTATCAACTTGATGTCCGATACTCCGTAATCTGCAAATGCTTTGATTGGGAAGATGTGATCTACGTGCCATCTGTGGTCTTTGACGTTTACATAATTGGGATGGCTTGTAATGTGCTTCTGAAAATCCTTGATGGAATAGCCTAGCATTTCTTCCGTTCTTTTTGTTTTCTTTTTGCCGCTAGAAGCAAGAGATATTTTTAACATTTTATAACATCGTTGCTTGAATTTATCGTATTCCTTTTTCGCTTCTCTATCTTCAATCCATTGGTAATTGGATTGGCCAGATCGCTTAACCCTCAAACATTCCTGGCATCTTTTTCCCTTCTTAAAATTATTCCAATTGCTCTTAGAAAGAGTGCCACATTTGCAGCGATACTTCATAGGAATACAACTACGTGTGTATTGATCCAATAACTCGCAGCCCTGTGAGACAAAATATGCAGACACTTTATCATGAGTCAAAGCAGCAGATTGCACCGCCGCTTTAACTTTATTTCTACCACATTGCCAACATCTATTGCCACGACGAAAACTGTCAAATACGATTTGCGACTCATTGCCACAAACACAACGATATTTCAACTTAGTTCGAGCATTGTGATATTCAAAATCCAACAATTCACAACCTTGTGAATGAAAATATTGTTTTACATATTCGTAATTCAATTTAATTCCACTAGACATAAATCTTTCTCCATTAAACGAAAAATCCCTACTGTATTTAGTAGGGAAGAATCGAAAATTGAAAAATCAATATGCGGGGATTTTACTCGTCAGATTTAGCTGTTCCCTCTTGTCCTTTTTTCCACTTCTGGAATTCATCTTCAGCATCCTTGGCTTCCTCTTCCAAGGCTTT
>Ga0315270_10001734_pt1 | contig 11565 bp, 12 predicted proteins | sample C1_bottom_MG_FD_204932 | JGI IMG/M metagenome (GOLD analysis project Ga0315270, IMG submission 204932) | Sediment microbial communities from Yellowstone Lake, YNP, Wyoming, USA - C1_bottom | ecosystem: Environmental > Aquatic > Freshwater > Lake > Sediment | place: USA: Wyoming | collected... | reverse complement strand
TAGGCCTCGGCGTGACCCATGTGCAGGTCGCCTGAGGGGTAAGGGAACATGTCAAGGACATATTTCTTGGGGCGTGGATCATCTGCCCGGCCCGATCGGAAGGGGGCAAGTTCGTCCCAGACCGGTAGCCACTTATCTTGGACGGCCTGGACGTCGTAGTTTTCGCGCTCAATGCGCTGATTCTGAGTACTCATCAGGGTCAAGGCTACCGGCTTAGAGCAAGGACTTTCTTACCCGTCCAACCCATTCAACTGATGGATCATGGGGACAAGGGATTCAAGGGAGCCCACCTGAAGCCCGATCCCTTCAGGACCCTCTCTACGATCACGATTTAGCCAGATTCCATGAAGGCCAACTTTTGTGGCAGCAAGGGCATCCCAATGAGGTTCATCACCGATATAGACCACTTCTTCTGGCTCGACCCCAAAAGCTGAGACAAGTTCCAGATATGCCCGAGGATCAGGTTTTGGCGCGGTCAAAGTTCCGATCGCCAAAACCGAATCGAACATCTTTGAGATACCAAGATGGGAAAGTTTGGCTTCCTGCTGTTCTTGCAACCCATTGGTCAACACCGCCATCGGAAGACCCAATCGGCGCAACTCTTCTAATGTTGGCAACACGTCATCAAAGACAGCCCACGATTTTGCATAGTGTTTCAAAAACTCCACGAAAAGATCCTCGAGTTCCGGCTCTGATAATTCAATCTCAATCATTGCCAGCAGATCTCGCATACGTTCGCGTCGCTGTCCAACAATCGTGAGCTCTCCGGTGACATATCTAGTGAAATGGGTGCGCTCTAGTCTTTCCCATACATTTCCTAAATCAGGAATTCTTTCGGATGTCCAACCCTGAGCTTGCAATAACGCCGCGATACCGACAGTTGCCGCTCCCCGGTGGTCAAGGATGGTGTCGTCCAAGTCGAAACCAACGGCACGAATCACTTGACGATCCTAAGGCAGCACTTCAAAGTCATCGGAGGATGGACAAGTGGTCCTCGAGCAAGAGATTCAAAAGTGGCAGCAACTTGTAAAACTCGTCCGTCATCGAAGCGTCTACCCATGAATTGAATGCCAACTGGCAGCCCATCGTCGGTAACCCCGCACGGCACGCATACCGCCGGTTGCCCAGCCAGATTTGCTACCGAATCCATCCCCCACCAATCCCCTTCAACTACCTTGCCGTTTCGCGACGGTTCGGGTTGATCCACTGAAAAAGGTAGAACTTGTTCGCCAGGAGAAACAATGAGATCGAAACTTTCGAAAAATGATTCCCAGGTGCGGGCGAATTCGCGCATTTCGTTTTGGGCGTCAAGGTATTCCTGGTTCGAAATCCCTTCTCCCATCCGAATCATCTTGAGGGCGTCCGGAGCGATTAGTTCGGCTCGATCCAAAAGCGAACCTTCAGACGCAAAACTCTCGGCAGCAGCAATCCTCCACCAAAGTGGCACAGGGTCATTGATCATTGGGTGGGCATCGATGAGTTCACAACCAAGTTCGGCGAGACGAGTGACTGCACTTCTAAATGCGGTTCTGACTTCTGGATCTACCCTTGCGAAACCAAAATCTTCACTCACTGCGATTCGTAAACCTTTAAGGCTCACAAGTGGTTTCATTGCTTCAGATTGTTGGCCCGCCATGACATTCAACATCATCGATAAATCAGTAACTGTGCGCGTCAACGGTCCAAAGACTGAAAGTGTTGGCCAGCCCAGGAAACCAGGTTTGCTAGGGACAAGATCGAAAGTTGGTTTCAACCCAGCGATTCCGCAGAAAACAGCAGGAATGCGGATGGAGCCACCACCATCGGTACCAATGGCAATCGCTGACATTCCAGTAGCGACGGCAACCGCAGAGCCACCACTTGATCCACCGGGCGTTAAATCATGATTCCAAGGATTCCGAGTGAGTCCATACATGGGTGACCAAGTATCGCCGCGGTAACAAAATTCCGGATTATTAGTTTTCCCAATCACCACAGCACCTGCTGCAACTAACCGACCAACCGCTATGGCATCTTCATCCGGCACGAAATCAGCCAGCGCACGAGAGCCATTAGTTGCCGGCGCACCGGCTACCCAGATGTGATCTTTCACTGCAAGAGGCAGACCTGCCAGCGGAAGGTGATCACCGGCGGCAATTCGCTCATCAACCTGACGGGCAGATATTCGCGCCTCTTCAGCAAGCACCACGGTAAATGCGCCAAGTTCATCATCAAGTTTTGCAATTCGATGGAGTGACATTTCGATCAGTTCTGCCGCGGAGATCTTTTGGTTTTGCACCATCGACGCAAGTTCCATCGCGGGCAACATCAGAATCTGGTCGTTAGTCACTCGGCAATCATCCACCAAAAATGTGTGGGGGTGGAATTTAGCTCCACCCCCACACTCCCCCCGACCCCACGGAGTTGTAATTGTCTAAATGATTATTTAGATATTGCTCCTTGCGTGACCTTGCCAGTGCTATTTCGAACGATGAGCGTTGGCCTGAAAGCGATATCTGAGGCCACCGTCGAACGAATCTGTGCTGACTCTTCTTCAGAAAGCCAGGCTGCCACGTAATCTGAAATCGCATCTATAGGTTGAGCCACCGTCGAAAGCGACGGGAATACCCAACGTCCGAGTTCAATTCCATCAGAGCCCAAAATCGACACATCATCAGGTACTGAAATCCCTTGGGATTGGCAGTAATTCATGGCACCTAGAGCCGTTAGATCGCTGGCGCAAATAAGAGCTGTGATATCAGGATGAGCTTCCAGTAGTTTCTTCGCGCCGACGACACCACCTTCCACGCCCCACTCACTGTTGATGGGGTAAATCACCGCTTCAGGCACTGCCGACAACGCCTCTTTGATTCCCGAAAGACGAAGATGGGATCGACTCGACGTGGTTTCAACACCGGTAATAAATCCAATTGAGCGGTGGCCCAATTCGAGGATGTGTTGTCCAGAAATTCTCCCGGCGGCCCATTCGTCGTCTCCGATCGCCTGGGCGGCTAAATCATTTGGTGCACCGTTAACAAATAGGAGTCGAGCACCATGTTCCAAAAGTGCCTGGTAATGCGGGAGATGTTCAGCAGTATTAGCCGCCACCGAGGAAACAAAAATTAGATTGGTAATTTGGCGAGTGAAAAACTCTTGAGCATGCTCTCGTTCGGTGCTGGCCAAATCACCAGTAGTGCAAAGAACTATCGACCAACCTGCGTCGCGCGCCTTGGTCTCAATCGCTTGAGTGATTTGGGTAAAGATCGGGTTCAAAATATCCGGCACAAACAGCGCTGCAAGCTTTGCTGGTGGTGAGGATTCCGGGAGGGAGAAGAGCAATTCGCTCATTGATCTCTCAACACGCTCACGTGTTTCGGGTCTAACCGACTCTGGGCTGTTAATTACTCGCGATGCGGTAGCAACGCTCACCCCAGCATGGGCGGCAACATCACGGAGACTGGCCATGACGTAAATGTAACACGTTTCATACTCTTGACACGTGTTACATAGAGCCCTACTTTTCGCCTAAGAGCAAATTCACCTATCTGAAGGGAAGCCCGTGATGAAATGAACTCATCGCAGACTCGCCTCGATTCTGAGCCTGGCCGTTCTCGTTGCGGTCCCATTGGGCACTGGGTCTGCGACCGCTGCGAGTAAGCCAAAGCCAGTGACCATTGAATTTTGGAATTACTGGGATGGCGGAAACGGCAAAGCGCTCGCAGGGCTAGTTGCTGAATTCCACAAGAAGAACCCGAACATCACCGTCAAACCAGTCACCTTCCCTTGGGGAGACTTGCTCACCAAACTTCAAGCTTCCATTGCTAGCGGTAACGCTCCGGCACTTGCCGCTACCGATATCGCCTGGATGGCAAACCTGCATCAGTCTGGAAAACTGCTCGATCTGGGCGCGGGCCTCGGTGGCGTCAAGAAAGCCACGGGCGACATCTACCCAGCTCTACTGGCCTACTCGATGTACAAAGGCAAACTGCAGTCTCTCCCAGTAAGCACTAACAACCTATCCCTGTTCTACAACAAGGATCTTTTCCGCAAGGCTGGTCTCAACCCAAACAAGACACCTACGACTTGGCCAGAGTTGCGCACGGCCGCAATGGCCATTAGCAAACTCGGAAATGGCATTCAGGGCATGGAAATTTATGTCCAGCCAGGCGAAGGTTTGACTTGGCAATTCCAGCCTTACCTATGGCAATCAGGTGCCGGTTTCCTAAACAAAACCAACACTGCGCCTACGTTCAACTCAGCCGCCGGAAAATCAGCGCTGCAATTCCTGGTGGATCTCATCAACGTAGATAAGGCTGCTACCGCCGGACAATGGGGCGCTTTTGATAAGGGCCAAGCAGGAATGCGCATCGACGGATCCTGGATGGTGGGCGGATACCGCGACAACGCGCCATTCGAATTCGGCACCGCGATGTTACCGATTCCAGTTGGCGGAGTTCATGCAACCAACATGGGTGGCGAACAGATCATGGCCTTCAAGGGCACCTCAGCTAAGCAGGCAGCGGCACTGAAATTCATCACCTGGTTCACCAGTACTGATGTCCAAGCACGTTGGGACGTCAAAACTAATTTCATGCCAATTCGTGCCTCTGTTGCCGACAGCAAGGTCATCCTGAAGCACGTTGCCTCGGAACCAGCTCTTAAAGCATTCATCGACCAGCAGAAGTACGCATATGCTCGTCCAGCAATCACCCAGTACCCGGCAGTATCTGATGCTTTTTCAAAGGCCCTAGAGCCAGCCTTCTACGGGAAAATTAGTGTTGCTGAAGCACTAGCTAACGCTGACGCAGCAGTACGTAAAGCACTAAGCGGAAAATAATTTGAATTAGGGCTGCCCCAGGTTTGTTGACCTGGGGCAGCCCTATATATTGCCAAGACGAGAGGAGCGGATATGTTGACCCGGCAAGCACGCACTGCCTATCTTCTAATCGCTCCAGCCTTGGTCCTCTTCATCGTTTTCACGGCTTACCCATTCCTATGGAGCGCTCAAATCAGCTTTACCAATTGGGATGGGATGAACGAAGTAAAAGAGTTTGTCGGATTTCAAAACTACCTGAACCTATTTAAAGACCCAGAGTTCCATCAATCGATCAAAGTCACCATTGTCTATACATCTCTAGTAACGATCATCAGCACAATTCTTGGATTTGGAATCGCTCTCCAACTTCAACGACGCAGAAAATCCTCTGCTGTCTATCGAACAATCTTCTTCTCCCCAGTAGTAACCGCAACGGTGGCAGCTGCAGTTGTCTGGCAGTTACTTTTCGATCCATTCGTTGGCGTGATCGATATCGGATTACGTGCATTACACCTTCCGGCACCTAATTGGCTCAGCGATCCCACTTGGTCGCTGGTCGCGGTGAGTATTGTCGGAATCTGGAAGAGACTTGGGTTTGCCATCATCGTCTTCGCTGCCGGATTGACTAGCTTACCTACGGCTTGTTATGAAGCGGCTGAAGTGGATGGCATCAACGCTTGGCAGCGGCTACGTTATTTGACGATTCCACTGATGAAACCAGTAACAGCGTTGGTCATTATCACTGGAATAATCGACTCTGTTCAGGTGTTCGACCACATCTTCTTAATGACCTCGGGCGGCCCCATGGGCTCCACCAATGTGCTTTCGCTATACCTCTACAACCAAGGATTCAGGTTATTTCATCTTGGATATGCATCGGCAGTCGGCTGGACCCTCTTCCTTCTCGTATTGATTGCAACGATGCTGCAGTGGCAATTTGCCCGCAGGGATAAGTCATGAAGCAATTCAGAAAGATCGCACTCAGGGTGACAGATCACCTGTTGTTGATTACCGCCTCCGTGATTATCGGGCTTCCATTCCTCTGGATGATCACCACTTCGCTAAAACCGCCAAAATTGGCCTTTCAAGCGCCGTACCTTTATCCAACACATTTCTTCTGGCAGAACTTCGTCAATGCTTGGCAAGAAGCACCATTTGCCCGTTACTACATCAACTCAATTATTGTCGCACTCTTCGTGACCTTTGGTCAGGTGCTTACCAGCGCCCTAGCCGCATATGCCTTTGATCGTTTTGAGTTTCCATTCAAGCGAACCCTGTGGTTCACCTTCTTAGCAACATTGATGATTCCATTGCCGCTTCTGGTTATCCCAACATTTCAAATCGTTGAGCATCTCAACTGGAGTAATAACCTTATTGCTCTGATCGTGCCCCGTTGTTGGACCGCTTTTGGCATTTTGCTTCTGCGTCAATTCATTCATTCGATTCCACGAGATTTTGATGATGCAGCCAGAATGGATGGAGCAAACACTCTCCGGATCATTTGGAATGTCATTCTTCCCCTGGCGCGTCCAGCCGTTGCTACGCTTGCACTATTTGCTTTCCTTTTCGCGTGGAATGACTTCCTCTGGCCATTAATCGTCATCAATTCTCCAGAAAATTTCACAGTCCCTCTGGGTATTGCAAACTTCTCGGGCAAGTACGGGACGCGGTGGACTCTGCTCATGGCAGCTACAGTCTCTGCGACCATCCCGGCAGTTCTTGCCTTCCTCGCCATGCAACGGTCCTTGATCCGCGGGCTAGTTGCCGGTGGGATAAACGAATGAGCCACGAGATGATTCAGCCTGCACCCCGTGATGGGCTTGACTGGTATCGACAGGGAACCCTGTATCAAATTTTTCCGGACCGTTTCGCTCGGTTGGGAGATTCTCAAGATCGTTCGATCACCCCTTGGGATAGCCAACCCACCAGAGAAAACTTCTTCGGCGGGAATCTAATAGGGATCACCTCGAAAATTCCCTATTTGAAGCGACTCGGCGTCGCAAACATCTATCTCAACCCGATTTTTGCTTCAACTTCAAATCACCGTTACGACACGCAGAATTATTTTGAAATTGACCCCTTACTTGGAAATAAGGATGACTTTGCTCAATTGGTAACGTCAGCTGGTGATCAGGGAATTGGCGTACTCCTGGATGGAGTTTTCAACCACGTTGGCGATCAATTTGAGAACTTCAAGAATGCCTTAAATGGATCTGAGATTGATCGCCAACTTTTCAACTTCGTCGCGAATTCGCAGGAGTACCAAACCTGCGGCGGTGCGGACTTTCTACCGAAGCTCAATCATAAAAGCCCGAAAGTCCTCAAGCTGGTCGCTGATGTCATGGAGTACTGGGACAAATTCGGAGTTAAGGGCTGGCGGCTGGACGTTCCGTGGAAAATCCCACACGAATTCTGGCGTCACCTTCGAGTCTCCGCCGGACATTTACCATCCTCAGAACTTTGGCTCGCCGAGGCGTGGCAACAGTGGGAATTTGCAGACGATTTCCAGTCAGTCACCAACTATTTTGCTCGTACTCGCCTTGTCGATTTTGTTTCACGTCACGATGCAGATGCAGAAGACCTTGCTGTAGATATAGAGCAGTGGTGCCGGCTGCGCCAAGATCCTTCCCTGATCACAAACTTCGTAGGAAGCCATGACACCTCGCGACTCGTTAACGAGTGCCGAGGCTCGCATCGCGATGCGGCAATGGTTCTGATTCTTAACCAGTTTTTGCCTGGCGTTCCAGCTCTTTACTACGGCGACGAAGTTGGTCTGGAAGGAGAAAACGATCCTGACTGTCGAGGAAGCTTCCCAGTCAATCTCTCGAATGCGCAGAGAGATTTCCTAGCCTCGGTTGAACCGGTATTCCAGTTACGTCGAAAACATCGAGCGTTCAGTAATGGAAACTTCGCAATCGATGAGGTCAGAAACAGGACTCTGATTGCAACCCGCGAGTTTGGCGATTGCGCATTCACCTTTGTGGTGAACGCAGGAGACCATCCCCAACTAGTTTCGACAACCTTGGCAGAGGACCTTCGGCCGCTCATTGGTGGGCAGGTGAGCGGGAATTCCGTCCCTCCTCATTCACTTCTAATATCCGGAGGAGACAAATGCTCATGCCGCATGAGGTAGGGCAGGTATCACCCATGGTGCAACCTGACGAAAAGTGGTGGCGAAGCGCTGTCACTTACCAGGTATATATCCGCTCTTTTGCTGATGGAAATGGCGATGGAATCGGTGATATCCAAGGCATTATCAATCGCCTTCCCTATTTGAAAGATCTAGGGATTGACGCGTTGTGGATTACCCCTTGGTATCCATCCCCGCAGCACGATAACGGCTATGACGTCGCAGATTTCATGGAAATTCATCAGGAATATGGGACTTTAGCCACTGCTCAAAAACTCATTAATGAGACCCACGACATTGGTTTGCGAATAATTATCGATATCGTCCCCAACCATTCGAGTAACGAACACCTCTGGTTTAGAGAAGCTTTGTCTTCAAAACCGGGTTCTATCGAACGTAATCGTTACCTATTTAGAGATGGAAAAGGAATCGATGGTTCAGAGCCGCCAAACAACTGGCAATCTGTTTTCGGCGGTCCGGCTTGGACGCGAATCACTGAAATGGATGGAAATCCTGGTCAGTGGTATTGCCATATTTTTGCGCCAGAACAACCTGATTTTAATTGGGAGAATCAAGAAATAAGAACGCACTTCGAAGAAGTGTTGAGGTTCTGGCTTGACATGGGAGTTGATGGATTCAGAGTCGATGTTGCACATGGACTGGTGAAAGCCAGTGGGCTTCCCGATGCGCCCGCACAGGCACGCACCGGGCTTTTGGAATCGAGAGCCTTTCCTTTTTGGGACCAAGACGGGGTTCATGAAATTTATCGGGGCTGGCGGAAATTATTGGACTCATATCCTGGCGATCGAATGGCAGTTTCCGAAGCGTGGGTGAACCCGCCATCTCGATCTGCGCTTTACGTAAGGCCCGATGAATTGGCCAACACTTTTAATTTTGATTTCTTAACAGTTACTTGGGATGCCTCGCTATTAAAGTCGAGCATTGACCGTTCCATCGAAGGCATGAGCGAGGTAGGCGCTCCACCAACCTGGGTTCTGAATAATCATGATGTCGTTCGAGTCGTCGACCGCCTCGATTTGGATCTAGTCGCCGGTCAAGGACAAACCACCGACGAACGACTGGGCACACAAGCGGATTTTGATATGGCTCGCGGCATTCGTCGTGCTCGCGCGGCAGCTCTGCTCATGCTCTCTCTACCAGGTGCGGTCTATCTCTATCAGGGAGAAGAGTTAGGACTGCCGGAGGTTCGTGACATCCCAGTTGATCGTCTCCAGGATCCCATTTGGCGAATGAGCAAAAACCTTGATCGAGGCCGCGATGGTTGTCGGGTGCCAATCCCCTGGAGGGCGGTTAGCGACGGCGCATTTGGTTTCTCCGAAAACTTCGACTTAAGCCGAACGGAGTCTTGGCTGCCACAGCCGGCCAATTGGGGCGAGTTTTCAGTCGAGTTGCAGAACGAATCTACGGATTCAATACTCAACCTGTATCGCGCTGCACTTCATCTGCGCAAGAGCGACCCATCTCTTAACGGCTCATACTTCAAATGGCTGGAGTCAGGAAAGACGAGTTTGATTTTCACTAGAGATGAAGACGAATCGTTCTTATGCCTAGTAAATTTCAGTGGAGTCCAAGAAATTCCCCAGGGCTATAAAGTGCTTTTGAGCAGTCAAGAACTCCGATCAGACCATATTCCATCCGATACAACGGTTTGGCTGCAAAAAACCGGATTATTTCCTGTGGGGGACTAAGATCTGGATAACGTTCCTGCGACTCTGACCGGAAAGTCGGATGAGACTCAAATACCTAGCATTCCTTGCCCCAATTATTTGGGGCAGCACATACTTCGTTACAACTCAGTTTCTCCCGGAGGACAAACCACTACTCGCGGCGGCAGCGCGTGCTCTTCCGGCAGGTTTAATACTCACTATCGGACGCCCACTCCCTAATCGTCGATGGTTGGTCAAATTGTGTGTCTTGGGCACTCTGAATATCGGAATGTTCTTTGTGTTGCTTTTTGTCGCCGCCTATCGCTTGCCCGGAGGCATCGTTGCGCTCATTGGCTCAACCCAGCCGCTTCTCGTGATTCTTTTATCTATCGGACTGCTCTCTAACTCTGTAACTCAGCGCCAAGCCGTTGCAGCGATGATTGGTGGCTTAGGGGTAGTACTTTTGATTTCACTCCCCTCCAAAAACTTGGATGCCATAGGCGTTCTTGCAGCGCTCGGGGCGAGCATCAGCATGGCGCTCGGTCTCGTGCTAACGAAAAGATGGGGCCGCCCAGCAAATTTACGACTGCTCACATTCACGGGCTGGCAACTTCTTTGCGGTGGACTTGTAATTCTTCCCATCCTGCTAATTACCGAATCTTTCCCTGAGTCACTATCGATTATGAATCTCCTCGGTTTTCTTTACCTTGCGATCCCCGGGTCGCTCTTAGCTTATTTTGTCTGGTTTGCAGGGTTGGAAGCGTTCGCCCCAGTGGCAATGTCGCTGTTAGGTTTCATTAGTCCACTGGTGGCAGTGACCATCGGCTTCTTCCTTCTCAACCAAAATTTATCAATCGCACAAATAATTGGCGCAGCATTGGTTATTGGCGCAATTCTTATTTCACTTGACAAGCGAAATTACAGCGGCCGGATTCAAGAGCTCGATTGAAAATGGCAAGAGACCGCTGATACATTCGTCGAGCGTGCAAACACTCTGCGCAATCGTCTTGAGAAGGTCTCCGCTCTCAACGCCTTACAGAGTTAAAGGTTTGCGTTCCTATTCTTCGCTCTCCGGATTCTCAGTTTGGATCGGCTCGACAACTGGAGCGAGCGAATCTGATTCGCCTTGGCGCACAATTACTTCGCCTTCGCGTTTTTGCCACTGCTTGTCTTCAATTCTTTTTGCAGCTTCGATTTTCTTGAACTTTCGAGGCGGAAACTTAAGCCTCATGGCTCACCTTCCTATTCTCTGTGCTCTTCAACATTAACACCCTTGAAACCAGCCAGCTCTAAAAATTAACGGAGTAAACGCTCTCTAACGACCAGATCATTAGCTACCTGGTAGATCGCGACATGGCGCTCAGGGTCGGCATTTCGGCCGGTAACTTGTTCTTCCTGCACGACGAAGGGTCCAACTTCTCACCTGCCCAGAGCGTGAACACGCATCTCTGGGAACTTCTCAAAAATGGAGTCGAAACGGACTCGGATGCCCTCACGCCCTTGGGCAAGAAGTCGATCAATGATCATCGAACCAGACTAACTAATTAGACGCTCTGCGATGTCGGCAACAGATGGGTTCGTCAACGCGGTTCCGTCGGCAAAAACAACAGTAGGCACCGTGTGGTTCCCCTTGTTGACTCGCGCCACAATGGCTGCCGCTTTCGAGTCCTTCTCAATATCGATATCGACGTATCCAATACCGACGCGATCAAGCTGGGATTTGAGTCGCTTGCAAGATCCGCACCAAGTAGTGCTGTATATCGTGAGTGGTGCGCTGGTCATCAAACTCTCCCTTATATAACTCAAAAAACAGCCCAATTGTCTCGAATATTCCGGAACTCATTTGCGCTATAATTCTGTACATGACCACTCTTCCTGTCGCCGACGCTCGAGCCAATTTGTCGAAATTGATCGATGAAGCCAGTACCACGCACGAACGAATAGAGATCACTAAGAATGGGCGACGAGCGGCA
>Ga0315270_10001733_pt1 | contig 11566 bp, 14 predicted proteins | sample C1_bottom_MG_FD_204932 | JGI IMG/M metagenome (GOLD analysis project Ga0315270, IMG submission 204932) | Sediment microbial communities from Yellowstone Lake, YNP, Wyoming, USA - C1_bottom | ecosystem: Environmental > Aquatic > Freshwater > Lake > Sediment | place: USA: Wyoming | collected... | reverse complement strand
CCAAAACTTTTAATTATTGAACCAATACCAATGTTTGTTCAAAGACTAAAAAGTAAATTTGAAGATAATCCAAATGTAATTATTGATAATTCTGCAATATCAACAATAAATAAAAAAATAAATTTACATTTATTAGAAAGTAGGACCTCAGAAAGTATTAAAGTATCCAATAATATTATAGAAGTTAGTGCTCATAATATTGAACATTTTATTAAAAAATATAATTTAAATAAAATTGATTTAATACAAATTAATATAGAATGTGAAGAATACCCTTTATTATTACATTGGATTAATACAGATTTTTTAAAAAATGTAAGATTTATTCAAATACAATTTCACACATTTTGTGATAACTATGAAGAAAAATATTCTATCATTAGTGAAGGTCTTAAAAACTTAGGATTTGAAATTAGATATAAATATGATTTTGTTTGGGAGTCATGGGAAAATAAAAAATTTAAAATAAAATAAAATTAATATATGGAATCATATTCGGAATGTGGACAAGATTTATTTGTCATGAGTCTTTTAAATATAAAAAATGGTAAATTCTTAGATTTAGGGTGTAATTTACCAATTAAAATTAATAATACATATCTATTAGAATTAAATGGATGGGATGGAGTTTCTGTTGACATTCTTGATTATTCTAAAGAATGGGAGTCAAGAAAATCTAAATTTATTAATGAAGATTGTTTTAATATAGATTTTAACAACTTTCTTTCAAAATTTTATAATGAAAAAACTATTGATTATTTATCTTTAGATATGGAAAAAGTTGGTGAAAGATATAAGTTATTAGAAAAAATATTAATGACTGATTATGAATTTAAAATAATAACAATAGAACATGATTCGTATTTGGGTGATAAATACGAATTAAATGAAAAAGTACCTCAAAGAGAAATATTAAAAAGACACGGATATAAATTAATTTGTTCTGATGTTTCACAAGAAAAAAACCCTAATTTATATTACGAAGATTGGTGGGTTAATGAAAAATACTTTGACGAAAAAAGTATTAAATCTTGGGTTTCAGATAAATTAAGCTGCGATAAAATCTTCAATAAAAATAATATTAAATATATAGTCAATGATGAAACAAGACAATGGAAAGAATGGTAAAATAATATTGTCTTGGGCGATTATTGGTCAATTAGGTGATGGTCATGTTAATTGTATGAATAATGATGAAGTAATTTCAAAAATGAATGAATTAGGGTTTGATTACTTAGAAGACGATAGTGTTAGTGCTCGTAATTCAGTTTCATCTAGAATTGCATCTTGGTTTTTAAAGACCATAATGATTTTTCAAAAAAAATAACTATGATTACAATACCTGTTAGTGTTGGAGAATTAATTGATAAACTATCAATACTTCACGTTAAAAAAATGAAAATAAACAACCCTGAAAAATTGGTGTACGTTAATAAAGAATTTGAATTATTATATAACTTTTCTTCAGATTATTTAAACGATGAAGAAATAACAAAATTATACCATGAGTTAGTTGAAACCAATTCAAAACTATGGGAGATTGAAGATATGTTAAGAGTTGTTGAAACTGAAAAAATTTTTGATTCAAAGTTCGTTGAACTTTCAAGAAGTGTATATCACACAAATGATAAGAGATTCAAATTAAAAAATGAAATAAATGAAAGAACTTCTTCTGAAATTAGAGAAGTAAAAGAATACGTAGAATATTAATTATGAAAAAAATATTAGTCCTTGGTGGTGGCGGATTTATTGGAGGTCACTTAGCAAAAAAACTAAAAGATGAAGGCAACTGGGTTAGAGTTGTTGATATTAAAAAACACGAATATTTTACAGAAGATGAAATGTGTAATGAATTTTTAACTTATGATTTACGTGACCCTCAAAATGTTAAATCGGTAATGAGATTAGAGACACATAAAAATAGTGTTGCATCATTTTCATATCTTAAACAACCATATTGCGAACAAATTCCATTTGATGAGGTTTATCAATTGGCTGCAGATATGGGAGGAGCTGGATATATTTTTACGGGTGAACACGACGCAGATGTTATGCACAACTCAGCAATGATTAATTTAAACGTCGCAAAAGAATGTGTGGACACTGGTGTTAAAAAAATATTCTATTCGTCATCAGCATGTATGTATCCTGAACATAATCAATTAGACCCAAACAATCCAAATTGTGAAGAATCTTCAGCATACCCCGCAAATCCTGATTCAGAATATGGTTGGGAAAAATTGTTCTCTGAAAGACTATTCTTATCATTCTACAGGAACTATGGGTTAAATGTTAGAATTGCAAGATTCCATAACATCTTCGGACCAATGGGAACTTGGAAAGGTGGTAAAGAAAAATCACCTGCAGCAATGTGTAGAAAAGCAGCGGAAACGACTAATGGAGGTGAGATTGAAGTTTGGGGTGATGGAAAACAAACACGTTCATTTCTTTATATTGATGATTGCATTGAAGCCGTTCAAAGATTAATGGGTAGTGATTTTATCGGTCCTGTTAATATTGGGAGTGAAGAAATGGTTACAATTAACCAATTGGCTGGAATGGCAATTGCAATTTCAAATAAAGATTTAAACATTAAAAATATTGATGGTCAAGATTTTATTGACAAATATGGGTTTAAATGTCCATTAGGTGTTAAAGGTAGAAATTCAGATAACAAATTATACAAAGAAAAGATTGGTTGGGAAGTAAATCAACCATTATCAATTGGTCTTAAAAAGACATATGAGTGGATTAAGATGCAAGTTGACAAATCATAAAAAATTAAAAACAAAATAGATGGGTAGCACAAGACCAAAGAAATCACCAGTACCAACCCCTTCAATAGAAGAGGGTCAAAATAAAACAAGAAAAGAAGTAATTTGTTCAATATTAAAAAAGAAAACAAAAGAAAAATTTCTAACTCAAACACAAAAAATATATTATGACACTTTAATATCAAGTGAAGTTACAGTATGTTCAGGACCTGCAGGTGTAGGTAAAAGTTATATTACAATGAAAGCGGCGATTGATTTACTTTCAGACCCAAACACACCTTACGAAAAAATTATCATTGTAAGACCAGCGGTTGAGGCTGAAGAAAAGTTAGGTAGTTTACCTGGTAATGTTGAAGAAAAATTAGACCCTTATATTTTTCCATCATATTATTTGTTAAATAAAATAATTGGTAAAGAAATGAGAGAAAAATTAAAAGAACTTGAAATTATTGAGGTATTTGCATTGGCATTTATGAGAGGTATGAATATTGACAATTCAATTTTAATTTTTGAAGAGGGTCAAAATGCAACACCAAGTCAAATGAAACTTCTATTAACAAGAATTGGTTTTAATAGTAAATTTTTTATATCAGGAGACGTAGAACAATCTGATAGATATAAAAATAAAACACATAGTGGTCTATGGGATGCAATTGAAAAATTTAGGGACGATAAATACATTTCAACTTTTGAATTCAAAGACAAAAACGATATTGTTAGAAATCCACTGATAACTAAGATATTACAGAAATACGATAACGAGACGGAATGAAAATTGCAATAGAATTAAATGGTGTTTTACGAGATACTTTAAAAAAAATACAACAGGAATACGAAAAATGGTATTTAGATAATCCGTTTAAAGAAGATGAAGAAAAATCTGAATATGAAGTAATATCTGATTTAACAACTTTGGATATTTCAAAACATTTAAAATTTAAAGACGAAGATGAATTGTATAGTTTTTTATATAAAGAACATACAATGGAAATTTTTGGTCATTCAGGTTCTGTTGAATCTTCAAGTATGATGGACTTAAATGAGTTTTATTTGGACATGAGAGACAATCACGATATTCTAATTGTATCTGATGAGATTGGTAAATCAAAGCCTGCTTCATTATTCTTTATTTCAAAATTTGGTTGTCTTGTTGAAACGGTGAAATTTTACAGCGAACCAACAATTAATTCAATGTGGGACTCAATAGACGTTTTACTTACGGCTAATCCTAACTTATTATTAAATCATCCTGAGGGAAAAATTGTTATAAAATACGAAACATCATATAATAAAGATATTAATACTGAACATTCAATAACAAAATTAAAAGAATTACAAACAAAAATAAAAGAACTATATGATTAAAGTATTAGGAGAAAACTACTATATTGATTTAGACAAAGTTGAAGAATATTTGGACATGTCTAATCAATACCCTGACGACGAGACTTCAGGTAACACAGAAACAAGGATTAACATCATAAAATTTGAAATGGTAAAAATGTTAATGGACACCGTTTTAACTGAACATGAAGAAATTGATGAGCAGTTAGGAATAAAATCAAGTTCAAATACAAGTATACCTTTCAGATTAGCATTTAATAGCTTATTAAATAAAAAACTTATAAATCATTATTAATATGGATACATCGTTAAACGAAAAAGTAAAACAGTCAATTCAAAACCTTAAAGATAAGAAATCAAGAATTTATTTTCTTATTCAAGACACTAAAGGTAACGCAAAAGCTTCTGTTAGATTAACTTATCAAATGGCAAAATTGCTATTAGATTCAGGATTTAATCCTATAATTCTCCACGAGAAAAAAGAATATGCTGGTGTTGTTGCTTGGCTTGACGAAGAATATATGTCAATCCCACACAGAGCTATTGAAGGTCAAAACTTAGAGATTGCACCTGAAGATTTTATTATTGTTCCTGAATTATTTGGATACGTAATGGACCAAATTAAAAATTTACCTTGTGGTAAAATAGTTTTTGCACAAAACTACAATCATATTGTTGAAACTCTACAACCTGGTCAAAATTGGGCTCAATACGGATTTCTTAAATGTTTAACTACTACAAAAAAACAACAAGAATATATTGAAACGGTTATGAGACAATCAAGTTTTGATATTATTAAACCTTTGATTACTGATAGTTTTTACCCAAAAAATGTTCCACCAATGCCAATCATTGGAATTCACACTAAAAATCAAGAAGATACTATTAACATTATCAAGACTTTTTATTTAAAGTTCCCTCAATACAGATGGTTTACATTTAGAGATTTAAGAGGACTTTCCGAAAAAGAATTTGCAAACTCATTAAGAGATTGTTTTGTTAGTGTTTGGATTGATGATGAAAGTGGATTTGGTACTTTCCCATTAGAATCTATGGCATCAGGAGTACCAGTTATTGGTAAAGTTCCAAATATTCAACCTGAATGGATGAATGATGATAATGGTGTTTGGATTACAAACAAAACATTAATATGTGATTTTATTGCTGATTATATCCAAAATTGGTTGGAGGATAATATCAAAACTGAACTTTATGAAAACATGAAGAAAACAGTTGAGAACTACACAAATAAACAAGAATTTGACTCTACAGTAATTTCATTATTTGAAAACTACCTAAACGTAAGGGCAGAATCATTTGAACAACAAATATCAAAAACAGAAGAATAATATGAAAGAAAAATTATCACTATCCATTATACTACCTATTAAATCATCTAAATCTAGAGATTTTAATGAGTACTTTGAAAAAGCAATGAATTCAATTAAAACACAAACTGTTGATATTGAAGAATTAATAATCATCCACACACCTGAAGAATCATTAGTTGAACATTTAAATGGTTATGATTTTGAATCATTAAATGTTACAAAGTTGTTATGGGATAAAGAACCTAGTTATGCAGAACAAGTAAATTATGGTATTAAAAACGCCAAAGGTACTTGGGTTTCATTATTTGAATTTGACGATGAGTATGCATCAATTTGGTTTAAAAACGTTAAAAAATACATTGAGTCTTTTCCTGAAACTCAAATATTTTTACCTGTAGTTGTTGAAACCGATGAAAAAGGTTTATTCGCAGGATTTACTAACGAAGCAACATTTGCAGCAAACTTTAGTCAAGAAATGGGATTTTTAACTAATGAAACATTACAAGACTATCAAAATTTCCAAACAGCAGGTGCGGTTATTAAAAAACAAGTTATTGAAGATTTTGGAGGGTTTAAACCTTCAATCAAATTAACTTTTGTTTATGAATTTTTATTAAGATTAACTTACAATTCTGTGTCAATTATGACAATACCTAAACTTGGGTATAAACATACCAACATGAGAGAAGGTTCTATTTTTTGGAATTATAAATTTGGTGAAAACAAAATGTTAGAAGATGAAGTTAAGTTTTGGGTTCAAACGGCAAAGAAAGAATTTTTCTTTGTTGACGATAGGGTCATAAAATATCAATCAGAAAATGGATAATGCAAGAAACTCTATCTGCAACAACAGAAGATGTTTCATCTAAAAAAAGGGGTAGGAAAACGGTAAATGTAAATTATTTTGATGTTAGAGAAGAGAACGCAGTAAGAAATTATTTATTGGCAGAAACTTCAGAAGAGAAAAACAAAATATACAACGAATTCTTAAGAGGTCCTTTAGATAAGATGATATCATCTATTATTAGAAGATATAAACTATATCGTAAAGATATGGATTTTAATGAAATCCATTGTGATACTCATTCTTTCTTAATGACTAAGGTTGATAAATTTAAACCAGCAAAAGAAAAGAAAGCTTATTCATATTTTGGAACCATTTGTAAAAATTACTTAATGGGCCAAATAATAAAAGACCAAAAAGAAACTAACAGAAAAGTTTCTTATGAAGATATGTCAGAAAGTATTGAACAAAGACCTGATATGATGTATCGCATTGATGAAGACCAAGTTGATACTAGTATTATAATTACAGAATATCTAAGAGAATTAAAGGATTTTATTGAGGGTGAAAATTTAAATGATAATGAAAGAAAATTAGGTTACGCATTAATTGATTTATTTGATAACTACGAATCTATATTCTCTGGAGCAGATAATAATAAGTTCAATAAAAATGTGATTCTTTTATCTTTAAGAGAAATGACAAATTTAACTACAAAAGAAATTCGTAGTTCAATGAAAAGATTTAAAAAATTGTATATTTTTATTCAAAGTAAAATCAAAACCGATTAAAAAGTATTTATAGATATGCCTAGACCACAACGTAAAGAAATTAATTTTAGTAAAGATTCAATCCTATCTTTAATGCAAGAAATCTATAATGAACTTGTAGAACAAAGACAAACGGCAATTCGGATTCAAAATAAAATGTTATCAATGTTAAAAGACCCTAATGATATGATGACTATTGGACCTGTAATTGAAAAACAACAAAAAATTGTAAATGATTGCGTTGAGAAAAAAATTAGTTTATCTAAACTACAATCAAGTATTTGGGAAAAATCTAACAACAATAATAATGAATCTTTTTCTCTTGCAGATTTAGATGACGACCTTATTCAAAATTTAATTGATAAGGATGTTTCTAATGATGAAGAAACTTATAAAATGAAATAATGATGGCAGATTTAACTTCAGATTTTGATAGTGCAAAAAGTCAAATAGCATCTATAAAATCTTATAAAGACATTTCCGCGGGCACTAAAGAACTAAAAAAATCTGCAGGTAATTCATTTTCACAATCAACGGCAAACTTAAATTCTTCTTTAGATAAAGTTTCAAATCAACAAAAAAGGTATCTAAGAGACCAACCAACCTCATTTGACCAATTATTACAATTAATAAACGTTACAAGTGGCAGTGGATTGAGTTCTACAAAATTTTTGAAACAAAAACTTTTAGAAGTTGTTGTTAAAATAGAACCTCAAATACAAAAACTCATAACCGAAGAGGCGTTAAAAGCTTTAGGTTGTTCACAAGAACAAACATTTAAAGGATATGATAAGACAAATTTAAAATTAAATCCTATAACAACACTTCCAATTGGTGAAGGAATTTATGTACCAGTACAATCTTTAGATTTGGCAAATTTATTAAAAAGTCCTGTTGATAGTAAAGTAGGTAAAATTTCATTTGAAAAAAATGACCCGAATGTTATATCTGGTTTTTATAAACCTTATTCAGGCCCTCTTCCATTCCCAATGAATAAGACATTAAACCTTAGAATGGAGGATTCAAATTTAACTAGGTCGTATGAACAGGAATTTGGTAAAAATTATCAAGGAACCTCAGGTTTAGACTTATTTGATTTTGTATATACCCCAACAAACCAATATGGTGTTAACCAACCTTGTTATAGAGTTGCATTAATTGATAAACCTGCGAATACTTTAACAATAGAAGGAACAACACCAGGAGAAAAAATTAATAAAGTTGGTGAATTTTTAAATGACTATTATTCAACAATTAGATTGGTTGACAAAGTTGATTTTGTTGCAATACTCTTAAATATAATTTCAGGGGTAATTAGTATTCAATCCAATTTAAGTGCCCAAGAAATAGAAAAAGGAAGCCAATTTTCTTTAATCATTCAAAGAATATTAGGTCTTTGTTTTGACAGTAGAAGAGAAATTGATGTTAGTGGTGTTTCAAAAGTTGCTGAATTAGATGGTGTTGATGACTCATTTTTTGAATTAACTGAAGTTGATTTAAGAAATATTGAAATTAGAATATCTAATATTCAAAATGGTGTTATGGAATTTGAAGGGTGTGATAATGTTAAATTACCTGTTGATTATGATACATTAATTGATGAGTTAATTAAATTTAGAGATACTGTTGATGACCAAACACCTGAACAACAAGTACAAAGTATTAGTAACATTTTAGATACTTTATATCAAAATCCTGAATGGCAAGCGTTTTTACCAACAAATTTTAATCTTGAAGTTGCGGTTAATAAAGAAATTATTAAACAAATCCCTTTAGCGGTCGCATCTGCTGTATTGAGTCCTAAAGTATTATTTCCAATTTTTACTCTACTACAAGTTGTTGAAGGTCAAGCAAAAAATACCTACAATCAAGCGGTAACCTCAGGCAATACATACGTACAATCGGGTAATACAACTCTTGGTGGTGTAAATAATATCATTAATAACGGAGTAGATTTTTTAAAAGTATTTAAAAGTTTTAATGTCCAATTAATTTCAAAAATAGGTGCGATTTTTTTAAAGGCGTTGTATGATATTTTGAAAAGAGATATTTTACTCTTAATTAGTTCGGTTATTTCCGATATTTCAAAATCACAGAGGTTAAAAAAATATACAATAATCTTAAGATTGGTTAGTATACTTTTAATATTAGCTCAATTAATTGATGATTATAGAAAATGTAAATCATTAATTAACAACATTTTATTATTGTTAAAAACAATATTTGGTGTGTCGGATGGGTCAATACCATTTCCACTACTAATATTTACCGAGTTTTTACCAGGAACTTCACCTGAAAGGTCAACAATAAATACAATTGAATTATTACAGGGGGTTGGCATACCAACTGGGGTTTTACCTGATGGTTCACCTAATTTAATGGGAATATATAATTTAATGACGCATAAAGGTGCTGATAAAGAAGAGTCTGAAAATGGTAAGGTTGAAGGTACAGTAATTGTTCCTCCATTAACTGGTGGTCTACTTAAAGTGTGGGGTAAAAAAAGATAATATGATTAAAGAAGAATTTGAAAATATAGTAAAAGAATTAGGTGATTTAAAAAATCTACCTAACACTAAGTTAATTGAAATCATGGATAAACTAACAACTGATTTTGAGTTAACAAAAAATAATATAATTGGTCTTACAGTTTACTTAGATAGTGTAGAAGAATTATATAATAAAACATTAGAAGAATATCAATCTAGAACATAATGGAAAACAATACAATACTTTTTCAAGCGGTCGTAATTGACAATGAAGACCCAATGATGTTAGGTAGGGTTAGAGCCAGATTTCAAAATCCGCCATCTGACATGGGTAGCTATGAGGATATAATTAAAGCAATTAAAAACCCACCTTGGAATGAAGAAAAGGATAAGTGGCAACCAAGAGACCCTTTTGTTTTTGCACCACTGATGCCCTACTTTATTTATCAAGTACCAAAAGTTGAAGAATTAGTCCAATTAATTTACCTAAATAAAGATTTTAAATTTCAAAATCAATATTACATACAAAGTAATTTCTCAAGCCCTACAGCAACTAAATTTAACTATAACCAAGGTGGTAATCAATTTACTGGTTTGGGCACTCAATTTGTTGCGCCAAAACCACTAAAAAATCAAGATGGTACTTATACTGATTCCGCAATCCATAAGGGAGTATTTCCAGAACCAGGGGATAACGCTATATTAGGTCGTGGTAGTGCTGATGTTATTGTTAAAGAAAATGAGATATTAATTAGAGCAGGTAAATTTAGAGGAACTTATCTTGAACCAAACGTTATTCCTACAGGAAATCCTCAAAGAGGTTTTTTACAGTTATCAAGATTTAATTTATCTAAAGTTAAAAAGCCAGACAAAGTAGTAACACAAATTAATGAAGAAACTGTTTCAGTAAAATATCTAATTGAGTGGGTTATTACAAACCCTGAAAACACGTATGAAAAATTTACAGGGACGGTGTATCTATATAAATTAAAAAATGATTTATCAACTAACTCAAAAAATTTAACTGTGGGTAGTGCGGTTAAAGAAAATTTAAAATCATTGGTCGCTTCTGAAACTTTTAGTTTATTGTCTAAATCACAAGTGGTTGTTTTTATAAATAATTTTATACAAACTTGTAATTCTTCAAATAAGACAAAATCAGGAATTCAATTGTTTACAGATTCAAGCAATAAATTTCCAATTTTTTATAGACCAAATAAATTAACCTATAATATTTTAAAATCTTCAGTACCTCCAGCACCAACGTACAATCAAAATTATTATTCTATTGGTAATAAATTTTGCACTGATGTTTCACCTATAACTTGTAATGTTAATATACAAGTTATTGATATTGCAACAGGTTTAGTTGTCGCAACTGGAACTGCAGATGGTAATCAAACTTTATTAAATGAACTCTATCAAAGTGTTGTTAGTCAAGTAACCGCAAATTTAATATCACAAAAAATAGAAAATGTATTATTACCTGATATAAATGAATTAGATGGTTCAAATATAATTGCTCCAACAACAATTGATGTTGCAGAATCTACCGCGTCATTTAAGAATGTTACAGAAATTTACAATCAAATAAAATTGCAACCAGCACTAAGGATTTCTGGTTACGGTTTAATTTATGCTCAAGATAAAGTTGGTGTTCCATTAAACTTTAAATCAACAAATGTCCCTCAATCAAGTTATTTTGCAGACCCTACAACATATGGTGCATTAGGGAGTGATTATTTATTCTTATTATCTCATAGTTCAAAAATACCTGGTAAGGGAAAAATTAATTTTGATAATACATTGTATGGAATTAATGTTGACCAATTTGTTGACGAAATAATGCCAAAAACATCAAGTTTAGTTAGAGGTGAAGAACTTTTAGAATTAATTAATATGATTGTTAGATTCCTTACAACTCACACTCACGCGTATCCAGGACTATCTCCAGTGCCTGTTACTCAAGACGGTTCTAACATTGCGGATATGTTAACTGAACTCCAAAACTCATATACTAAAATTCTTAACAACAATATCCGACTTAATTGATATTTATAAATAAAAAATAATG
>Ga0315270_10001732_pt1 | contig 11567 bp, 9 predicted proteins | sample C1_bottom_MG_FD_204932 | JGI IMG/M metagenome (GOLD analysis project Ga0315270, IMG submission 204932) | Sediment microbial communities from Yellowstone Lake, YNP, Wyoming, USA - C1_bottom | ecosystem: Environmental > Aquatic > Freshwater > Lake > Sediment | place: USA: Wyoming | collected... | reverse complement strand
GCAGCGAATCGAAACTCTTGCCTTCTTCCATCAGGCGCTTGAAACGACGGCGGTCGCGGGGACCGACCTCGATCACCTCGCCCAGCGCATTGATGGTCTGCTCCAGATCGGCGACCCTGGTGGGCGAGATTTCCAGTGTGAAGGCCGAGTAGTTGCTGGCCAGCACCACACCATTGCGATCGACGATGAGCCCTCGGTTGGGCACGATCGGCACCACCGTGATGCGATTCGCCTCGGCGCGGGTCGAGAGCTCTTCATGCTTGATCACCTGCAGGAAGACGAGTCGCGCGGTCAGCAGGCCGAAGGCAAACAGCACAAAGCCGGCCGCCGCAAAGATGCGAAAACGAAAGCGGTGCAGCTCCCGGCCGACATTTTTCAACTCGGTCATGGCGTGTGCAAGGGCAGTACGGTGCTCACAGAGGGCGATCTTTGTCGGGATCGGGAGGGCGGCGCTGTGGTGCCAGCAGCAGCGCCGATACCAGCGGCCACAGGAGCGACTCAAAAATGGGGGCCAACACGACGCCCCATCCCGGCCACATGCCGCCCATCACCATGCGAACCAGTAGCGATACCAGATGCGCCGCTACGAACAAGGGGAACACCTGGCCCGCTTGCGGCAGCAGGGCAAACCACAGCAGTCGCCGGTGCAATGCCACTGCCCCGTAGCTCAGCAAGGTGTAGGCCAGCGCATGTTGGCCCAGCAGCGCGCCGTGGTGCACGTCCATCACCAGGCCAAAACAGAAAGCCAAACCAACGCCGACCCGGCGTGATTGGTGGACGTTCCAGAACACCAGCACCAAAGCCAGAAAGTCCGGCATCGCCGCCTGGCGCCCCATGGGAATCAAATTCAAGCCCAGAGCCACCAGCAAGCTGAAAGCGATGAAGAGCGGATTGGCCGGCATCAACAACTGGTCCGCGCCGCGCGGCATGATCATTTGCTGGCCTCTCGGTTTGTCGTGCGACGCGCGGGCGTGGCCTCGGGGTGTGGCGGCAGTTGCAGGCCGATCGGATCGAGCACCAACACATGGCGCACGCCATCGGCCGGTGCCGCCGGTGCCAGACTGATATGCGCGAAACCGGTCTCGACGCGCCGCTCGACAGCCACCACCCTGGCGACTGGCAAGCCCGCTGGATAGACGCCATCGACGCCCGAGGTGGTCAGCACATCGCCGGTCTGCACGTCGGCATTGCCGGCCAGGTAACGCAATTCCATGCCATTGCTGTCACCGCTGCCAAAGGCGGCGCTGCGTTGCTGGGTGCGCGCGTTGAGCACCGGCATTGCAGCGTCCTTGTCGATCAGCAAAGTGACCTCCGACGAGAGCGGGTAGACGCGTGTCACCTGCCCGAGTACGCCCAGCTCGTTGATGACGGGAGAGCCCACCACCACGCCTTGTGTGCTGCCATGGTCTATCACCACTTTGCGCGAAAACGGGTCGGACGTGTCGTACAGAATTTCCGCCGCGACAGACCTCACCTGCAGCGCTGGGCGCAGCTCGAGCAGCGCACGCATGCGCGCGTTTTCTGCTTGCAGCTGAGTCATGCGCAGCAACTGGATTGACTGCGCAACCAGCAAGCGGCGCGACTGGTCGTCGGCATGTTCGGTGGCCTGCACGCTATGCCAGTAGTCGACGGCCGACTCCCAACTCTCGACCGGCACCAGCAGCAATCGCTGCACCGGATGCAAGGCCGTGGCGATCGCCGCGCGCAACGGATGAACCAGCTTGAAGCGCGAATCAGCGACCATCAGAAACAGCGCCAGCGCGGCGAATACCAGCAGCTTCGTCAGTGCCGACACACCCTGCCGGAAGAACGGCGGGGGGGTGCGATCAAAGGATCCGACCGACATGGCTCAACTGACAAGTGATCGCTGTTGATGATTGTTCATGAACCGTAGTGAACGCATGCCAAGCTAGGAAGCAGCGCGGCCTCGGTCTTCCCGGGCGTACCCAACGACGCAGGGCGTTCGCTCAGCAGGCCCACACGCCTCACTCGGAAGTGAAGATGGAGCCCAGGCGCTCCATCCGTTCCAGCGCCAAGCCACAACCGCGTACCACGCAGGTCAGCGGGTCTTCGGCCACCAGCACCGGCAGGCCGGTCTCTTCGGCCAGCAAGCGGTCGAGGTCGCGCAACAAGGCGCCACCGCCGGTCAGCATCATGCCGCGCTCGGCGATGTCGGCGCCGAGTTCGGGTGGGGTTTGCTCGAGGGCGTTCTTGACGGCCGACACGATCTGGTTCAACGGGTCGGTCAGTGCTTCCAGAATCTCGTTGCTGGAAATCGTGAAGCTGCGCGGCACGCCTTCGCTCAAGTTGCGGCCCTTGACTTCCATTTCCCTGACCTCGGAGCCAGGGAAGGCCGAGCCTATCTTCTTCTTGATCGATTCAGCCGTCGGTTCGCCGATCAGCATGCCGTAGTTGCGCCGTATGTAGTTGATGATGGCCTCGTCGAACTTGTCGCCGCCGACACGCACGCTGCCCTTGTAGACCATGCCGCCCAGCGAGATCACGCCGACCTCGGTGGTGCCGCCGCCGATGTCGACCACCATCGAACCCGAGGCCTCAGATACCGGCAGGCCGGCGCCAATCGCAGCAGCCATCGGCTCCTCGATCAGATAGACCTCGGAGGCACCTGCGCCAAGCGCCGACTCGCGGATCGCGCGCCGCTCCACCTGGGTCGATCCGCAGGGCACGCAGATGATGATTCTCGGGCTCGGCCTGAACATCTTGGTGTCGTGCACCATCTTGATGAACTGCTTGAGCATTTGCTCGGTCACAGTGAAGTCGGCAATCACACCGTCTTTCATGGGCCGTATCGCCTCGATGTTGCCAGGCACCTTGCCCAGCATCGCTTTGGCCTCGCGGCCCACGGCCTGAATGGTCTTCTTGCCGTTCGGGCCGCCCTCATGGCGGATGGCAACAACCGAGGGTTCGTCCAGCACGATGCCTTTGTCACGCACATAAATCAGCGTATTGGCGGTGCCCAGATCGATGGCCAGATCGGTGGAAAAATAGCGGCGAAGAGATGCGAACATAGTAGGTGCGTTGATGCAAACGGCTCGACGGATATGCAGCAGAGTGATCCAGTGAGATCACCCTAAAGCCTTTGCAAGATGGTTGAGGGCAAGGAGCTATCGGATGCAGGCGGGCTTCCCTCCTGAGTCAGCCTAATTCAGCCTTGTTGATCTGCGAAGTCTTGAGAATCAACGCTTATCGCGCCGGATGTGAATGTGGATAAGCGGAGATAATACCCGAACACCCCACGAATTTGGTCGAAAGTGACCAGCGGGGACGCTTTGTTTGTTGAACTTTTCGAGCAGATTTCTCCTATGTCCCTGACTCCGCAAGACGTCAGCCGCATTGCTCATCTGGCGCGCCTGGAACTTCAGGACACAGAAGCAGCGGCGCTGCTCACGCAGTTGAACGATTTCTTCTCCATCGTCGAGCAGATGAGCGCGGTCGACACGAGCGGCGTCGAGCCGCTGTATACGCCGCTCTCGGCAGTGCAAGCCGTGCATTTGCGTCTGCGCGAAGACGCGGTGACCGAGACCAACCAGCGCGAGCTCAACCAACGTAGCGCGCCCGCCGTCGAGGACGGTCTGTTTCTCGTTCCCAAGGTGATCGAATGAGGCCATTGCACCACCTGGGCGTGACTGAGTTGGCGCGCGCGCTGGCCGCCAAAGAGCTGTCCAGCATCGAAATCACGCAGCATTTGCTTACACAATTTTCAAAGCATCAGATGCTCGGAACGATGGTGGCATCAGACCCGGAGCTTGCGCTGAGCCAGGCGCGGGCCGCCGACGCGCGGCTGGCTGCCGGCGAGCGCGGGCCCTTGCTGGGCGTGCCCTTGGCGCACAAGGACATCTTCGTCACGCAAGACCTGCCGACCACGGCCGGCTCCAAGATGCTGCTCGACTACCGCAGCCCGTTTGACGCCACCGTGGTGTCACGTCTTGCCAAGGCCGGCACGGTGACGCTGGGCAAGCTCAATTGCGACGAATTTGCGATGGGCTCCAGCAACGAGAATTCGGCCTATGGCGCAGTCCACAATCCCTGGGACCTGACGCGCGTTCCAGGCGGCTCGTCGGGGGGCGCCGCTGCGGCCGTGGCGGCGCGACTGACGCCTGCCGCCACCGGTACCGACACCGGCGGCTCGATCCGCCAGCCGGCCAGTTTCAGCGGCATCACCGGCATCAAGCCGACTTATGGCGTGTGCTCACGCTACGGCATGATCGCCTTCGCCTCCAGCCTTGATCAGGCCGGGCCGATGGCGCGCTCGGCCGAGGACTGCGCGCTGCTGCTCTCAAGCATGAGCGGTTTCGACGAGCGCGATTCGACCAGCGCCGAGCGCCCTGCGCAGGATTTTCATGCGCAACTGCTGACGTCTCGCGAAGCCGCCTCGGCGACCCAACCTTTGCGCGGTCTGCGCATCGGTCTGCCCAAGGAGTTTTTCCCTGCCGCGCTGGCCGCCGACGTGAACGGCGCGGTGCGCGCCGCGCTGGCCGAACTCGAGAAGCTCGGCGCCACGCTGGTCGACGTGAGCCTGCCGCGCACCGAGTTGTCCATTCCCGTTTATTACATCATCGCCCCCGCCGAGGCCAGCTCGAATCTGAGCCGTTTCGACGGCGTTCGCTATGGGCATCGCGCGGCCGAGTACACCGACTTGATGGACATGTACAAGAAGTCTCGCTCGCAAGGCTTTGGCGCTGAAGTGAAACGTCGCATCATGATCGGCGCCTATGTGCTGAGTCATGGCTATTACGACGCCTACTACCTGCAGGCGCAAAAGCTGCGCCGCATGATTGCCGACGACTTCCAGCAATGCTTCACCCATTGCGATGTGATCGCCGGCCCGGTGGCGCCCACCGTCGCCTGGAAGCTGGGCGAACAGGGTAACGACCCGGTCAAGGCCTACCTGGCCGACATCTTCACGCTGCCCGCCAGCCTGGCTGGATTGCCCGGCATGAGCGTGCCCGCCGGATTCGGCGAGGGCGGCATGCCGGTGGGCCTGCAACTGATAGGCAACTACTTCGCCGAAGGCCAGTTGCTGCACACGGCGCACGCCTTCCAGCAAGCGACCGACTGGCACCAGCGTGCCCCGGCAGGATTTTGAAATCATGACGACCAGCAAACTCATACGCGGCTTCGAGGTCGTGATCGGCCTGGAAAATCATGTCCAGCTGTCCACCCAGTCCAAGATCTTCAGCGGTTCATCGACCGCCTTTGGCGCCGCGCCGAACACGCAGGCTAGCGCCGTTGATCTGGCATTGCCCGGTACCTTGCCGGTATTGAATCGCGGCGCGGTCGAGCGTGCGATCCGCTTCGGCCTGGCGGTGGACGCGAAGATTGCGCCGCTGTCGATTTTTGCGCGCAAGAACTACTTCTACCCCGACCTGCCCAAGGGCTACCAGATCAGTCAGTTCGAGATCCCGGTGGTGCAGGGAGGCAAGGTCGAATTCTTCCTTGGTGACGAGAAAAAGTCGGTGCAGCTCACGCGCGCGCACTTGGAGGAAGACGCAGGCAAGAGCCTGCACGAGGACTATCACGGACTGACAGGGATCGACCTGAACCGCGCGGGCACACCGCTGCTCGAAATCGTCTCCGAGCCCGACATGCGCTCTGGCGCCGAGGCCGCCGAGTACGCCAAGACCTTGCACGCGCTGGTCATGTGGCTGGGCATTTGCGACGGCAATATGCAGGAAGGGTCGTTCCGCTGCGACGTCAATGTCTCGGTGCGCAAGCCAGGCGAACCTTATGGCACGCGGCGCGAGATCAAGAACCTGAACAGCTTTCGGAATCTGCTGCAGGCAGTCGATTTCGAGGTCAACTGGCAGATCGACGAAATCGAAGACGGCCGCGCGATCCAGCAGGCCACCGTGCTGTTCAACCCCGACACTGGCGAGACGCGCGCCATGCGCAGCAAGGAAGACTCTGCCGACTACCGCTATTTCCCCGACCCCGACCTGCCGCCGCTGGTGATCGATGCCGCGTGGGTCGAGCGCGTGCGCGCCGAGATGCCCGAGTTGCCCGCACTGATGGCCGGGCGTTTTCAGCGCGACTATGGCTTGGCGCCGTACGACGCCGCCATGATGACGCAAAGCCAGGCGCTGAGCGGCTACTTCGAGGCAGCGACCAAGGCTTGCGGACAGGCCAAGCTGGTGGCGAACTGGTTGATGGGTGAAGTCTCGCGGCGCCTGAACGCCCAGGACAAGACCATTGGAGACTCTCCGGTCAGCGCTGCAACTTTAGGTGCGCTGATTGCTCGCATCAGCGACGGCACGATTTCAAACAACGGAGCCAAGCAGGTGTTTGAAGCGCTTTGGGAGTCGGACAAGCTCGGTGGAGCGAGTTCGTCTGTCGATGACATGATCGACAGCCTCGGCCTGAAACAGATGAGCGACACGTCCGAGCTCGAGCGCATCCTCGACGAGGTGCTGGCCGCCAACGTCAAGTCGGTTGAGGAATTCCGCGCCGGCAAGGAAAAAGCCTTCAACGCGCTCGTCGGTCAGGCCATGAAGGCGACCAAGGGCAAGGCGAATCCGGCGGCGGTGAACGACTTTCTGAAGAAGAAGCTCGGCGCTTGAGGCGGCGCGCACGCGCCTCAATTCGAGGCGGCGGCTTTGCTTTTGCTCTGCTTGGCCGCGGCCGGTGTGGGCGCAACAGCAGGCCCCAGGCTGCCCGGCGCGGCACCGGTCCAAAGTTGCCTGAGGCGGGCCAGCTCGGTGTCGTACAAGGCGGTGATGCGCACCAGCTCGACCTTCTGGTTTTCGATCAACGCGCGCTGCGCGTCGGCGGCGGCGTCGTTCGCGTCCAGTTGTTGCTTGAGCTTGGGTGGCAGCGGCTTGCCCAGGTAGAACTCCGACTCGCTCGTCAAAGGCAGGCGCTCCGAGGCCAGCTCTTTCAGACGTTTTTCCGAACCGCGCATGGCCTTGTTGATATCGTCCAGCGCCGCATCACGTACCTTGCGGTGGGCGGCTTCGTTCGGGAAACGCATCATCAAATTGCGGTCACGCCGCTGCGCGTCCAGCTGGGCCGCGCGTTCGGCGTTGCGCTTGCGCTCGAGCAGCTCCTGGTCGGCGCGCTCTTCGGGTGACTGCAGCGGCGGCTGAATCGCTCTGAGAGAGCCGTCGCGGTTGAGCACATGCTGTTCGCGGCCCGCGCATTCGGGAATGATGCGGTCCGAAGTGAGTTTGCGGCCATCCGCCGTGGTGCAGGTGTAGATGCCGGCCACGCCCGGCGCGTCAGCGGCCACTGCGTGCAGCGATGTGAACGCGCACAGCAGTGCGATCAGGCCCGGTCTTGCCGGTCCGGACCGCGCGCGAAAGAAGATGTTCTTGACGGTTGCCTGCATCAGATGCCGTAGCGTTGACGGTAGGCGTCAACGCGCTCCACGTGGTCGCCCAAGCTGGTGTTGCTGTTGGAGCGCAGATATTGAAGCAAGTCAGTCAGCGTCGCAATCGGGACCACCGGCAAACCCAGCTCCTTGGTGACGTACTGCACGGCCGACCAAGGTTTGTCGACGCCGTCCTCGGCAGCCATTTCCTCGCGGTCCAGTGCGATCGCCACGCCGCACGGTGTCGCGCCAGCAGCTTCGATCATCGCAATCGACTCGCGCACCGAAGTGCCGGCCGAGATCACGTCGTCGATGATCAGAACCCGACCCTTGACCGGCGCGCCGACCAAGTGACCGCCCTCGCCATGGTCCTTGGCCTCTTTGCGGTTGTAGGCATAGGGCACGTTGTGGCCGAACCGCGCCAGCTCGATGGCCACCGCCGCGGCCAGCGTGATGCCCTTGTAGGCCGGCCCGAAAATCATGTCGAAGCGCAAGCCGGAGGCCTCCAGCGACTGCGCATAGAACCGCGCAAGCCGCCCGAGCTTGGCGCCGTCGTCGAACAACCCGGCGTTGAAGAAATACGGGCTCAGCCGCCCGGCCTTGGTCTTGAACTCGCCAAAACGCAGCACGCCGGCCTCCACCGCGAAAGCGACAAATTCCTGGGCGAGCGATTCGGAGTCGGCGTTCATTGTCGGGTTGAAGTTCGCGGGTCTGGTCGATTGTAGAGGGGGCAAGGCCAGCGCCGAATCCCGGCGGATAGTGCTTACCCTTGTCGAGGTCTTTAAACCGTCCGCGGATCGCGTCAATCCGCGCCGCTGATCACCCCGCCGCCCAGGCAGACCTCGCCGGCGTAAAGAACTGCCGACTGGCCCGGGGTGACTGCCCATTGGGCCTGGCTGAAGTGCAGCTGGAAGTCCTGCCCCCTGGGCTCGAAGCTGCAGGTGGCGTCGCTCTGGCGGTAACGCGTCTTGGCCGCATAGGGGCCCGCTGGCGGCGCGTGGCCCGAGACCCAGCTCAGGTCGGCGGCGCTCAGGCGCATCGATTGCAGCCAGGGGTGCTCATGGCCCTGCACGATGTACAAGGTGTTGCTGGCCATGTCCTTGCGCGCGACGAACCAGGGCGCGTGCTCGCTGCCGCCGCGCGCTGCGCCCTTCTCTTTCACGCCGCCTATGCCTATGCCCTTGCGTTGGCCCAAGGTGTAAAAGCTCAAGCCCACATGCTCGCCGAGCTTGCGGCCGCGGTCGTCCTTGATGGGACCGGGCTGGTGCGACAGATAGCGGTTCAGGAACTCGCGAAACGGCCGCTCGCCGATGAAGCAGATGCCGGTCGAGTCCTTCTTCTTCGCGTTGGGCAGGCCGATCTCAAGCGCGAGCCGGCGCACCTCGGTCTTGGGCAGCTCGCCGACCGGGAACCAGGTGTTGGCGAGCTGCGCCTGGTTCAGGCGGTGCAAAAAGTAGCTCTGGTCCTTCAGCGGGTCGAGACCTTTGAGCAATTCAAATTGACCCGCGCGTTCGCGTACCCGCGTGTAATGCCCGGTGGCTATTCTGTCGGCGCCGAGACGCATCGCGTGATCGAGAAAGGCCTTGAACTTGATCTCGGCATTGCACAGGATGTCGGGGTTGGGCGTGCGGCCGGCCTGGTATTCGCGCAGGAATTCGGCGAACACGCGGTCCTTGTAGTCGGCCGCGAAATTGACATGCTCGATCTCGATGCCCAGCACGTCAGCCACCGCGGCGGCATCGACGAAGTCGACGTTGGACGAGCAGTACTCGCTGTCGTCGTCATCTTCCCAGTTCTTCATGAAGATGCCGATGACCTCGTGGCCCTGGCTCTTGAGCAGCCAGGCGCTCACCGCGGAATCGACACCGCCGCTCAATCCGACCACGACGCGCTGCTTGGGGACTGTAGGCATATCAAACATTTCGCGGAGGGGCGGACCGCCCGCCCCCGCCCGCATCAAGCTTTCTTGGCAGGACCCTTCTTGGCAACAGTCTTGGCGGCGGCCTTCTTGACGGCCGGCGCCTTGTCAGCAGCCTTGTCTGCGGTCTTGGCGGCAGCCTTGGCAGGCACCTTGGCGGCGCGCGGTTCGAACTCGAAGATGACCTTGCCTTCCTTCTTGTCGTAGGCCAGATAGGCCTTGAACTTGCGGCGCGTCTTGTTCGAGACAAAGTTCTCGAGCAGATCGGTCTTGCCGGTGCTGAGAAGCTTGTGCGCCTGGGCCCGCTCGATCGGCTGGGTCAATATCACCTTGCCGGTCTTGAAGTCGCAGGTCACATGCGCGCCGACGCTGTGCTCGCACACATAGTTGGAGCCGTGCTCATAGACATGGCCCTGGCATTTGGGGCAGGCGCCCAATGACTCCTGCGCGCTGAAGTCGACCGGTTGGCCATCGCCCTCGGCCTTTTTGGCATCCTCACCGAAGTCGAATTCGAGCTTCCAATTCTTGATCTCGTCGTCGAACACCAGCGCCAGCTCGGCAGTGAAAGGCCAACCCGCCTTGGAGCGGAAACCTTCCAGCGGGCCGATCTTCTTGTCGGTCAGGAACTGCTCGACTTCATGCAGTTCGAAGCTTCGTCCACCCGGGATCTTGCCGATTGAGAAGCCGCAACCCTCGACCGATCCATTCTTGCCCGTGCAAGTGAAGCGGCGGTAGTTCTCTTTCACCACGCCGCCGCAATTCGGGCAAGGATTTGTCAGCGTTGCGTAGTCGCCCGGAATCGTGTCGCGGTCATATTCCTTGGCCTTTTGCACGACGCGCTCGGCCATCGCAGCGATCTCGGCCATGAAGACTTCGCGCTTGAGCTTGCCTTTTTCCATTTCGGCGAGCTGGTATTCCCAGTTGCCGGTCAGATCAGGTCGCGTCAGGTCTTCCACGCCCAAGCCGCGCAGCAAGGTCATCAACTGGAAGGCCTTCGCGGTGGGCACCAGTTCGCGCCCGTCACGGAACATGTATTTTTCGTAAATCAGACCTTCGATGATGGACGCGCGCGTGGCCGGTGTGCCCAGGCCCTTCTCGGCCATCGCTTCGCGCAACTCGTCTTCCTCGATCAGTTTGCCGGCGCCCTCCATGGCCGACAGCAGCGTCGCCTCGGTGTAGCGCGCCGGCGGCTTGGTCTTGAGCGCATTCGCGTCGACGCCCTCGGTGCGCACCAGCTCGCCCGGCTGCACCGCCACCAGATTGGCGTCCTCCTCCTGCACTTCCTTGCCGTACACGGCCAGCCAGCCGGGTTTGACCATCACCTTGCCGTTGGTCTGGAACTTGTGCTCAAGGCCGGACACCGCGACTGTCGAGATGCGCGTCGTGACCATGAACTCGGCCGGCGGATAGAACACCGCCAGGAAGCGCTTGACGATCATGTCGTAGAGCTTGGCCTCGATCTCGCTCAGCGACTTGGGCGCCTGCAGCGTCGGGATGATGGCAAAGTGGTCCGACACCTTGGCGTTGTCGAAAATGCGTTTGCTGGGCTTCACATACGACTGCTTGATCGCAAACGCGGCGTGGCGCGCCAGCTCCTTGAGCGGGCCCGGCAGGTCTTCCGAGGCGATCATCTTGAAGGTGTCCTGCACCACCGGCACATAGTCTTCGGGCAGCGCGCGCGAATCGGTACGCGGGTAGGTGATGACCTTGTGTTTCTCGTACAGCGCTTGCGCCAGGCTCAGCGTGGTCTTGGCCGAAAAGCCGAAGCGCGAATTGGCCTCGCGCTGCAATGTCGTCAGGTCGTACAGGCCCGGGCTGCTCTGGTTGCTGGGCTTGGCTTCTTCGCTGACGCTGGCCGGCTGGCCGCGCACTGCGTTCGCGATGGCCTGCGCGTCGCGCTCGTTCCACAAGCGGTCGGCACGCGCCTCCAGATCGTCGGGGTTCTTCTTCCACTTGGGGTCGAACCACTTGCCTTCGTACTGGCCGGCCTGGGCGTCGAACTGTGCCTTGACCTCCCAGTAGTCGCGCGACTGGTGCTTGCGGATTTTTTCTTCGCGCTCGACCACCACCGACAGCGTCGGCGTCTGCACGCGACCCACCGTGGTCAGGAAGAAACCGCCGTCGCGCGAGTTGAAGGCGGTCATGGCGCGCGTGCCGTTGATGCCGACCAGCCAGTCGGCTTCGGAGCGGCAGCGCGCTGCATCGGCCAGCGGCAGCATCTGCGCGTCGCTGCGCAGATTGGCAAAACCGTCGCGTATCGCCTGTGGCGTCATCGACTGCAACCACAAGCGCTGCACTGGCTTGTTGAGCGGGCCCTTGGCG
>Ga0315270_10001731_pt1 | contig 11568 bp, 12 predicted proteins | sample C1_bottom_MG_FD_204932 | JGI IMG/M metagenome (GOLD analysis project Ga0315270, IMG submission 204932) | Sediment microbial communities from Yellowstone Lake, YNP, Wyoming, USA - C1_bottom | ecosystem: Environmental > Aquatic > Freshwater > Lake > Sediment | place: USA: Wyoming | collected... | reverse complement strand
AAATCATTTAACTAACTTATAATGAAAAAATTAATTTTATTACTTACCGCTACTGTATTTTTAATTTCTTGTAGCAAAGACAAGTACACTATTTCTGGTACAGCAAAAGGAGTTGAAAACGGTAAAACCATAATAATGGAAACCCAAGATGCTACTGGTATGGGCTTGAAGGCAGTAGATACTGTAAAAGTGGAGAATGGTAAATTTGAAATAAAAGGAAAAGTTACTGAACCCGCTTTTTATATGTTACAACTTGAAGGAGCAAATGGAAAATTTCCCTTTATCCTAGAAAATGGAGATATTACTATTGAAATGAACAAAGACAGTATTAATAAATCTAAAGTTTCCGGAACATACAATAATGATGAGTTTGTTAAGTTCAATGAAGAACTTATTAAACTACAAAAAGGCTTAATGCAGTTCCAAAAGAACAACACTGCTTTGATGAATCAAGCTCAGCAAGCCAAAGATACTGCCGTTATTAATAAATTAATGAAAGAATTTAGTAAACTTCAAGAAGGTGTAACTACTGAATCTAAAAAGAAATATGACAGCTACGCAGAAACCCATCCTAAATCATTCATAACCGTCTTAATTATTCAAGGAATGATGAACGATCCTGCGGTTGATATTAAAAAAATTGAAACATTATATACAAGCTTGGATGAGTCATTAAAAACTACAAAACCAGGTAAAGCAGTTCAATTAAAAATTAAAGAATCTAAAATGCCTTCAGTAGGTACAACACCATCAGGTGCTGCAAATCCTGCTGCCGGTAACGCTAAATGAAGGTCTGATTTTTCAGCTCCAAACCCTGAAGGAAAAACAGTTAGCCTAAAAGAAAGTTTAGGAAAAGTAACTATTGTAGATTTTTGGGCCTCGTGGTGTGCTCCTTGTAGAGCTGAAAATCCAAATATGGTGGCACTCTATAAAGAATTTCATTCCCAAGGATTGAATATCGTTGGCGTATCTTTAGACAAAGATGCCACAAAATGGAAAGAAGCTATTGCAAAAGATAAATTGATTTGGACTCAGGTTTCGCACCTAAAATTTTGGGAAGAACCCATTGCAATTCAATATGAAGTTCAATCCATTCCTGCTCCATTTGTACTTGATGCCTCAGGCAAAGTAGTTGCAAAAGGATTATTAGGTGAAGAACTTCGAGCTAAAATCAAAGAGCTTTTATCAAAATAATACACTAAGTTTATACTACTAAAAAATCTCCCTTGTGGAGATTTTTTAGTAGTTTATTCAATACCAATGCGTTGCAACTAATCCGAAAATTAAGTGTAAATATCCTTTGGAAACCTGAAAACAGTTTTTATATTTGCAACCGCTTACCACAAATAAGCCTCTGGGGAGATACTCAAGCGGCCAACGAGGGCAGACTGTAAATCTGCTGTGTGAACTTCGCAGGTTCGAATCCTGCTCTCCCCACGAATAAATATATCAATAAAGAAAAACGCCAAGTTCACTTGAGCGTTTTTTTTGTTTGATATATTTTCAAAGCCTAGCTTTGCAGGAAGGACGAAGTCAATCCTGCTCTCCCCACAAGAATAAACGACACATTTTTAAGAAGCTCACTTCATTAAAAATGTGTTTTTATTTTTGTGCAAGGTTTCCCCATAGGATCATTGAAAATAATCCTGATATGCTAAACCAAATTATTTTTGAAATCTACTAATGTGAAACCTTATTCCCCACAAAAATAAAAGTCCTGAAATTTCAGGACTTTTTTTAGTTTATAAAATACCAATTTTATTCTATTCCAAAATAAAACTCACGCTGACATTTGCGGTAATTTCTATTTCTCCAATGGCCAAAGTTTCTCTTGGAGTTGATTCTTCGTCCTTTGCCATAGATTTCATTGCATACATAATAGGATGTGGATTATAGTTTTGTGAATTATCTGATATCAATAGTGCTTTTCCCACTTTTTGTCCCAATACGGAAACAAAATCTTCGGCTTTCGCTTTTGCGTCTTTTATTGCTAACTTTCGGGCATCGGATTGCAATTCCTTCATTTTTGACGATTTGAACTCTACATTGTCAATTCGGTTAATTCCTTCATTGACCATGCCTTCCATCAATTCGTCATACTTGGTCAAATCTTTCAATAAAATTTGAACAGATTGCGTTGCAATATAATTGTATTTCTTTTTCTCGTAATCATAATTTGGATTTAAAGAGACACGTTGTGTTTGGAAATCTTCTTTAGCAATATTAGATTTTTTGATGAATTTTAAAATGGCATCCATTTTTTTGTCATTTTCCTTTTTGACATCGTCCGCTTTTGTACCTTTTGTTTCAATCGAAATCGAAATCGAAGCCTGGTCTGGAGCTACTTTTACTTTTCCTTCACCAGAAACACTAATTATTGGAACTTGTTTTTGCTCCTGTGAGTAGGACATTGCCATAAATAATAAGGCAAGAATCAATATTATTTTTTTCATTTTTAAAAGTTTAGATTATTTTTAAATTCTCCATTCAAATCTTGTGCCAATTATAATTTTCCGGCTTTAGACATTATAAAAAGGATTACAATAGGAATTGCCAATAGTACGACCATATAAGTATTATCTACAAGCATTGCCGGTTCTTTTATGAGTGTAATCAGATAACCTCCAATAGCACCCCCAAAATGAGCCGTGTGACCAATATTATCCCTCTTGGCTTTCATTCCGTAAATAGAATACAACAAATAGCCTATTCCAAAAAGATAGGCAGGAATGGGAATGGGAATAAAAAACAGATACAAGTTCATACTGGGCTCTATCAAAATCGCCGAATATAAAATTCCAGTTACCGCTCCAGAGGCTCCAATGGCTCTGTAACTATACTCATCTTTATGCATCAACAAAGTTAATAAACTACCAAAAATTAGACTTCCCATATAAATCAATAAAAAGGAAGCACTCCCAAAATAGTTAATTACCACAGGCGCAAACATATAAAGTGTGAACATATTGAAAAACAAATGTCCCATATCTGCGTGTAAAAAACCAGAAGTAATCATCCTGATTTGTTCTCCGGCACGGATGCTTCCAATGTGAAATTCATATTTCCTAAAAAAAGCCACATCGTTAAATCCTTTTAAACTGAATAAAATTGTGACGGCAATAATTACAATTAAAATAGTGCTCATAAATAATTTGGATATTTTTTAAAGTGTAAATCTAATTAATAATTATGGTTATAAAAACAGAACAAGTGTTCTAAACTAACAACTGAAAGGAATTTTTAAATTATATTTGTTGAAATATTTACCTAATGCGTTTTATACTTTACCTCATAGTTTATCCCATTTTATGGTGCATCTCGATGTTGCCATTTCCATTATTATATTTATTTTCTGATTTTGTGTATGTAATCGTTTATTATGTAATAGGTTATCGCAAAAAGACGGTAAGGGAAAATCTGGCATTGGCATTACCTCATCTATCCGCTCAGGAACGATTAGTTATCGAAAAAAAATCATTCCGCCATTTGTGCGATATGTTTCTTGAAATGATAAAAACGATGACGATTTCAAAAAAAGAAATAAGCAAACGGTTTGTATTCACCAATCTGGAAGTTTATAAAAAACTGGAAGAACAAGATAAAAGTATCGCGATGATGCTGGCACATTATGCGAGTTATGAATGGGTAATTTCGATGAATGCGTATGTCTCTTTTAGTGCTTTTGCTATTTATAAAAAAATTGCCAATCCTTATTTTGACAAATTAGTGCGTAACATTCGATCAAGATTTAAAGCCTTTCTTATAACAACTAAGGAAACTGTTCCAACTATCATTAGGAATAACAAAAACAAATTGTTGTCTATTTACGGATTTGCAAGCGATCAATCTCCTAAAATTTCCTCTGCTTTTCATTGGCAAAAATTTTTGGGAATAGAAGTTCCTGTGCATACTGGCGCCGAAATATTGGCAAAAAAATATGATATGAATGTCATTTTCCTGAAAGTAAAAAAAGTAAAACGCGGCTATTATGAAACCAGCTTTGAAATCCTTTCAGAAAATGCAAAAGAAGTACCCAACTACGAAATCACGGATAAATTCCTGAAATTAGTGGAACAGCAAATTTATGAAGCACCAGAATATTATTTATGGACCCACAAACGCTGGAAACATAGGAGGTAGTTTGCAGTCGCAGTTTACAGATTTCAGGCTAAAAACTATTTAAACCATCCTTCCACCAATTCTTTTTCGAATGGTTTTGCGTTTTTATGAATAAATTCATTGGTGTTTTTATCATAAATATAGTCTTTTGCCCAATCTTGATGGTTTTCTGCCAATGCTTTTATGCCTTCACAAACCAATTGAATCTCTTCATTTGTAGTGGTTGGATGAATCGACATTCTAATCCAACCTGGCTTTCTAATCAAATCGCCCAAAGTAATTTCGTCAATAAGTTGGCTCGAAGTTTCCTGATCTACGTGTAATAAAAAATGTCCATAGGTTCCAGCACAACTACAACCACCGCGAGTTTGAATTCCGAATTTATCATTCAATATTTTTACTCCTAAATTAAAATGCAATTCGTCAATATAAAACGAGATCACTCCTAGCCTATCTTGATGTTGTGCTGCGAGAATCTTAATATTTGGTATATTTCCCAAGTTCGAAAAAATATAATCCACGATTTCGTGTTCTCTTTTCAGGATGTTATTTATTCCCATTTTTTCCTTCAACTGGATGGCCAAAGCTGTTTTTATAACCTGTAAGAAACCTGGTGTTCCACCGTCTTCCCTATCTTCAATATTGTCGATGTATTTGTGTTCGCCCCAAGGATTTGTCCAGGAAACGGTTCCGCCGCCAGGATTATCGGGAATCAAATTCTGATATAATTTTTTATTAAAGACCAATACACCCGAAGTTCCAGGTCCGCCAAGAAATTTGTGTGGCGAAAAGAAAATCGCATCCAAGAAACTTTCTGGATCTTCCGGATGCATATCAATTGCAACATAAGGTCCTGAACAAGCAAAATCAACAAAACAAAGTCCATTGTTTTGGTGCATTAATTTTGCCGCTGCGTGATAAGGCGTTTTGATTCCGGTAACATTAGAACAAGAAGTGATAGAAGCAATTTTGAAACTTCTGTCTTTGTATTTTTCCAATAATTTTGCCAGATTTTCAAGACTGAACAAACCTTCATCGCAGGACGGAATTACCTCAACATCAGCAATAGTTTCGAGCCAGGAAGTTTGATTGGAATGATGCTCCATGTGCGATATAAAAACAACCGGTTTCTTCTCGGCGGGAATATTGATGAAATCTTTCAGGTTTTCAGGAATTTTCAAACCTAAAATTCGTTGAAATTTATTAACAACACCCGTCATTCCTGTTCCATCAGTTATTAAAACATCATCTTCCGTGGCGTTTACGTGTTGTTTGATAATATTTCTGGCTTTGTGATACGCCATTGTCATCGCCGTTCCCGAAACTGTAGTTTCAGTATGCGTATTAGCGACAAAAGGGCCAAATTCGTTTATCATTTTTTCCTCGATAGGACGATACAAACGACCACTCGCTGTCCAATCCGTATAAATGATTTTTTGCTTGCCGTAAGGCGATACAAATTCCTGATCGATTCCTATAATATTCTTGCGAAATTGCTGGAAATAGTGTTCTAATTGAGTTGGCATTTCTTTAGTGATCATTGTATTCTTAATTTGATTTCAAAGATACCTATTTTTAGTTATTTGGATAAACAGAAAATAATAAATAGGTTTGTCAGTGTCATTTTAACAAAAATACAAGAATTACTTTCCAAAAATTGATTCAATAAATTTTACTTTTGTTAAATGGCCAACAATACATCTCCACATATTTTAACAACTTCGGCAAATCTTTTGGGATTTTGCCTTTTCGTTATTACCTCATTACATATTTCGAACCGAATCGAAACGCATGTCATTGACGAATTCACTTCGGTTATTGCCATATTACTGACTTGCTCGTGTATTTTTTCGTTTATTTCCATAAGAACTAAAAGCATAGAACGAGAAAATAAATTTGAAACTATTGCTGATTACTTCTTTATTTCTGGTCTTATTGGGATTTTGGTAATTATCTTGCTGATCACAATGAACTATATTAAATAAATGAATAACCTCAATAAGTTACCAGCCATAACCCTTTCGTTTTGGATAATGAAAATTTGTGCCACGACTTTGGGCGAAACTGCTGGTGATTTATTGTCAATGACTTTAAATATTGGTTATGCTGTAAGTTCAATGCTATTGTTGAGTTTTTTTTTGTCACGCTTTTTATCCAACTTTCTACTAAAAAATACCATCCTGTAATTTATTGGGCAGTGATTCTTGCCACAAGTACCGCCGGAACCACTATTTCCGATTTTATGGATCGAACTTTGGGATTGGGTTATGCAACGGGTTCGTTGATTTTGTCAACATTATTAGTCATAACGCTTGTGATTTGGAAAATATCCGAAAAAACATTGGCCGTAACGAACATCACTTCCACTCATGGCGAATTGTTTTATTGGACGGCCATTTTGTTTTCGAATACTTTAGGAACGGCATTGGGCGATTTCCTAGCAGACAATTCAGGACTTGGATTTGCCGGTGGCGCCATTCTCATTGGAAGCTTGTTACTACTGATTATTTTAGCTTATAAATATTCTAAAATATCACACATCATTTTATTCTGGTTGGCATTTGTATTGACAAGACCTTTTGGAGCAACCTTTGGAGATTTACTTACCAAACCATTGGAAAAAGGAGGATTAAACTTTGGAACCGTGGGTTCGTCTGCGATTCTTTTTGTGATTCTTGTCGTATTAATTATTATTTCAATGATAAAAATCAAACAAACGGAAAAGCAATTAGTCTAGCTTTTTTTAGCTTAAAAACTTTTGGCAAAACTCAATAAAATAGTTTGTTTGTAATAGGGCTTTAATGGTGTTTCTAATAAATCACCTTTCAAAATTGCTCGATGTGTCAAGTATATATTTTTGACAATTCTGATTTTTGTGATAAACAAACCGTCCATTAATACATTGATGTCGCTTTTGGATAAATAATCCGAAGAAATTCCAAACCGATATTGCATTTCCAACCATTTCTTGTATTTTCTATCATACCAAATATTAAGTTCTGCTCCTAATTGATCAAAAACAAATAAGTCGTAGTTTCCACTTGTATCATAAGTTTGGGTGTAATATCCGGTATTGGCAATTTGCTGACTTGTCAATCCATAAAAACTCACAGAATAAGGAGAAAGGGAAAGTCTAAAATAATCATTAGGTTGGTATTTTATACCTGGTGAAAGATTTACTTGATATGGACTTAAAAATCCTTGAATTTTCCCAAGATTATTATAGTCTTTAAAATAGTTGCCATCATAAATGGTAAAAATAGAAGTACCCGTTTTTACAATTATATTAGCATTCCACTTACTATTTTTGCTCATTGAGTATGAGAAATCGTGTAATGTGATAAAATCATCAGAAACTCTTTGAATACGATTACTACTGGAAATTCCATCCTTTTGAACGGCAAGAGTCCAGTGCAATTCATTCGTCATTGCAAACCTGCTGCCTTCTTTATAATAATCCAAACCCAAATCTAAACTAGTAGTTGCCGAAAAACTCTTTTTATCAGGACCAGAAGGCGAATTGAACTCTAAAACATTACTCACATTAAAACCCAAAGCAAAGGAATATTGGTATGACTTTACGGGTTCTTCGGTATAAACAATTGGAGCTGCATCAGTAAAAAGTTTGTCCTCAACTACATTTTTATCGTATTTGTTGTATTCTACGTTTTCAACTAATGATTTTAGAATATTGGTTTTCTTAACCTTGTTTTTTGCATTTAAGAATGCATAAGTATACATAGTTGGAGTTTCTGTTAGTATTTTGCAGCGTATTTCAGTGCTGTCTTTTTTTTGTGTTAAATCTTTTTGAGCTAATAAACTACTTGTTGAAAACAAAATAACAAGTATCAAAATAGATTTTAAAGCAATTATATCTCTAATTGAAAGATCTAATTGGTGTAATAAATATTGTAGCGTTGTTTTCATATTGGTAAAATGTAGATTGGGAATAAAAAGACCAGAGTTTTTCTTGTAAATGAAAAACAGGAAGCTGTTAACTTCCTGTTTTTAGATAATTTTATTTACCACTACGTGTGCCACCAGTGCCTTTTGTGTTTATGGCATGGCAAACTCCGTCTGTAATTTCCAATAAAAAGTCAACGGAACAACGTTTAGAACTACCACTTTGAGACAATCCCCAACTCCAATCAGCTGTGATAGAACAATCTCCATTTGGGCAATCTTCAATTGGTATTTCACAATCTCCATTATCACAGGAAATTTTAGTGGTTTTTCCTCCACATCTTTTCGTAAAACTAATGTCTTGAACATTCACTTTACTTTGAACTCCCGGTTCATCAATAGCTATTTCGGAAGATGGTGCTGCTGAACTGGAGACCGATTTTGCCAAAACTGGAGAACTTTTGTCATATTCTTTGGAAACAGCAACGGGTTGATGCTGTCTTTTTCCTGTGGCTTGACCGCTTGCTGCATCTCTTGGACTTTTCACTTCCTCCACTGCATTATCAGTTGAACTTACGCTAAATTCTTTTCTGATAATTAAAGGTTGGTACTGTCTTTTTCCTGAGGCTTGCCCTGTTGCCATATCTCTTGGCGATTTTACATCATAGTCGAATGCAATGGAGCAACCTGTTTCTGTTTGAATTACACGACATTTAACATTTTTTTTCTGATCATAACCTGAAGTTTTTGCTGCATCTTGTGCAAATAATGGAGCAGTAAAATTGGTAAAAGCAATAAAAGCTATTGCTACAAAGATTGATTTTTTCATAATTTCTAAAGTTTAATTGTTACTTTTTAGTTGTTTAGTAATAGATACTTTTAGTTCAAAAATTGTTACCCTATTCATCTGAAAAAAAAATCAGATTTTTATAATTTCAAATTTCCAAAAGAACGATTACAAGTTTATATCAACTTGCGTTTACAATTGTTACCCTTCCATTATTCTTTTTTAGTGGATGTCACTTTCAAGTAAGGATCCGAAGAAGATTTTTGGCTTTGATCTCCCGAGACTTTGATTGTTGTGTTTTCTGGAGCTTTTTTTTCAGTAGTCACTTTCAAATAAGGATCTGCAGCTGATCGTTGACCTTGGTCTCCAGCAACTTTAAATCTATTATTTTCTTGAGCATTTGCTTTATTGGCAGATGACACTTTCAAATAAGGATCGGCAGCTGATTTATTGCTATTGCCTTTTTGAGTACTACTTCCCTTTATTTCCCGAGAATTATTATCAGTGACTTTCATAAAATCACTATCTTCTCCCTTATGTTTAAAGGAATTACCTTTAATTTCACCTGTTTTAACATTGGCATCGGGATCAGTAGGAAGGTCTTTTACATCGGCATCTAATACTTTTCTAGATGCAGTTTTATTTGTGTTGTCATTTTTGCTAACTTGCGCAAATGCAATTGAACCCATAAACAAAGCTCCAATAAATGCGATCGATTTTTTCATATTTCAAGAAATTTAAAAGTGATAAAAATAATTTATTTGTTACTAAACCTAATAATTCAAATTATGTGGCCATTTCTACTATTCACGGCCGTGGCGTTTTTGCTCAAAGAGCCATTACGACAGGAACTATAATCGAAGAGTGTCCCATTATAAAAATGAAACTCCAAGAAATGACGGTACGAAAACAAATGCTGCTCAATTACTACGCTTTTATGATAGATGAGCAAAATGAATATACAGGAATTGCACTAGGTTATGGCTCATTATACAACCATTCCGACACCTGCAATGCAACCTATTATTTCGATAAAGAAAAAGAACTTATGATTTTTGAAGCTACGCATCCTATTGCCAAAAATCAGGAAATTACCATCAACTATCTCGGCCCCAATTCTGATGGGAAATCCATAGAAAATTGGGTTAATAAACCCGAAATATGAAATTTTTACTTTAAAAATTTCATAAATATACACTTTTTTACTAACCACGCTATTTTTCTATTGTTTTTATTTAAAATAAATAAAAATTACAAATACAAAAAAGCCCTTTCGATACTACCTTCGAAAGAGCTTTTAAATGGATATAAAAACGGTTTTAAATTCCTGCTACCGTTTTTATTTCTTCAATAATTCTTAATGCTAAAGCATCTGCTTTTTCTTGTGAGGCTGCTTCTGTATAAATACGAATAATAGGTTCCGTATTCGATTTGCGGAGGTGAACCCAATTTTCGGCAAAGTCAATTTTTACACCATCGATGGTTGTAATGTCTTCGTTTTTATATTTTTCGGTCATTGCTACCAGAATCGCATCGACATCAATTTGTGGTGTCAATTCGATTTTGTTTTTGCTCATATAATATTCCGGATACGAAGCTCTCAAAGCAGAAACACTCATTTTTTTGTTGGCCAAATGCGTTAGAAATAAAGCCACACCCACTAAACTATCACGTCCGTAATGCAATTCAGGATAAATAATTCCGCCGTTTCCTTCACCCCCAATAATGGCATTATTTTTCTTCATCAACTCCACTACGTTCACCTCGCCTACAGCACTAGCTTCGTAATTTCCATTATGTGCATTGGTTACGTCACGCAAAGCGCGAGAAGAAGACATATTCGAAACTGTATTTCCCGGAGTTTTGCTTAATACATAATCAGCACAAGCCACCAAAGTATATTCCTCGCCAAACATTTCGCCGTCTTCACAAATGAAAGCCAAACGATCTACATCTGGATCTACCACGATTCCTAAATCGGCTTTTTCTTCGACCACCAATTCTGAAATATCAGTTAAATGTTCCTTCAACGGTTCTGGATTGTGAGGAAAATGTCCGTTGGGTTCGCAATATAATTTTACGACTTCAACTCCCATTAATTCCAATAATTTTGGAATAATAATTCCTCCAGAAGAATTCACACCATCAACAACAACTTTGAATTTAGCCGCTTTCACGGCTTCGATATCTACCAATGGCAAGTTCAAAACTTCATCGATATGAATGTCCATATAAGCATCATTTTCAATGATTTCGCCTAAATCATCTACACCCGAAAAATCGAATGCTTCCGCTTCGGCTATTTGAAGGATTTTTTCTCCTTCGATACCATTCAAGAATTCTCCTTTTCCATTCAATAATTTCAAGGCATTCCATTGTTTTGGATTGTGCGAAGCCGTAAGAATGATTCCACCATCGGCACTTTCCAAAGGAACGGCTACTTCAACAGTTGGCGTTGTTGAAAGTCCCAAATCAACCACATCAATTCCCAATCCTATTAATGTATTTACTACCAAATTATGAATCATTGGCCCAGAAATTCTGGCATCACGACCTACAACAACTTTTAAATTTTTATTGTTTTTGTCATTGCTATTTTTCAACCAAGTTCCATAAGCCGAAGCAAATTTTACCGCATCAACCGGAGTCAGGTTATCTCCCACTTTTCCGCCAATAGTACCTCGAATTCCTGATATAGATTTTATTAAAGTCATTTAATTTTAGATTTTAGATTGCAGATTTTAGATTGCAGATTTCGG
>Ga0315270_10001730_pt1 | contig 11586 bp, 8 predicted proteins | sample C1_bottom_MG_FD_204932 | JGI IMG/M metagenome (GOLD analysis project Ga0315270, IMG submission 204932) | Sediment microbial communities from Yellowstone Lake, YNP, Wyoming, USA - C1_bottom | ecosystem: Environmental > Aquatic > Freshwater > Lake > Sediment | place: USA: Wyoming | collected... | reverse complement strand
TGGTGAAGGGTTCGTCGTCGGGGCGCGCCGTTGGCATATGACTGTCTCCTTGTAAGTCATATAGGGTACGGCGTCGCGGGAGTCAACCGGTTGGGGGTTCCAGTCAAGACGCTCCCCCGAGCGCGTGCGTCAAGGAAGGGTCCGTGCGCACGCGTTGACCCCCGTCATCGGATCCGTCTTGGCGAGTTGACGGGATTCGTGACGGGGTTCACCTGGGGTGCAGGACGGGATTCGGAGCGCAACCCTGCGATCTCAGGGGCACCGCCCCGCCGCCCACCAGGAGGAGGGCAGGGCGTGGCCGGTCGCCAGCCGCCCGACCCCCCGCTCCCAACCACAAAGGATCGGGGGGTCGGGCAGCTGTCTCCCCAAATGTTGTGGAATCAGTGGGCGGCGGGGCGGTTGGACGAAGGGTCTGCTTGAGTTTCGGCAGGACCGGAATGTGCAGCAAGCAGGTGGAGGGACAGGAGAGGAGAACAGACGAGAGAAAGAAAATGGGAAGCGGGGGATGGAAGACTCTCTCGGAACCAGTCGGAACGGAACCAGTCAAGCCATCGCTGACAGTTGGATGCAGGGTAGGAGCTGTGTTCTTAAGCGTTGACGTCATCTATTTGCGGGATCGTGTCGTCCGTCGGAGGTGGGGAGGATCCCGAGGGTGCCCAGGTCGATGCCGAAGAAGTGGGCACGCCAGTCGGGGACACGGCGCCTTCTTCCAGCGCTCCGGTGATATTCTCACCCGCTCGTGACAAGGACCTTTCCCGTTGTTGCTGCCACCCGGCTTACGCGCCTGCACGGGGGCGCGCCCTGGCCGCGACTTGGGAACCCGCTCCTGCGGTTCCTTGGCGCCTGGGTCCTCGCGGGCGCCACCCCCACGATCGGCTTGCCAGCCGTCCCGAAGGCCTTCACGAGGAACGTCCTGGTGGTTCACGGGAACTCCCGCTTGCTACCGGCAGACATCGAGGCGAGCACGGCGATCCAGCAGACGATCACGACCTCGGCAGGTCTCCCCGTCGCCTTGTTCGATGAGTTTCTCGACCAGCCCCGGTTCGGTGGTCAGGTCTACGAGGAAACCTTCCTGGCCTACCTGCGCGAGAAGTACGCCGACCGGAAGCCCGAGGTGATCGTTGCGGCTGGTGAGGACGCCCTGCGTGTCCTCTTGACGTATCGCTCACGCGTCTTTTCGGGCGTGCCCATCGTCCACCTCGCCGTCTCGTCGGCATTCCTGAGGTCCCATGCGCCGGTGCCCCCGGACGTCGTCGGCGTTCCTGGCGAGATCGACTTCTCCGCCACCGTCGAGCAGGCCCTCCGCTGGCATCCGAAGGCCCGGATTCTCGTGGTCGTGACCGGTGTGTCCCGATGGGACCGCGAATGGGAGGGCCGCGCTCGCGAGGAGGGTGCTCGTTTCCAGGAGAGTGTGACGATCGAGGCTCTCTCGGGTCTTTCGACCGCAAAGGTGCTTCAGCGCCTCTCCGAACTGGGAGACGATGCGGTGGTCTTCTCGCCAGGATACTTCGAGGACGGAGACCACCGCGTGTTCGCTCCTCGCGAGAGCATCGCGGCCATGGCAGCCGCGTCCCGCGCCCCCATCTACGGCCCATTCAACACCCACCTGGGTCTCGGCATCGTCGGTGGCTACTCGTGGCGCTTCGCCGACGCGGGCATCCAGGCGGCCATGATCGTGAACGATCTGCTCGCTGGCACCCCGCCCTCGGCACTCCGGCTGCCGGAGGAAATGCCAACGACGCTGAATCTCGACTGGCGCCAGATGCGACGCTGGGGCATCGACGAGAAGGCACTTCCCCCGGGATCCGTCGTCCACTTCAGGGTGCCCACCTTCCTGGATGAGCATGGCGGGACCGTGGCGATCGTGGTCGCCATCTTCCTCCTTCAGGCCGGCCTGATCGCCGGGCTCGTTCTCGAGCGATTCCGTCGGCGAAGCGCAGAGCAGATCGCGCAGAAGCAGGCCAACGAGCTCGCCCACGCATCCAGGCTCGCGCTTGCCGGCGAGCTGACCGGCGCGATCGCCCACGAGATCAACCAGCCGCTCGGGGCAATCCTGTCCAACGCGGAAGCAGGCGAGCTGGTCCTCGCATCCGGATCGGATCATCGGGAAAAGCTCCAGGCGATCCTCGCCGACATCCGGCGCGACGACCAGCGGGCCAGCGACGTGATCCGCCGGCTGCGGGGGCTGCTCTCCAGGCACGAGGTCGAGCGTCTTCCTTTCGGGGTCGACAAGGCCCTGGGTGACCTCCGGTCCACGCTCGCCGCGGAGGCCCGCCGGCGAGGAGTGACGCTCGAAGTCCACCCCACCTCGGCCGACGCCACCATCGTAGGGGACCGCGTGCAGATGCAGCAGGTGCTCATCAACCTGGTGATGAACGCCATGGACGCGGTGGCCGGGTTGCCGGAAGATCGGCGAAGGGTGGTCGTTGCCACGATCGTCACGCCGGACCTGATCACGATCACGGTGCGGGACCAGGGCCGAGGCATCGCGCCCGAGCACATGTCCAGGGTCTTCGATTCGTTTTTCACGACGAAGCCGACGGGCATGGGTCTGGGCCTGTCCATCGCGCACACCCTCGTACGGTCGCACGGGGGGCGAATCTGGGCGGAGAGCGATCCGCCCGAGGGGGCCGTGTTCCACCTCGAACTGCCCGTGGCGAGCGAGAAGGGTTCCACGTCGCCGGAGCCGGCATGAACGAGTCCCCGCTCATCCACGTCGTCGACGACGATGAGTCGCTCCGGACGGCGGTGCTGCGCCTCCTCGATGCCGCTGGCCTCGAGGCGATCGGCTACGCCTCGACCGGCGACTTCCTGCTGAATCCGCCGCCCGACCGCCATGGCTGCGTGGTCCTGGACGTCCGCATGCCGGGACCGTCGGGCCTCGACCTGCAGGCCGCCCTGCAACGCCTGGGTGTCGCGCTGCCGGTGGTGTTCCTGACGGCGTACGCGGACGCCGCCTCCACCCTCCAGGCGATGAAGGCTGGCGCCGTGGACGTCCTCGCGAAGCCCGTCGACCGCGATACGCTGCTCGACGCGCTCCGGCGAGCGCTCGCTCGCGATGCGCTGCAGCGCACGGCCCGCGACGAGGCAAGGCGGCTTCGCGAACGATTTGACTCCCTGACTCCCCGGGAGCGCCAGGTGTTCGATCGTGTCATCGCGGGCAAGGTCAGCAAGCAGATCGCCGATGAACTTGGCATCGGCGAGCGAACCGTCAAGACCGAACGGGCACAGGTCATGACCAAGCTGGGTGTCGGCTCGGCGGCCGAGCTCGGGCGGCTTGCCGAGCGGCTGGCGCAGTTGTCCATCCAGTAGGTCCCAGCGGCGCCTTCCGCAGGCTTGCCATCACTGCAGTCTCCGAGCCCTAAAGAATTGTTTTGCGCACCCCGATGGGTCTCTCATCGGCCCCGCTTCCGGCATTGCCCCTTCGGGCAACGGAATTGCCCTTTCATCCCGTGGTTGAGCGGCACCTGTCGCGCTAATGGGTCGGGACAGGAAGTTGGCCCGTTTCCAAGGGGGAGCACGAGATGACCCAATTGACTTTCGTTCGAGGCGCTGCACTTGCGCTCGCGATGTTCGCCGCGGCGCCCGCCTCGGCCCAGCAGAAGAAGCCCAACATCGTCTTCATCATGGGAGACGACATCGGGTGGATGCAGCCAAGCATCTACCATCAAGGACTGATGGTGGGCGAGACGCCCAACATCGACCGTATCGGGCAAGAGGGTGCGAGGTTCACGACCTACTACGCCGAGCAAAGCTGCACGGCTGGTCGCACCGCCTTCTTCACCGGCATGACGCCGCTGCGCGCCGGCATGATCCCGCCGCAATTGCCCGGCAGCCCATCCTTCCTGCAGCCGGGCACGCCGTCGCTGGCCAGGTTCCTGCTCGACCTCGGCTACACCACCGGCGAGTTTGGCAAGAACCATCTGGGCGACCATTCGGCGGCGCTGCCGACGGCGCACGGCTTCCAGGAATTCTGGGGCTACCTCTACCACCTGGACGCGATGCAGGGCGTGAGCTTCCCCGACATCAACAAGACCCCGACCGAGCAGGCCATCGTGGCGCCGTGCAAGAACACGCCGGTGCGCGGGCTCGCCGAGGTGCCGGGCGCGGTGGATCCGAAGACAACGTTGTGCATGACGCCGCCGCGGCCGGTGATCTGGTGCAAGTCCTCCGACGGCACCGAGAAGAACCAGACCTGCAGCGACCAGGGGCCGATGACGCTGAAGCGCTCTGAAACCGCGGATGAGGAAATCTCGGCGAAGGTCATCGAATTCCTCGATCGCAACGACCCGAAGAAGACCGGCAAGCCGTTCTTCGTCTGGTACAACCCGGCGCGCATGCACATCACGACCATGCTGTCGGACAAGTACATGGCGATGGTCGGTACGCCCGGCGGCAAGGACTGGGGTGTCAACGAAGCCGGCATGAAGCAGATGGACGACAACATCGGCTATGTGATCAAGAAGCTGGAAGACATGGGCCAGCTCGACAACACCATCCTCGTCTTCACCACCGACAACGGCGCCGAGGTGATCACCTTCCCCGACGGCGGCAACACCCCCTTCAAGGGCGGCAAGCTGACAACCTGGGAAGGCGGCATGCGCGCGCCGGCGGTCATCCGCTGGCCGGGCCACATCAAGGCGGGCACGGTCCTGAACGACATCTTCGCGTCGTACGACTGGCTGCCGACCTTCGTCGAGATTGCCGGCGGGGCCAAGGGCAACGACCTCAACAAGCAGATCATGGAAGGAAAGTACCCCGGCATCGTCAAGACCAAGCTCAACTCCGTCAACCAGCTTGACTACCTGACCGGCAAGTCGGCCAGGTCGGCACGCGATACGTTCTTCTACTACGGAGGCCCGGTGCCATCGGCCGTGCGCTACAAGAACTGGAAGATCTACTTCGCGATGGCATCCGAGGCCGCGACCGGTGGCCTGATGGGGGTCCATACCTTCCATTGGCCTTTGGTCGCCAACATCAGGCGCGATCCGTTCGAGGGGTCCGTCGGTTTCGAACCGAAAACCCTCCTCGGCCAGGGTGGCGCCCTTGCTGGACCCGTCACCGCCTACATCTACGACTGGAACATCATTCCTCTCGGCCAGGCACTGTGGCTGCAGGAGCTCGAATCCTACGGGCCGTTCCCGGCGCTGCAGTCCCCGGCGTCCTACAGCCTGGCCCAGGTTCTCGTGGAGGTGAAGGCGCAAATGGCGAGGACTCGCACCCGTGGAGACTAGGGTGAAGTGACTCGCGACGAGCCGCGAGTTCCCGCCGCTGCGAATCCCGGAGGCCTGCAACCTCTCCGAGATCGCGAAGCAGATGTCCCGGAGCGGCGGTGGAGGAATGGGCTACTGAGCGCGGCGGCCATGCATTTCGTCGACGATACGGGCGCTTCGAGAGGGGCGCCCGTTTCACTTTCAACATCGGAGACCAACATGAGGGCCCTTCCAGAGAGATGCACAGGTATTTTCCGAGGTCTTGCACTGGGCGCGCTGCTCGCCTTCGGGGTGCACGCTCAGGCACAGGTCGATCCTTTGCCTTCGTGGAACGACGGTGCAGCCAAGAAGGCCATCCTGGAATTCGTGCAGGCGACCACCGCCGAGGGAAGCCCGAAGTTCGTGCCGGCGGCCGAGCGCATCGCAACCTTCGACCAGGATGGCACGCTCTGGGTCTCGCACCCCATGTACTCCCAGGTGATGTACTGCCTGGAGCGTGTGCCGGCGCTCGTGAAGGCGAAGCCGGAACTGGCGAAGGTCGAGCCCTTCAAGACCGTGATGCAGTTCCTCTCGGGCGACCGGGCGGCCATCGCAAAGCTCCACGAGAAGGACCTGATCAAGATTGCCGCGGCGACACTCACCGGCATGCCTGTGGAGACGTTCCAGGCCGACGTGAAGAAGTGGCTCGCCGAGGCCCGCGACCCGCGCTGGAAGCGCCCCTACACCGAGCTCACCTATGTCCCCATGCAGGAGGTGCTCAGGTACCTGCGCGCCAGCGGCTACAAGACCTTCATCGTCACGGGCGGAGGCCAGGACTTCGTCCGCGTGTACTCGGAGGCCACCTACGGGATCCCGCCCGAGCAGGTGGTGGGAACCGCCGGCGGCACGAAGTACGGCTACGGCAAGGACGGCAAGCCCTTCCTCACCAAGGAACCGAAGCTGCTCCTCAACGACAACAACGCTGGCAAGCCAGAGGGCATCCACCTCATGATCGGGAGGCGCCCGTACGCAGCGTTCGGCAACTCCACCGGCGACCGGCAGATGCTCGAGTACACCAAGGCCGGCGACGGGGCGCGCCTCTCCATGCTCGTCCTGCACGACGACGGGAAGCGGGAGTACGCCTACGGCCCGGCACAGGGGCTCCCCGACACGAAGGTCGGAGCGTTTCCGCAGGCGCTCTATGACGAGGCCAGGAAGCAGGGCTGGGTCGTCATCAGCATGAAGGACGACTGGAAGAGGATCTTCGCGTTCGACCCGTAGCCCATCGCAGGCAACTTCGGCGGCTTTACCAGCAACCAATGGAAGGCTATCCATGACGACGAGAATCGGGAAGTGGGCAGCGATCCTGGCCGGACTCCTCGTGGCGTCCCCCGCAAACGCTGCGGAGAGGTTGATCGGGACGGTCCTCGGTGGCGGCGCGCCCATTGCCGGAAGCACGGTCACGCTGTGGTCCGCGGGCGCGAACGCACCAACCCAACTCGCCAAGGCAAAGTCGGGCGCCGATGGTCGATTCGAGATGAACGTCAGCGCCTCTCCAGCAGGCACCATCCTGTACGTCGTCGCCAACGGCGGTGTGCCGACGGCCCGCAAGGGAACTGGCGAGAACCCGGCCATCGGCCTGCTTGCGGTGCTCGGCAGCACTCCACCGCCGCAGATCACCGTGAACGAGTTCACGACCATCGCGTCCGTGTGGACGCACACCCAGTTCTTCGACGGCGCGTCCATCAGCGGCAACGCGCTCGGATTGCGGATCGCGGCGGGTAACGTTCCCAACTTCGTGGACGTCGCCACGGGTGGATGGGGGGGCGCCATCCAGGATGCGCTCAACAGCAGTCAGACCCCCACCATGGCCAACTTCGCCACCCTGGCCAACGTGATGGCTGGCTGCGTGACGGGCGTGACGGGAGACGCCTGCTCCCGCTTCCTCGCAGCGGCGACCGGGCCCAACGGATGGTCGCCGACGGACACCCTCAGCGCCGCGTACTCGATTGCGCGCAACTCGGCCTACAAGCCCGAGCGCGTCTTCGCGTTGCTGGACGTCTTCTACCCGGTACCGAAGGGGAAGAACCTGCGCCCGACTCCCTTCCTGCCATACCTTTCCTTCGCCCCGAGCGCGTGGGTCTTGCCGCTCAAGTTCGCCGGTGGTGGCTACATTGGCGGAGCCAAGGTGATGTTCGATAGCGAAGGCAACGCATGGAGTGGGGCGAACTTCATCGTCGGGTCGCAGGGTCACGACGCGCTGTGGGACGGGAACATGTCCAAGTTCGCCCCGAACGGTCGGGCGCTCTCCCCGATGACCACCGGCTTTCACGGTGGCGGCCTCCAGGGCCCCGGGTTCGGCACGGCGCTCGACGCCAATGACCGAGTGTGGATCAACAGCACGAGCGGCAAGACCATCTCGCTGTTCGACAAGAGCGGGAAGCCGTTGTCGCCACCCGAAGGCTACAACTTCGGGGGCACGCTCGGATTCATGCAGGGCATCATCGTCACTCCCGGCGGCGACGTCTGGGCACTCGACTTCACCAACGACAGGGTCGTCTACATGCCCAAGGGCGATCCGTCCAAGGCCAGGTTCTACTGTGAGTCCGCCGACGGCAGGCCGAACAAGGATAGCCCTTGCAAGCTGAGCGGTCCGTTCCATCTGGCCATCGACCAGCAGGACCTGATCTGGATCACCAATGCCATCGGCGAGACGGTCACGCGCTTCCCGGCGAGTGACCCCTCAAAGGTCGAAGTGTTCCCTTCGGGCGGACACAGCGGGAAGGGGATGGCGATTGACAGCAAGGGCAACGCCTGGGTCACCAACACGCTGGGAGCGGGACTCACCATCGAAACCAAGCTCAAGCTGCTGGAACTGAAGCTGACCGGCCGGATGGCGGATGTCGATCGGGTCGTGCTCGACAACCTCCTGGCGAAGCCCGGCCTCGGCAGCGTGTCGATGCTTCGCCCCGATGGCACGCCCGCACCCGGGTCGCCCTTCAACCCCGGAAGCATCTGGGGAGCCTGGGCCGTGTCCATCGACGGCAATGACCATGTGTGGATCTCCAACTTCGCGCCGGGTGGCGGAATCACGGAGTTGTGTGGCGCAAGGACCGATACCTGCCCGCCCGGGATGAAGACAGGGGACCCGATCTCTCCACCCGGCGGCTACAAGGGCGGTGGCATGCAGATGCTGGTCGACGCCTCCATCGACCCGGCGGGCAACGTCTGGGTGTCCAACAACTGGCAGGAACCGACGTCCTGCTATGGAAAGCCAGACGAGAGCGTGTCCACCCGCTGTGGCGGCCAGGGGATGACCGTGTTCTACGGCATGGCCAAGCCAGTGCGCGCTCCACAGATCGGTCCGGCCCGCCCCTTCTAGAAAGGAAACGACATCGTGCGAACATCAACATGGAGTCACCGGGCGCTCGCGGCATCCCTTCTCCTCTCCCTCGGTACGTCGGCACGCGCCGCCGAGACCTTGGAGGCGAAGGAGGAGGAGACCGAGAAGCTCGCCAAGGCGGCGCAGAACCCGGTCGCCGACATGATCAGCATCCCGTTCCAGGACAACATCGGCTTCGGCTACGGGCCCGCGAACAAGGACACCCAGAACGTCCTCAACATCCAGCCGGTCATCCCGCTGCACGTCACCGAGGACTGGAACGTCATCACCCGGACCATCCTGCCCATCGTTTCCCAGCCGAGCTTCACTGGCGGGGCTGGAACCACGGGGCTCGGCGACCTGACCGTCACCGCGTTCCTGTCGCCGAGGAGTCCCGGCCACCTGATCTGGGGCGTGGGCCCGGTGGCGAGCTTCCCGACCGCGACGTCCCCGTTCACCGGCTCGCAGTCCACGTGGGGGCTTGGTCCGTCGGCGGTCGTGCTCGCCATGCCTGGGCACTGGGTGCTCGGCGTGCTCGTGAACCAGATCTGGTCGGTGGCAGGTGCACGCGCGAGCCAGATGCTCGTCCAGTACTTCGTGAACTACAACTTCGAGGGAGGCTGGTACCTGACGACGTCTCCCATCCTGACCGCGGACTGGAACGCGGCGGCGGGACAGCAGTGGGTTGTCCCGTTCGGTGCCGGGGGCGGCAAGATCTTCCGGATCGGCAAGCTGCCGTTCAACGGCAACGTCTCCGCCTACTACAACGCGGTCCGGCCCGACGTCGGGCCGGAGTGGACGCTCCGCGTGCAGCTCGCACTGCTGCTCCCCACCTCCATCTTCTAGACCCAGGAGAACACCAGATGACTCGGAACGTGCCGTTCCTCGCCCTCGCAGCCCTCTTCCTCCTCGCCGCACCCGGGTCTGATGCCCGGGCCTGGGACCCCATGGCCGAGCAGAAGGACAAGGAAGTGCTCGAGGAGACCCTCCAGAGCTTCAGGAAGGCCGAGCCTCGGCTAAAGGTGTACTTCGAGAACGCCTACGGCTACGCCATCTTCCCGACGGTGGACAAGGCGGGCCTGTTCGTCGGCGGGGCCTACGGCAAGGGGAAGGTGTTCGTGGGCGGCAAGGACGTGGGCCTCGCCACGCTGTCCCAGGGCAGCGTCGGTCTCCAGTTCGGCTTCGAGGCGTACAGCGAACTCATCTTCTTCGGGGACAAGGCCGCCTTCGAGGCGTTCAAGGAAGGGAAGGCCAAGTTCGCCGCCAGCGCCACCGCCTACGCCATCAAGGGCGGGGCGGCGGCCGTTGCGAACTACAGCGATGGGGTCGCCGTATTCGTGAAGGGCAAGGGTGGCCTCATGGCCGACGCCTCCCTCGGCGGGCAGACCTTCACCTTCGAGCCAAGGAAGTAGGGGAGCCCAGTCATGCAAGGGAATGGAGCCATGAGAATCGCCATCACCAGCCTCGCCTTCCTTCTCCTCGCCCAACCAGCCCGCGCCCAGGGCAACGTGGCACAGGGAGCGGCGGAGACCGTCCAGGTCGTCCAGTCCCGTCAGGCCAATGCCGCGCTCCTGAAGCAGTACACCTGGAACGAGCGCCTCGACTTCCAGGTGAACGGTGCGGTGAAGGACATCCGAATCGACCTCGTCAACTTCGGCCCGGACGGGAAGCTCCAGCGCACCGTGCTGAACGACGAGCACTCGCCGCTGCCGCGCGGGTTCCTCCGGCACCGGATCGCCGAGAGGAAGCTGAAGGACCTCGAGAAGTACATGGAGGGATTGCGGAGCCTGCTGCACCAGTACACGCTGCCCACGCCGGGCGCGGTGATGAACTTCCTCGATGCGGCAACGACCACGCCGGCCCCGAACGGGCAACTCATGATGAGCGGCCAGAGCGTCATCCAGCCGGGCGACTCGCTCACGGTGTGGGTCGACGCGGCGAGCAAGAAGACGAGGAAGTTCGCGGTCACCACGACCTTCCAGGGGAATCCCGTCAACATCACGGCGACCTTCGCCACCCTTCCGAGCGGTCTCAACTACGTCGCGTACGGTGAGGTGACGGTCCCGGCGAAGGGTTACGACCTGCTGATCCAGAACTTCGACTTCAACCGGAACTGACGCAGGAGCTGGAGGAAGATCATGAACCTTCTCGGACCTGCGCGTGCATCGGTCGCGGTGGCGATCCTCGTCGTCGTGGGCTGCGCCACGGCGAGCCAGCCCGTGTCCTCCGGCTTCCCGCCGTCGCCCCCTGCGAGCGCGGTCGCTGACGCGGCTCCCGCGGCGCCGGCATCACCGACGTTGGTGGCGCAGGCACCCGTGACGGCCCCGGGTTCGACGACGGCGCCGGGCGAGCCAGAGCCTCCCGCCTCCGAGGTCACGCCCGACCCGTGGCCCAAGACGGCCGAGGTGAATGGCACCCGCTTCACCATCTACCAGCCGCAGCTCGATAGCTGGGACGACTACAACTACCAGTCTCACGCGGCGGTGCAGGTGCTTCCCGCCGGCTCGAAGGACCCGGTCTTCGGCGTCGTCGAGATCACCGCCTACACCATCGTCGACCGGACCGCCCGCGTGGTCTACATCGAGGGGGCCACCATCGCCAAGGCGACCTTTCCGTCCGCACCCCAGAGCGCGGCCGCCTGGCAGGACGCCATGCAGGGGATCGTTGCGAGCGGCCCCTCGTCGATGTCACTGGCCCGGCTCGAGGCCGCGCTCGCCATCGAGGGCGCGACGCGCAAGGCGCTCCAGGTGCCGGTCGAGAACACGCCGCCCCAGATCGTCGTCACGCAAGGCGCCGCTGCGCTCGTGCTCCTGCAAGGCGAGCCCGTCTGGCGGACGGTGGACGGGACGAACCTGACTCGTGCCATCAACACCCGGGCGCTTCTCTTGAAGGATGCCTACGGGATGCTCTACGTGCACGTCCTCGAAGGGTTCATGACGGCGCCCTCGCTCTCGGGTCCCTGGACGGTGGCGGCGAGCCCTCCCAAGGGCGCGAACCAGGCCGCCCAGCAGC
>Ga0315270_10001729_pt1 | contig 11591 bp, 12 predicted proteins | sample C1_bottom_MG_FD_204932 | JGI IMG/M metagenome (GOLD analysis project Ga0315270, IMG submission 204932) | Sediment microbial communities from Yellowstone Lake, YNP, Wyoming, USA - C1_bottom | ecosystem: Environmental > Aquatic > Freshwater > Lake > Sediment | place: USA: Wyoming | collected... | reverse complement strand
GCTACATCGCTCTTTACCAGGCGGGGCGCTTGCCGGTCGACCGGCTGGTGACGCATCGCCTGGGTCTGGACGAGATCAATCTCGGCTTCGACCGCCTGGTGAGCGGTGAGGCGGTCAGGCAGGTAATACTGTTTAGCTGAGCTTGCGTTCGCCGCGCCGCCGATCCAGCCACCACGCCAGCACCGGCAGCATCAGGAAAGAACCGGGCAGGGCCAGTACCACCAGGTAAGGAGAAATATCCATCATCGCGCGAAACTGCGCCTGTAATTCATCGCGTTCGGCGCTGCTCCAGCGGCTGCCATTGCGCGGTTTCATCAGCAGCGGCATGAATCCCTTGATCTTGGCCGCCGCGGCGACAATCTGCACGCGCTCGCGTTGCTGCGCCGCGAGCATTTTGCGCACTATCGCGGGTTGGAAGCGCGCGACCTTGAGGGCGCCGATATGCCGTTGCACTTGTCGGAGCTTATCGTGGTTCTTCGGCGACACGGATTTCAGCGACCGCCGGATCTGGTTTGCTTGGCGAGGAGTGCTATCCGCAAGTTGCGCAGTGCTTGCCAGGCGAACCAGCCGCGCCGCGCCCAGCGCAACATTCCCCACGGTCGCGCGACCGCGAGCGCCACCAGCGAGGCCACCGGCAGCGCCGGGTGCCGACGCAGCCAGCGCAGTCCGTTGCGTAGCCGGTCGGCGGCGGCAAATACCGGCTTCCAGGTATTCGCATATTGACCGAAATTTTCGCGCAATGCGCTACTGCGCATGAGCAAGCGTTGTTTCTTCAATGCCAGATCAAGTTGCTGGCGCCCGGTGCTGTCTCTGGGGTGCTGCGGACTCATGGCTGGTCTTTTTCCTGCAAGGCCTGGCGATCTTGCATCAATTCGGCCAGGCTGGCCTCGAACAGACGCGACCCGGAACGCATCTGACGCAGCGCCAGGAGCAATGCGCCGCTGCCGCCAAGCAGGAACAGCGCGGTAAAGCCACCGATCACCCACAGACGATGACTATCCCACCACAGGATGGTGAGGAAAATAACCAGCAACACCACCCCAGCACCCAGCAAAAAGACCGCCATTGCGCCGCACATCAAGAGCTTGAGCAGGCGCAGCTTCTCTTCCTCGAGCTCCGTGGCCAGCAACTCAAGGCGTACCCGCAGCAGCCCGACCGCTGTATGCAGCAGGCCGCGCAACGACACAAACAGGCCGCTCCCCGGCGGTGATGATTTCATCCGTGAAAGCTGAAAAATGTTAACGGCGACCAATCAACAGGCCGACCAGGAAGCCGACACCGGCGGCAACGCCGACCGCGCCCCAGGGGTTGTCATGAACATAGTCGTCGGCGGCGCGACCGGCTTGCTTGGCTTTATCGACCACGGCGGCCTCAGCGTCGGCCAGCTTGAGCTTGGCGCTGGCGAGGTGGTCCTGGGCCTTGGCGCGCAGGTCGCCGATTTTTTCGCCGGCTTGTCCGGCGGTGGCGCGCAACAACTCCTCGGCATCGGCGATGACTACCTTGAAGTCGGCAACCAGTTTCTCTTTACTGACTTGATTTATTTCGTACATGATTTTCTCCGATTTTTTGGGGGGGAATAGTCAATCATAATTGAATCCGCTGAAAATATCGACCGCTTGCGCTAGAGACTTTGATATGGATCATAGTTTCCAGGCGTAATCGACGCTCAGCGGGGCGTGATCGGAAAATCGCTGGGCGGTATAGATGGAGGTGGTCCTGGCGGATTGCGCCAATTCCGGTGTGGCAATCTGGTAGTCGATGCGCCAACCGACGTTTTTGGCCCAAGCCTGTCCCCGGTTGGACCACCAGGTATATTGATCCGGCAGGTCGGGATGCAGGCGGCGGAACACATCCACCCAACCGAGTTCGTCGAAGACGCGCGACAACCATTGCCGCTCCTCAGGCAGGAAGCCGGAATTTTTCTGGTTGGCCCGCCAGTTTTTCAGGTCGATCTGTTGGTGGGCGATGTTCCAGTCGCCGCACAGCACCACCTCTTGTCCGTTGGCGCGCAACGCCGCCAGGTGCGGCCAGAAATGATCCATGAAACGGAATTTTGCGGCCTGCCGCTCCTCCGAGCTGGAGCCTGAGGGCAGGTACAACGCGACCACCGACAACTTGCCGAAATCGGCTTGCAGATAACGTCCCTCGGCGTCGATCTCGGCAATCCCCAAACCTTCGACGATGCGCTCGGGCCGGTGCCGGGAGTAAATCCCGACGCCGCTATAGCCCTTCTTTTCGGCGCAGTGGAACCAGCCTTGCAAATCCGCCGGGGCGCGCATGGCGTCAGTAAGGTCGGATGGCTGCGCTTTGAGTTCCTGCAAGCAAACGAAATCGGCGTTCTGGGTTTGCAGCCAGTCGAGAAACCCCTTGGAAACCGCCGAACGAATCCCGTTGAGGTTTAGCGAAACGATGCGCAGCATGTAAAATGTCCTTTTTGCGGGATGGGGCCAAGACTGTGAATTTTAGCCGGGATTTCATCGCGTTTGCCTGCGACCGAAACGTGTTGCGCTTTGGTGAGTTTCAGACCAAAGCCGGGCGCCTGTCGCCGTATTTTTTCAACGCCGGATTATTTAATGACGGCGCTTCGCTAGCCCGCTTGTGCGGCTACTATGCGCGCGCCATCCTGGCTTCCACTATCCCCGTCGACATGCTGTTCGGTCCGGCTTACAAAGGCATTCCGCTGGTTGCTGGTACTGCCATGGCGCTGGCGCAACTCGGGCGCAACCTGCCGTACTGCTATAACCGCAAAGAGGTCAAAGATCACGGCGAGGGAGGGCTGACAATTGGCGCGCCGTTGGTCGGCCGGGTGCTGATTATCGACGACGTGATCTCCGCCGGCACCTCGGTGCGCGAGTCTGTCGCGATCATCCAGGCAGCCGGTGCGCAGCCGGTCGGCGTGGTGATCGCCCTGGATCGCATGGAACGCGGCAGCGGCGAAAACCCGCTATCCGCAGTGCAGGAAGTGAAGCGTGAATACAACATACCAGTACTCAGCGTCGCCAATCTCGACGACTTGATCGCCTATCTGCAAGAACAACCTGATTCGCAACCCAACCTGTCCGCTGTCGCACAATATCGCGCCCAATACGGCGCCAAGGAGACCATATGATCCGCCTCACAGCCTGCATCTGCTTGCCCCTGTTGCTTGCCCTGTCCCTGCCGGCGCAAGCCGCCAAGACCTATTGCTGCGCCGACGAGCAGGGTCGGCAGGTGTGCGGCGATTCCCTGCCGCGCGAGTGTTTTGGCCGCGCCTATCGCGAGGTGAGCGAGCACGGCACGACACTGCGGAAAATCGAGGCGCCATTGACGGCCCAGCAGAAAGAACAGCGCGAGGCCGAAGCAGCGAACAAGAAAAAAGAAGAGCGCGCCGCCGTGGAAGAGAACCGCAAGAACCAGGCTTTGCTCAACACCTATGCCAGCGAGAAGGATGTCGACCTGGCGCGCGACCGGGCGCTCGCCGACGTGGAAAACAGCGCCAAGGAAGTCCAGGCTAAATCCAGCGAGGCGCTGAAACGCAAACAGAAGCTGGATGTCGAAGCCGGGTTCTACCAGAAGAAGCCCATGCCGCCGGAGCTAACGGCGCAGATCAAGGCCAGCGAGTCGGAGATCAAGGCGCAGCAACTTGCCATGGAAGCGAAAAAAAAGGAAATGGAACAGGTGCGGACCCGGTTCGAGGAGGAGAAGAAACGCTATATAGAGCTCATGCGCGCCGGCAAAAATATTGCAGGCTCGGGTAAATAGATCGGCTGAAACCGCGATAAGAGGTCAGGTTCGAATTGAATTTGGTCGAAGGATAAAATCAAATCCCGACGCTGGCTCAACCCGTAAACCCAAACCATTGTTTCAGTTTCTTCCTGAGGAGAAATAATAGTCCCGCAAAAATCAGCGCAACCACCACCCCCCAGAATTCCAGCAGTTTTTCCCAGAACACTTGCCACAGTTCGTCGACGTATTTTGTCGTCAATTTTGCGCGATCCGCGCTGACTTCAACCCGTAGCGTGGTGGTGGCTTTGGGTATGGGCGCACCACTGCAATCGGCGGTATCAAACAAGGCCACTTCCGCGCCCACCTTGAATGAACCGGATTCAATGGGCGTCAAGGTGAACATGACTTCAGAGCCTTTGGGGTTGGTTTTCATGCAAATGCTTTTGTTCGGCTCGACTTTAAGTCCTGGCGCAAAGGGCGTGACCATTGCTGTCTTGCCTTCTGCCGGCAGCGTATCGACTGCACTCTTCAAATCCTTGTATTCCGGTTCATACGCCGAATATCCGATCCACACCCTGAGTTCCCCCGGCGGACCTGGAATTCTCAGAACGGGATCGGCGCCCACTTTCACTGCATAGAGATCGGCGGGTACGCCCTTGGAAGCACCATTCGCCGCGGCCGGCGCCCGTAGCTGGGTCCGGGGTGCTGGCGCCGGAGTGGCCGATTCCGGAGGTGCTACAGGCTTGCCACCGGACTTTTTCTTTTGGACATGCTTTTCAAAACCAGGATTTGGTGGTGCGGCAGACGCGCCAGTTTTTTCCTCGGGTGCTGGAAGAGTGGCGCCAGGTGTTGATTTGGGCGCAGGTGCCGGTGGAGCAGGCTTGGGTGCAGGGATGGAAGCAGCGGCAGGCGCGGGGATGGTTGCCGCTTTTTCCTGCACTCCGCAAGAAGCCAGCATCAATGCGGTCAGGCTCACGATACCCAAAGCAGGTAATCGCGCCAGAAATGGCTGCCAGTAAGAGTCGAGCATTTTCATTTCGCCTCCCTTGCCTATAAATCTCGATCATATGATAGCTTCTTCTGCCACTTGGGATGGAGGGAAACTCAAAAATCCAGCAGCACATCCACCTCACCGGGTGGCGTAATGGCGAGTGCCGGGATGTTCTTACCGGCCTGCCAATCAGCGACCGCCTGGCGTTTTCCCGCGCCGCTCACCAGGAACATGACTTCGCGCGCCCGGCTCAGGCGTGATGCGCTGAGGGAGACCCGTTGCGGCGGCGGCTTGGGCGCATCGAGCACGGCTAACACGGGCGGCGAATCTGGCTCGGCGCCCCATGCATGGCCGGGAAACAGGCTGGCGGTATGTCCGTCCTCGCCTAGACCGAGCAGTACCAGGTCGAATTCCGGAACGCTTGCTAGTGTTTTTGCATAGGCGGCGGCGGCCTGTTGCGGCCCAAGTTCAGCCGGAATGGGATGTATCAAGGCGGACGGGATGGCAACATGATCCAGCCAGGATTCCGCCGCCATGCGGCTGTTGCGTTCGGGATGATCGACCGGCAGGCAGCGCTCGTCGCCAAAAAATACTTGCCAGCGCGACCAGTCGGTGTCACCGGTACGCATCAATTCATAAACCTGGCGCGGAGTGCTGCCGCCTGCCAGCACAATGGAAAAACGTCCGTTGCGGGCGATGGCCTCCCGCGCACTGTGCAGGATGCGCTGCGCCCCGGCCCGGCTCAGTTCGTCCAGGTTAGTATAAGTATGCCAGCGGCAAATCTGTGGTCGTAACTGCATGTTCCATGAATTTCAGCGTTGAATGGGTATGGCATAGTGCATGATCGACTGGTCGGATACCGGGTGGTAAGCCGCGCCATAGAACTCCAGATCGGCGCCGTAAGTATGTCTCATCCCCGATTGCAGCAGCCAGCTTGAGTAAATATAGTTAACGGTATTGTTAATCTCATTGACTTTACCTTGATGGGTAAACTTCGCATACGTCGAAGCGGGGATTTCCAGGCTGACCATATTTTTCGGGAGCGTCCCCGGTTTGCTGACCTCCGCGGCGGCATAGTATTCCAGCAGATCTGTGTTCTCATCAGTTTCCCGCACAACGCCGTAACTGACACCCGCGACACGGTTTTCAATTTCCCCTCTGCGACGCAAAAAATTATCCCAGAGTGGCGGCAGTTTTTTGGCGATATTGTTTTTCTCCGAATCAATGCCGTAAAAGCAGGTTCTGAGACCGACCAGCAGCATTTTATGCTGCTTAACGATCTCCGGCTCCAGTGAAATTTTTTGGTTGATATGCTGCAAATATTCGCTATCAAACTGTAGTTTTTTCAGGAACAGGTTTTTGCTGCCTATTTTTCTGTATTCATTGGGGGTCATCGCGTAAGTTTTTTTAAACGCGCGGGTAAAACTCTCCTGCGACTCGAAGCCGGCGCTCAGGGCGATATCGATAATCCTGGAGTTCGTATCGAGGAGTCTTCCCAATGAACACGCGAGCCTTCTGGAGCGAATATAGGTTTTCAAGGTTTCATTGGTGAGCGCCCTGAATATGCGCTGAAAGTGCCATTGACTGATTCCCGCCGCCTTGGCAACCTGCGATAGCGTGAAATCGAAATCCAGATTCGCTTCGATATAGTCGATCCCTTTCCTGACTTGCTTCAGATAGTTCACTTGGCGTCACCTATCCCGGCGGTAGTTCAAAAAATCCGGTCATCGAAACCAGATATCCATTTTCGTTATATTCGCCATAACTGATGCCATTGCCAACCACAACGTCTTCACCATTTCTCATTTCCCATCTTGAAATGCTCTTGTCGCTGTGCGCCAGAAAATAGGTAGTCACAAAATATCCTTGCGGAATCTGCTGGTGAAAACCCAGCATGTAATTTTCAAGCGCGTCCCAGCCTTTTGTCTTGATGAGCGGATCATTGTATCTGCATGCAGGATCCAGACATCTCTCGAATAATGCGCGCTTTTCAGCAGCACTCTCAACCTTCCAGGAAGCGGTATATGTTTCCCAGGTATCTGCAAATTTGTTTTTCATCGCGTTCTCCAGTTTGTTTGGCAGAGCCATAATAGGATTTGCTGGATTTTGATTTTTGATATTTTGTGCTTTTAATTTCAGGCACTTTCGGCAATGGGACTTTGCGGTGCAGGACGGCACCCTGTATGCTTCTTTCCTGGCATGTGTATATCGAACGCCGGTAAAGCTAATTTCCATTGAGAGGTAATCATGCGACTCGCAATCGTTGGATTGGGAAAAATGGGCGGCAACATGGCGCGGCGTTTGCGTCGTGGCGGCATCGAGGTGGTCGGCGTCGACCGTAGTCAGGCGGTGGTGGCGACCCTCGTCGCCGAAGCCGGCGTGATCGCCGCAGCCTCCGTGGCCGATGCGGTCGCCAAGCTGCAAGCGCCTCGGGTAGTCTGGCTGATGCTGCCGAGCGGCGAGCCGACGGAAACTCAAATCCGCGAACTGGCGCCGCTGCTGCAAAAGGGCGATGTGATCGTGGACGGCGGCAACTCCAACTACAAGGACAGTCAGCGACGCGGCCAGTGGCTGGTTGAACAAGGCATCGGCTTCATGGATGCCGGCACCTCGGGCGGGATATGGGGGCTGGAGAACGGTTACTGCATGATGGTGGGCGCGAGTCCTGCTGTGGCCGGCATCATGGCGCCGATACTCAAAGTGCTGGCGCCCGCGCCGGATCGCGGCTGGGCGCATGTCGGCCCGGTCGGCGCTGGTCACTTTACCAAGATGATTCACAACGGCATCGAATACGGCATGATGCAGGCGATGTCGGAAGGCCTGGAGTTGCTGCGTGGCAAGCAGGAATTTGCGCTCGATCTGGCGCAGATCACCGAATTGTGGCGGCATAGTTCGGTGGTGCGCAGTTGGCTGCTCGATCTGACTGCCGAAGCGTTGGCGGTCGACCAGACCCTGGACAAAGTCGCGCCGTATGTGGCGGATTCCGGCGAGGGACGGTGGACCGTGATCGAAGCGGTGGAACAGGGCGTGGCCGCGCCGGTGCTGACGCTGGCTTTGCAAATGCGCTTTACCAGCCAGAATGAAAGCGGCTACGGCTACCGCTTGCTGTCGATGATGCGCAATGCCTTTGGCGGTCACGCGGTGAAGCCGGCAGGAGAAGGGAAATGAAAGCCATAGACCCCTGTACCCTGGTGATTTTCGGCGCGGGCGGAAATCTGTCGCGCATCAAGCTGATCCCCGCGCTGTTCCGTCTCGAAGTCGCAAAACGCCTGCCGGAAAAAATGCTGATTCTTGCCGCCGGCCTGGAGCAGCACAGCCGCGAACAATGGCTGAAGGAAGTGGCGGGCATGTTGAACGCCAAGTACCCGGAGGGCTATGACCAGCCGGCGTTCGAGCGGTTTTGCACACGCCTCCACTATCACGCCAATCCGCCGGGCGATGCCGAGGCTTATCAACGACTGCGCAAAACTCTCAACGACAATCCCGCATTCCCCGCCAATGTGGTGTTCTACATGTCGGTGCGCCCCTCGGAGTTTCCCAATATCATCGAGCAACTGGGCGCGGCGGAATTACTCAAGCAAAAAAACGGCTGGCGGCGAGTGGTGATCGAGAAGCCTTTCGGTCACGATTTGCTCAGTGCGCAAACCCTCCAAAGCAGCCTCTACAAGCATCTCGACGAGCCGCAGATTTATCGCATCGACCATTATCTGGGCAAAGGCACGGTGCAGAACATCATGGTGTTCCGCTTCGCCAACCTGCTGCTGGAGCCCTTGTGGAATCACCATTACATCGATCATGTGCAGATCGTCCATGCCGAAACCCTGGGCGTGGAAGGGCGCACCGATTACTACGAAAATGCCGGCGCCTTGCGCGACATGATCCAGAGCCATTTGCTGCAACTGCTGGCCCTGGTGGCGATGGAGCCGCCGGTGACCATGGGGCCGGAGCATTTGCGCGACGAGAAGGTCAAGGTACTCAAGGCCATCCGCCCCATTACCCAGAATGCCGTGCATGCTCATGCCTTCCGCGGCCAATATGCCAGCGGCACTATCGACGGCAAGCCGGTGCCGGGCTATACCGAAGCCGCCGGGGTGGCGCCGGATAGCGTCACCGAAACCTATGCGGCGCTGAAATTGTTCATCGACAACTGGCGCTGGGCCGGCGTGCCTTTCTATATGCGTACCGGCAAGCGCATGGCGGAGAACAGTTCCGCCATCAGCATCCGCTTCAAGCGCCCGCCGCAGGATTTGCTGCGCCAGACCCACCACGAGCGCTCGCGGCCCAACTGGATACTGCTGGGGATCCAGCCCGACGACTGCCTGAAAATGGAGCTCCAGGTGAAGGTGCCGGGGCTCGACCTGAACACCCGCTCCATCAGCCTGGACGCGACTTATCACAAGGGCGGCGACGAGAATTACGACGCCTACGAAGGCTTGCTGCTGGACGTGATGCTGGGGGATCATTCGCTGTTCCTGCGCATCGACGAAGTGGAATGGGCCTGGCGCGTGGTCGACCCGGTGCTAAAGGTCTGGTCGATGGAGCGCGATTTCATCAACCCCTATCAGGCGGGCAGTTGGGGGCCGCGCGGCACGTATCGCCTGTTCGACCGCGACGACCAGTTCTGGCGGCACTCGTTGGAGATCGACGGCGCCGACTTGCAGGCGTATTGATCATGAAGAAACCTTCCGCTCTACCGGAACTGGATCATCCCACCCTCGACGTGTCGTCGATCAAGCGTTCCCTGTCGCATCGTCTGGTGTATTCCATCGGCAAGGATCCGATCACGGCCACCGACCGCGACTGGTTTTTCAGCGCCGCCGCAGTGTTGCGCGAACGCCTGATCGAGCGCTGGATGGAAACCATGCGCAGCTATTATCAACACGACAGCAAGCGCGTCTACTACCTTTCCATGGAATTCCTGATGGGCCGCAGCCTGATGAACGGCATGCTCAATCTCTGCTGCGAGCAGGAATTTCGCGGCGCCCTGGAGGAGATAGGCCTGAATCTGGCGGACATCCGCGAACTGGAGCAGGACGCCGCGCTGGGCAACGGCGGCCTGGGGCGGCTGGCGGCCTGCTTCCTGGATTCCATGGCGACGCTGGGAATACCCGGCTACGGCTATGGCATTCGCTATGAATACGGCATGTTCCACCAGGGCATCGAGGATGGCCGGCAGGTGGAGCATCCCGACAACTGGCTGCGCTACGGCAGCCCTTGGGAATTTCCGCGTCCGGAAGTGCTGTACCAGGTAAAGTTTCACGGGCGGGTGGTGAATTACGTCGACGAGCTGGGCCAGATAAATTTTCATTGGGTGGACACCGACGATGTTATGGCGATGGCCTACGACTACCCGATCCCCGGCTACGACACCGGCACGGTGAACAACATGCGGCTGTGGGCAGCCAAGTCGAGCCGCGATTTCGACCTCAAGTATTTCAACGAAGGCAACTACATCCGGGCGGTGGAGGACAAGAACGAATCGGAGAACCTTTCCAAGGTGCTGTATCCGGACGACACCACCGAGATGGGGCGCGAGTTGCGCCTCAAGCAGCAGTACTTCTTCGTCTCCGCCTCGCTGCAAGACATGCTATATCGTTACGAGAAATTCGCCGAGTCGCTCGACGGGCTGCCCGACAAGGTGGCGATCCAGCTCAACGACACTCACCCTTCCATCGCCGTCGCAGAACTGATGCGCATCCTGGTGGATCAGCACCGCATGGATTGGGCGCGCGCCTGGGACATCGCCACCCGCACCTTCGCCTACACCAACCACACCCTGATGCCGGAGGCGCTGGAAACCTGGCCGGTGCCGCTGTTCGAGCGCGTGCTGCCGCGCCACTTGCAGATCATCTACGAAATCAACCAGCGTTTTCTCAAGGACGCGATGCATCAATATCCAGACGATCCGGCGCTGTGGCAGCGCATGTCGCTGATCGACGAGTCCGGCGACAAACGCATCCGCATGGCGCATCTGGCCATCGTCGGTAGCCACAAGGTGAATGGCGTGGCGGAAATCCACACCCGCTTGATGAAGGAAACCATCTTCTCCGACTTCCACCGGCTGTGGCCGGACAAGATCGTCAACATGACCAACGGCGTAACGCCGCGACGTTGGCTGAACCAGGCCAACCCGGGACTGTCGACGCTGATTACCACCCGCATCGGCAAGGGTTGGCTGAAGGACCTCGACCAGTTGCGGCGACTCGCCCCGCTCGCCGACGATACGGAATTCCGCGCCGAGTTCGTGCGGGTGAAGCGCGCCAACAAGCTGCGGCTGGCGCAAATGATTGAACAAAGACTCGCCATCCGGCTCGATCCGGATTCCATGTTCGACGTGCAGATCAAGCGCATCCACGAATACAAGCGGCAATTGCTCAATGTGCTGCATGTCATCACGCTCTACAACCGCATCCGCGCCGGCGCCGATGTTCCGGCGCGCAGCGTGATCTTCGGCGGCAAGGCCGCGCCCGGCTATCGCATGGCAAAACTGGTGATCCGCCTGGTCAACGACGTGGCCGACGTTGTCAATAATGATCCGCTGGTGCGCGGCCTGCTCAAGGTGGTGTTCATTCCCAACTACGATGTATCCACGGCGGAAATCATCGTTCCCGCCGCCGACCTGTCGGAACAAATCTCCACCGCCGGCACCGAAGCCTCGGGTACCGGCAACATGAAGCTGTCCATGAACGGCGCCCTCACCATCGGCACGCTGGACGGGGCCAACGTGGAAATCCGCAATGAAGTCGGCGCGGAAAATATTTTCATTTTCGGCATGACCGCCGACGAAGTGGCGCAGCTCCGCGCCACCGGCTACAACGCCTGGGATCACTACGACGGCAACCAGGAACTCAAGCAGGCGCTGGATATGCTGCGCGACGGCTATTTCTCCCCCGCA
>Ga0315270_10001728_pt1 | contig 11594 bp, 13 predicted proteins | sample C1_bottom_MG_FD_204932 | JGI IMG/M metagenome (GOLD analysis project Ga0315270, IMG submission 204932) | Sediment microbial communities from Yellowstone Lake, YNP, Wyoming, USA - C1_bottom | ecosystem: Environmental > Aquatic > Freshwater > Lake > Sediment | place: USA: Wyoming | collected... | reverse complement strand
CCGAGCATTTTTTTTAATAAATCCTTGACAATATCCATAACCTTTAGATGAACATCCAGAAAAATAAGTTGGTAAACCAATAATTAAAATAATAGAACTTACGAAGAATATATTAACGTTTAAAAATATCATTTTCTAAAAAAATAGTAATTATTATTCAATTTTAAATTGAATAATAATTACTATTTTTTTAGAAAAATGAGTGCGGTGACGTTAACATTTGGAGATCGAGCAGAAAATCATAAAGGGATGGAAATTATTGGTCAAGATATTGGTAAAGGTCATGGTTTATCTTATAATAATTTAATTAATATTGCAAGTTATTTTTCTAATAATAACTACCCAGTATATTTATATGATTTAAGACAATTAGCCCCCGAATATACTTTAGATGAAGCTTTCATCTTAATAATTCCGAATGGTGTATCATTATTTACCGATTCCAATTTATTATATGAGGAAGCTATAGCATTACCATGGGATACAAAAGCTTTTATGTATGGACAAGTTAAAAATAAACATGCTAGACATAATTTAACCTTTGATACGCATTATAGAGGACCTAATTATGAACAAGGTGAAGGTACTATTATTGGTTATTCGTCTGTTCCACATATTGAAGCCATTTATAATGGTTTATCATCATTAACCGGTTATAGTCTAAAAGGTGAAGGTAATTTATATTTTAATCCAAGTAAATGTGGTATAGGATATCATGGTGATTCAGAACGAAGAATAGCTATTGGTGTACGATTAGGTGTGACAATTCCTTTAACCTTTTCATGGTTTTTAAAAAATAAACCAATTGGTGGTAAAGGAGGTTTTATGTTAAATTCAGGTGATATTTATATCATGTCTGAAAAAGTGGTTGGGACAGATTGGAAATCATCATCATTTCCAACATTACGCCATGCAGCTGGGTGTAATAAATATACAGATCTTTAAAATTGTTATTTATCGGTTTTGTTTTAAAAATAAATTTATTTTTAAATGGATCTTCTTCTTTTTGATGTAGATGGAACTTTAACTAAATCTGGACAGAATATAGAACAAAATATGATCGATATTATATTAACCCTTTCAGAAAAATATGATATAGGTATTGTAGGTGGAGGTATATATGATAAGATTTTAATACAATTGGGAGAATGTAAACCAAAATATATTTTTGCCGAATGTGGTAGTGTATATTATCAATATATTAATAATCAATATCAACTAATTCATTGTAATAATATACGAGATGAAGTAGAATATCCACGTATTAATGAAGTGGTTAAATTAGCATTAAAATATTTAAGTAATGTTAATTATTTGATTACTGGTCATATGATTGATTTACGTCATGGATTAATATATATTAGTTGTATTGGAATGAATGCTACCGAAGAAGAAAGAACTAACTTTATTGAATTGGATATAATTCATAAATATCGAGAAAATTTATATTCTTTATTACAAGAAGAATTAATTTATTTACATATTGAAGACACTATCGAAATTACATATGGCGGTTCAGTTGGTGTTGCGATTTATCCAAAAAAATGGAATAAAGTTCAAATCCTTAAATATTTTCAGAAGGGTCAATCAGATCAACCAGATCAATCAGATCAATCAGATCAATCAGATCAAGTAGATCATTACAAGCAATATCATACGATATCATACTTTGGTGATAAATATGACGTTAATGGGAATGATTATCTTCTTCTTAATTTATCTGACGTCATTGGATATAAAGTGGATTGTCCAAATGATACCTACAAAATTTTAGAAAAAATGGTAAAATCTTAAAACTTTACAAGAAAAATAATTTCATTTATAAAATATTCTATGGATATCATTTTTAATCAATACATGAATCAAACTTCTGTTAAACAATCTTTTGATTATTTTAAAAGAAAAATTAGTGAAGAATAAACAAATTGAATATTATGACAATATATATTCTTCTTTTATACATTCAGATGAAGAAATTGAACAATGTAATAGTATCAACCAAAATGTAATAATTAGTGGATTGACAAAACCCATTTATTATTTAATTTTTAAATCATATTATCAAATTGAAGATTCTGAAAAAAATATAGATGAATATAGAAAAAATTATCTTTATAATTTAGCATGTCACCCTAAATTAATTAATGATAAAATATCCATTGTAGATTTTAAAATCTACATTTTTAATATTCTTCAGCATATTGATCAAGAAAAAAAGTTGATTTTTTAATTTATGAAACAATTTTTAATATTTTAGCCCCTTCCCATCAAGAAGAAGTGAGAAAAAATAATAAAATCAATATATTGATTCAACAATATAAAAAAGATGAAAATGATCAAAGAAGATATAATATTATCAATAAACTTAAAAAATATCTTCTAAATCTAAATAGATATGTAAGAATTGATGGTAAGTTTTGTTTTCCATATATTTTAATTAATACATTCGGGTTAAGAATTGATGATGTTACCGACCTTTTATTAGGTCATTCAGAAATAATAAGAATACCAATTAGTGCTAACAGTTTTTGTATCCCAAAGAGAAAAGGTCCTCATAATGATTCTTTTAATTCCCCGGTTAATTTTTACATGCATGATCTTGTTCATCACAATACTATTATAAAAGGAATGGTAGAATCAACTGAATATCTCAAAGAATATTCATCTATGTATTTACATTTTCCCAGAGATATAAATTCATTTTCATATCGTTTTATATCGTTATTATTATATATGCGTTTTTTTGAAAAAAATTTTTCAAATGCTTTGAGTATATCTGAATTATTTCCCGAAGCATCAATATATTCATTTTATATTAAAGAACACGGAAATGATTTTTTTAAAATGATCGCACATGTACCAAGAGCTACAAATTTAAAAGATAAATTAATGGAAAAAATTCACCAATATGGTGGTGTTATACTAACTTATGATGAAGTAATTATGTATTTAAATAATTATTATAATAGTTTACGATTTAAAAGACCCAGTACACAAATAAATGAACTATCGAAACGTTTTACTATTATTTTCCGATTAATGTTAAAATATTTTTTAGAAGAAAATAAAATATTTTCTAAAAAAATATGATACGATATTATGGGTTTGATAATACACCAATTATTACCGAAGATGAACAAAAATTTGTTGTTGACTGGGTAAGAAAAAATTGTAAATTTTTTGATGCAAATGGATATAATCGATATAAAAAACATCTTGATTTTTTCCCAAATGTTCCATCTGTCTTTGATGAAGTCAAACAAAGAATTATTAAAAAAGAAAATTTATATGGTTATCGCCAAGAACCTATATTTCGTGATTCAATCGCTTACATGCTTGATGGGGGAAAATTACATTTACATAAAGATCCGAATCGAGATGGATTGATTCATGTAAGATTTAATGTATATGTCCAAATACCTGAACAAGGTGGATATCCCATCTATGGAAATAAATTATGTACATTGACCGAAAGAACATACATATGTTGTGTAGCCGGTAGAGATTTTCATGAATGTTCTCAAGTCGTTGGGAAAAGAGAAAGAATTATGATCAGTTATGGATTTTTAATTCCAGAAGCGGATATTGGTACTGTTGTATATAATTATCCAGATATTGAATTGTTTGAAAAGGAATATTCCACCTTTAACTCCTTTAGCGATCTTTCATTTATTTAATTTTTTATTTTTTATTTTAAAAATGAATTGCGAATTTAAAAAATTTTTAATCCAGATCACCCAGTTAGGTGATGAAGATTTAAAAAAGTATAATTTGGCTTTTAGTTGTAAAGTAACAAAAGATAAAGTTGTTTCTGACAGAGTATGTGCTATTTTTAGAAATATAAGCTGTGAATCTTTGTTATCTCTTATTCATTTAATTACTATCAATGAAAAAATTGATGAATGGTTTCAAAACATATTTCTTCCTGGTAAAACAGTTATTATATCCTTTACAGAAAACAAAAGAAAAATATACATTGAAAATAAAAAAGAATTAGCTCAAAAAACACGATTATTAAATCAATCAATTGAATGGGAGGTTGGTAGCGAAGATGATTTTAAACATCGAGATTATAATTTATCGAGACAAAAGCCAGATGACTTTAAAACAAGATTACCTCCACAGTTATATCCATATTTAAATTTCGATCAATGTTTATTAAGAACTGACGGTCAATTATATATTCGTCATAGTAACAATAATGGACAATTAATCCGTATGAATAGAGATTTAGGAATCAATTTTATGAAAATGTTTTGTGAATTACAAGGTGATAATATGAAAAAAAATATAGTTCAATTTCGTAATTGGTTATTGTTTGCGGAAAAAAGAAATGCTATATTTAATTGGTGTCAAATAGATGATGATAATTTTTCAGTTTATATTTGTTAATAAAAATTAATAATCAATTGATTATTAATTTTTATCTGCTTTGCTTTTTTGACAACATGAGTGATTCTCTTAATTTATTAATCTTAGGTTTTTCTTCCTCATCTTTCTCATCTTTCTCATCTTTCTCATCAGATCTAATCAGATCTAATCAGATCTAATCAGATCTAATTTTACTTAATTTATTTCGTCTTTCTACTTTTTGATCCAGTCTTTGTTTAACAGGTTTTTCTTTAAAATGTTCAATTTCTTCTTCACTTTCTGTAAGATCATCTGTTATTCTGTTTGTGGGAATTAATGAGTTTGAAGATCTTTTTAAAACTGGTTTGGGTAAGATATCTTTCATTTTTCGGCGATTATTTTTTAATATTACATCGTTAAAAATAGTTTCATCATGATAAAAATATTCTTGGCTTATTTGATCTACGTTTTCATTTTTAGTATATATTAAACTATTATTATCGTATACATTAGTTATTTTTAATTTATCATTGATTAATGTATGTTCATAAACTTTTTCACCTTGATTATAATAAATAGTAGTAATTTCTGAATTATCTTTGTATTTAATAATACTTCGAATCAATTTTTTATCATCATTATCACTACCATCACTGTTATCATTCTGATCATTCTGATATAAGTTTTCTACCATTGTTTCTTCCTCTTCGATTAAAACTGTTTTAATCGAAGAGGATTTTTCTTCGATTACAGGACAGAAATTATCTTTAATTTGTTCTAATGTATTATATACATTAACTTTATTAGATTCATAATCAGAATTAGGTAATGTAAATATAATCATATTGTCAACCACATATAATCTAAAATGACCTTCATCTGATATGTTACTGATGGATAAGAAATCATTATCATAAATAAATTCAAGTTTAATATCATTAGTTAATTCTTTTTCCGACATAAATATCGGTTCTCCAAAAAACCCTTCCTTCTTACTCTCTTTTAAATTCTTTTTACTAATGCACATAAACAACCCATCAGATCGAACTAAATTAAATTTCTTTAATTTTCCATTATTATGTGACGTTACTAAAACATAAGAAAATGATCCTATATTATCTTCTTTGTCAATAGTAAAAAGAAAATTCTTATCTACATATTTATCGTTGATGCCGAAAAACATTTTAAAACTAAATAAAAATTAAAAATTTTAATTTTTATCGTAATCAAATGAATAGTAAAAAAATCAAGATATCTTTACAAGAATTTCATAAATTACCTAATTTATCTACGATAAGCAAAAATAATCTTTTACTTATACAAGGTCAAAGGGTACATGAGGTGACTGAGATAAAAGAGATAAAAGAGACTCAAATTAAAAAACAATCTTTAATAGTCATAATGAGAGAAGAACAAGAACTGAAAAATATCGAAAAAATGTTACAATCTTGTAATTCAATTTTAACATTACCTACTATTCCTACTATTTCCCAAAATAAACTAAAATTTATCAAGAAAACTAGGTTTAGAAAGCTATCATTGAACAAATTAAAAAAGTTATAAATTTAATTCATTCTAATGTAAACCTGAAACTATCCTCCACATCTCAATTGCGCTATTCATTTCATTTGTATCCAATAAACCTTGTTCATTAGGTCCAAAATTAAGACACAAATTTCCACCATTAGACACTGTACTATTATATATATTAGCTAATTGTTCACCTGTTTTATATTTATTGGTATATTTATTGGCACCCCACGAGTTTCCAATTGTTTGTATTGAAGAGAAAGGTACACCTGGATTGTGATCTGGTATTTTTCTATCTTCGTAAACTCGATAAGATGCTAATCCTAGAGAATTTTCAGATAATCCATTATCTGGCAATCCAATATGTTCCAATACTTTTTTTGTTTTTGAGTAAATCCGATCGTTAATGATAATACCTTTTTCTCTTAATGTAGTACATATTTGTAAAATAGTATCTTGTGCATAATTTGTTGTGATCTGCCAATTACCATCAAACCAAAAGTTATTTGGTTCATAAGCCAATAACTCGTTCATTTGGGGAACGATAACATTATTAACATATTCTTTAGTCATTCCAACATGATATTCAAACCATGAATAATAAAACCCAAATTGTAAACCTTGTCGGATAGCCGCTTCCTTAAATTCTTGAAGAATATTTCTTGAAGATCTTTGTTTTGGGTGTAGACAAAAGTTTGATGGGTATAAACAGTATCCATCATGATGTCTGGCAGTTAAAATGACAGTAGTAGCACCAAGATTACGACAGAATATACACCATCTATCTGGATCCCACTCATCTAAGGTAAAATATTGAGAAAAATCAAAATAATCGATATTTTGATAATGATTAGCATGAAAAATCTTTGTTTCACTATTTTTTTCTAATGGGCGATATCCATTAGGATCTTCAGTTAATCTTTCCATGTACCATTCTGACGAATTTCCCTCTTTCGACGTTTTCATTTCTCGCATATACCCAGGCACCGAATATAATCCCCAATGAAAAATAATTGATAAATTACCAAAGTATTCCATAGCTAATATTTTCTTTTTTAAAATGAATAATTATTCATTTTTAATTTATCAGTATTTTTTCTTATACAACAGAAGGGATATTTGAAATTTGCTCCAGAAATAGATCACACTTTTCAACAAATTCTTCAGATTTATAAATCGAAGAATGAAGGAATATACTCCGAGCCATCACTATAAAAGCTGCTGAACTTGGTAAATAACCCAATTCATAAAACATTCTCCCAAGTCGAAGAATATCTTTTGGTTCACCACGCTGTAAAATACTCTGTATTAAAGAATCAATATGTTTATTACCTTCTCCGTTATTATTACATCCAATCAAATAATGTTTTATATACTGTATATATGTTAATGATTGATGATCACCTAAACCAATAATATGACGATAAATTAAAATAATTTTTAAAATATCAGTATTCACATCTAAATAATGTATAAAAGCATGATATGCATCAATACATTCTTTATTACAACTTTTCTTATAATAACTAAAAGCTAGATTATTATTTCTTTTAATTAATTTGTGATAATTACCAAGATGAAAATATAATATACCACTAGGATCATCTTCACAGGTTTTTAAATCATAATTACCATTATATATTTTAAGAATATCGGAAATATCAGAAGTAACTGGTGTATCTCTAAAACGAATGGGATATACACTTTCAATATCAGCAAGACATAAAAATTGTTGGGTTGACATTTTTTCATAATGTTTCTCTTTTTTTTTCAATTTTTCTTTTTCATCACTTCACGAGCATAACATAACTTAATTAATAAATAATTACATCGAGATAACCCTTCTTTACATTTATAAGATGAGGTATTTTGATCAAAAAGTTTTTTCGCTAATAACAATATATTGCCAGCAGTATCAATATCATTAGCATCAACAAAAATTTGTCCTAACGCTACTATTACATGAGGTTCATCACATTTTTTCATAATCAGTTGTATTAGCCTAGCTACTCTATTTTCTCTTTCTTCTGTTACCGGTACACACATATAAGTTTCGATTAACTTAAAATATAAAATTGATGATGTGCCTCCTAATACAATAGCTTTTTCCAATAAAGAAATTTTTCTTTCGATATCTTCTACATAATCGGCTAAATTTACATAAGCAATAATACAATTTTTCTCACAACTTTTTCCATAACAACGTACAGCTGCAATTTCATTATTTCTAACAAATTTTTCGTAATTACCTAAATGATTATATAATAAACCAGTACTATCTTGTTGACATAAATTTAAATTAGCATGACCATTGTAAATATCAATTACTTCTTTTTCGTAAGGATCTTTGGTATCACCTGTTAAAATAATCGGGTATTTACTTTCAATTTCCGAATAAGATTTAAAGGATGAAAAAAACATTTTGTTATTTAATAAAAGAAAATTTTCAATTATTCTTAATTATTAAAATGGTATATCTGGTATATCTGAATTTTCAGATATATTTACACTCTATTTATTTCTTATTTGTTAACTGGTCCATCTTCTCCTTGACAATTTCTTCCTCCAATAACATGATCATCTCTTTTTGATCAATTGTATCAATATCCGATTTCATTGCACCTGTTGCCATCTCTTCAACCACTCTTGCTTTATCAATATGTTTCTTTAGAATACCATTTTCTAAACCCGTGTTTGACATGGTATAATAAACTGTGACTGGTTGTGTTTGACCTTGTCTAGCAACTCTTGCAATTGCTTGATTAGTCACACTGGAATTCCATGCATAATCAAGAAGAATAACTGTATTGGCTACTTGAAGATTCAATCCACATGAACCGATCTCATAAGTAAGAACTAGTATAAAGTTGGATGAATTACGACACAAATTAATAATTTCTTCTCTCTTTTTGATACTGTATGATGATTCAAGAGTTAAAACCTGGCGATAACCAACAATTTTCTTAATGATATCAACATTGGTTCGAAAAGCTGTGAACATCACTACTTTATCATGGTTATCCGCCAACTCAACAGCTTTACGGATACGGGATGATATAATACTGTTTGGATCATTGAGATATTCAGGGATATTCAACTCATCAATTTTCTCCTTAAACATGGCTGATAATTCATCACGTTCTTCATAATTACAACATTCTAAGGCAACGGTAGTAACAGGTGTTAATGGGGATACAAGACATTGTCTCATATAGTTAATCATCGCTAATAGATAACCAGAAAATTGTTTCTGTTTTTTAACGTTACCCGAATATTTAAAGTCTTCTTTACAGGCTCCAACATGAATGATCAAATCACGAATTGCAAAATAAATCTTTTCTTCCTCTGGGGTATAAAAAACCGTCACTATATGTTTGGTTACATCGAGTACAATTGGCAAATCTGTTCGTTTAACTAGAGTTCTATCGGTTCCTTTAAAATCGGGTGAACGGATAAATCTTTTAGTTGTTGGTAAGTTATTAGGAAAATGAGGATCTTGAATAAATAAATAATAAGAGAGTATTCTTTCAGGTTTTGGTTCATTAAAGAGGGTTCCAGAAAGAGCCCATCTTCTAGTTGAAGCAATCGCAAGGATGCTACGACAAGCGGTAACAGTTGCATTGGAATGATCATGGAACTCGTCAACAATACAAGTACCCCAAAGAGTACCGTAAATTAATCCAAGATATTCACTGGAAACTTTAGTTATGTGATGGTAGTCGATTACTTTATGTTGTCCAAATTTATCTTCATTTTCTATTCTTACGGTGATTAGTTTTGATTCCATGTCAAATCTTTTATAAAACTTACTTGTTACTTCTGGAGTAGTAATAACAATGCGAGTTTGTATATGGGGTATAAAAGTATCAATTGGAACATAGTCGGAATGAAAAACAACAAAAGGAATGGATGTCCCAAACCATTTAGTTATCTCCTGAGTCCAATTCATGATCAAACTTTTAGAACATACAACAATAGCATGATCGGATGTTATTAGCGCATATAGTAGCGTTAGGATTGTTTTACCTCCACCCATCGGGACGGAGAGACCAGCATTTTTTTTAGCTAGCATATCATTAAGTATATCGCGTTGGAAGTCGCTGAGCTTATTTATATATTGCTCATACGGCTGTTTTAATGTGTTTACTGTGGACAGTTCACTCATATAGTTTAGAATGGTAAAATCGGGTTCGGAAAATTCAATTTTAATTTTTTTCTATTCTCTTTATTTTTTTCTGAAAATAAAGAAAAAAATAAATGACTCAAATTACTGTTGATATATCCAATCTTTTTCATCGTCATAATATGATGATAAAAATAAATTTTATAAAACGATCTTATTTAAGCTTTCTTAGATCTAGTTTATTATTCGTGTATAATTATCTAATAACAAGTAATTTATTCAAAAAGTTTTTTCTTTGTATTCTATTATCTTCATAAAGAGATTAATAATAAAAGATTTCAATTTTCTGAATATTTAAACATTATTGGTAAATAAATATGATATTATATCAAATTAATTCTTTTGATTCTTTTTGAACAAAAAATAGATTTGACTGTAAATTTGGTTGTTATACTTACCTTCTTTTTAAACAGAAAATATCGTGTATTTTGAATTGTTTTTTGAAAACACTATATTACCTAAATTTTGACCGTTATTTTCATCAAAATTGATTTGACACATACTACAGTTTAAATGATTACATCTATCAATCTTTTCAACAGGAGTTTTACATTTTGGACAATGAACTAAATATTCAATATAAGTGATTGAATTTCTATCTTCCTTTGTACAAATATGATATTCATACATTGAACAAGTATCACAAATACAGTTATTATTTATATCAGGTAAAAGATTACATCTTTCTCAAATACCACATAATAAAATTTTCTTTGAAATTATTTCTCAATATATTTAGTATTAATTTTCATCACTTCCCGATATCTAGTTTTTAATAATATAAATATTAAAGTTGATATGCACATTTAATAGAGTTTCTGTTAAATTATCTATTATTTTTTAAAATATTTTTTTCAGTTATAAAATGGATCCTCGTTAATTAGTTCAAGATTATATTAAATCCCAAATTTTAGTCACAATTAACAAACCCGAATTTTGTGATTATAAACATCGATTAAAATCGGCAAAATGCTCCAATATAGGAATTTTTACTCTTCTTCAACAGTTTATCACTTTTTTAAATCAAGAAACTTCATCCTTTGTCGCAAATTGTCCTTATCCAGGACAAGATATATTAAGCAATGTTAATTTTATTGATGATGATGGATCAATTATATACACAGGTAAATTTAATATATCTTCATTAGGTAATATTAATATAAATTCAAATATATCCGGTGTATCACTCAATAATTTTATTATCAAATTTCTCAATGGACAGTCTGTTATACCTAATATTCATGAATCAAAATTATTTAATACGGTCATGCAATATCAAAGAAAAAATCGATTTGCTAATATATCATATGGAAATAATTTATTAGCAATGACATATACTCCAGCAGCAGTTAGTGTTGGATCAACATCAACCACTTCAACTATATTATCACTTACCCCAAATAGTGGAATTCCCGGAACACCTATTACAATTAGCGGATTTAATTTTGTATCAAATGCTGTAACTATTACCCAACCATTTCTTCAGGGGCCGATTGTTTATTTTACCGCTCAAGGTTCAAATGGTGCATTT
>Ga0315270_10001727_pt1 | contig 11595 bp, 3 predicted proteins | sample C1_bottom_MG_FD_204932 | JGI IMG/M metagenome (GOLD analysis project Ga0315270, IMG submission 204932) | Sediment microbial communities from Yellowstone Lake, YNP, Wyoming, USA - C1_bottom | ecosystem: Environmental > Aquatic > Freshwater > Lake > Sediment | place: USA: Wyoming | collected... | reverse complement strand
CCGGCAATCTGAAAGCGCAAAGTTTTTCATTTAATTGCTCCAGGGATACAATTGTTCCCGGATGTCCGCCTAACTTATGCATTACACTAAAAGGAGTCATTCCGGATATACATGGACAAACAACCTCATACACTCTTAACCCTGGAAGTTTTACTCCGGGATGTTTCCCGGTTTATCTGGCTCCGAATGATCCCGGAGGAACATCCACAAATCTTGTAATTGACGACAGGTATAGCAGTGTAATAAATATGGGATTCCCTTTTCCTTTTTATGGCATTATTTATAATGATTTGGTTGCAAGTACAAATGGATATTTAAGCTTTGATATTTCGCTGGCAAATCTCTTTTCACATTATGCAAATAATGGGGACCTGCCTAATGGAGCCTATGACAGGGCTCTGATTATGGGTCCGTATCATGACCTTGATCCCTCTGTAGGTGCATCACCAACAAAGAAGATACAATACCAGGTTTGGGGAACTGCGCCCCATAGGAGATGGGTGCTTAGTTTTTATAAGGTGCCTTTGTATAGCGCAGCTTGTAATAGCTTATTTGAAAATACAGCCCAGATAATATTGTACGAATCAACTGGAATATTTGAAGTGAAAATTTTTGATCAACAAATCTGCTTCGGTTGGCAGGGTGGAAAATCAATGGTGGGTATCCAGGATTTTTCAAGGACACAAGGGATGACAGCTCCTTTACGAAAAATGAGTGATCCGGCATGGGGATCCATTGGTATGAATGAAACATGGAGATTTGTTCCTGCCGGAGGGTCATCGCTTTTCAAAAGAGTTGAGTTGTATGACCTTCCCGGCAATTTAATTTCAACAGGAACAACAATCGGTCTTGGTGGTGGTACGCTTGAAGTATCATTTCCCAATCTATGTGCACCGGCGGGTGTTATTACCTCTTATATTATCAAGTCAGTATATGAAAAAATTGATGATCCCACTGTAGAAATTTTTGGAACAGATACAGTCAGAGTAAACCGATCGGTTCCACTTACGGGTAATGCCACTTCAACTCCCGCCGGTTGTGGATTATCTAATGGCACTATTACTGTTTCAGGCGTTTCTGGCGGTACAGCACCTTACGAGTATTCTTTAGATGGTATAACATGGCAAAGCAGTAATGTGTTTTCAGGATTGTCTGCTGGAAGTTACACTGTGTTTATAAGAGATTTCGGTTCAGTTTGCACAACAAGTATACCTGTAACAGTTGGCACAACAGGCACAATACCTGCAACTACAACAACTGCACCCACTTCCTGCGCCGGAGTAAACGATGGCAGTATCACCATCACCTCAGCCGGGGGAAGCGGCCCTTATTTATTCTTTTTAGATGGCGGTGCCCCGCAAACAGGCACTATACCTTTTACATTTTCCAACTTGTCAGCAGGAGTACATACAATATTAGTTACTGATCAGACCCTCGGATGTTCATCCGTTCTCATGAATGTAAATGTCCTGGCAGGTATTGGAATTACCGGCTTCGTCATCACTACAGCAACATCTTGTCCGGGAGCTGCTAATGGTTCTATTACTGCAACTGTATTAACTGGCGTAGCGCCATTTAACTGGCAATTGGATGGAGGTGCATTTGTTCCGGGAACATCACCTTATACTTTTATCAATGTATCTACTGGCGCCCATGTTGTCACAATAAGAGACAATCTTGGTTGTATCAGTGCGTTTAATGCAAATGTTGCTGCCGGTCCCGGTATTAATGGAAGCACAACAAGTACGGCTACATCATGCCCTGCTGCATCCAATGGAAGCATAACTGCAACTGCGTTATCCGGAACAGCACCATTCACATGGAGCCTTGATGGCGCCCCGCCGGTACCGGGAGCATCGCCTTATACTTTTACAAATGTTGCTGCCGGTCTTCATACGGTTACAATAATTGATAATATAGGATGCAATGTAGTGATGACTCAGACTGTTGCTGCAGGCGCCGGCAACAATGGAAGCACAACAAGTACTGCAACATCTTGCCCCGCTGTATCCAATGGAACTATCATTGCAACTGCATTGACAGGAACTGCGCCATTTACCTGGAGCCTGGATGGCGCCCCGCCTGTGCCTGGCACATCACCCTATACTTTTATCAATGTAGCAGCGGGTCTTCATACGGTAACAATAACTGATAATATTGGTTGTAATGTTTTATTGATAGAAACTGTTGCTGCCGGTGCCGGCAATACAGGAAGTGCAACCAGCACAGCCACATCATGCCCCGCTGTAAACAACGGAACAATCATTGCAACAGCATTAACAGGTACTGCACCATTCACCTGGCAATTGGATGGCGGTGCCATTGTGCCTGGAGCATCACCTTATACTTTTATCAATGTTGCAGCTGGTCCCCATACAGTAACTATTACAGATAATGTTGGCTGCAATGTTTTGGTAATTGTAACGGTAACTGCCGGAGCAGGAATCAATGCAAATCTTTCCAGCACAGCAACGGCATGTACCGGAGTTTCCAATGGAACCATCACAGTGGATGCCACCACCGGAGCACCACCCTATACATATCAACTTGATGGCGGAGCCCCGCAAAATGGAGCCAATCCCTATACTTTTATTAATGTGGCTTCAGGATTACATACAATAACAGTAACAGATAATGTTGGATGCGGTTATACAAACACAATAACAGTTTCTGTTGGTCCGGGTGTAAGTGGAAATGCAACCAGTACTCCCACATCCTGCCCGACAGCTATTAATGGAACTGTAACAGCAGATGCTACAGCCGGCACTGCGCCATTTACCTGGCAGCTTGATGCAGGTGCACCAGTGCCCGGAGCAACACCTCATACATTTATTAATGTTGCTGCAGGCCCGCATACGGTAACTATCAGAGATAATTTTGGTTGCAGTAATACTATTAATGTAACTGTAACACCAGGCCCGCCATTAGCTGCTAACGTTACATCTGCAGCTACAACTTGTAGCGGTGCTTCCGATGGAACAATAACAGTTACTCCTACCAATGGTATTTCACCCTATACTTTTTCTTTGGATGGCGGCGCACCGGTAGCTGGAATAGCTTCTTATACATTTATCAATGTGCCGGCAGGACCTCATACAGTGTTGGTAACTGATGCAGCAGGATGTGTTACCGGTTCTATTGCTGTTGTTGTAAATGCCGGTCCGATATTGACAACAACAATTACTGTAACTGATGCTTTATGTAATGGGGGAGCAACGGGAGTAATTACAGTTACTCAGCCAACAATCGGTGCGCCACCTTATCAATATTCATTGGATGGAGTAACCTGGCAAGCAAGCAATGTATTTAATGGATTAGTTGCAGGAAACTATACGGTGTATTACCGGGAAAGCCTGGGTTGCCAGGGTTCACAACCGGTTACTGTTTCAGAACCCGCTGGTATGTCTTCATCTGCAGCTACTGTAGCAGCTGTTTGCAATGGGGATATTAATGGAATCATAACCATTACAGCAGGAGGAGGTATTATTCCTTATCAATATTCAATTAATGCCGGAGTAAATTGGCAGTCGAGTAATGTGTTTACTGCCGCTGCCGGAACTTATTCAATCATTATCCGTGATGCGAATAATTGTACTAAAATACAAATTGCAACAGTTACTGAACCTGCGGTATTAACGGCTGCTTCTGTAAATGGCAATGCAAGTTGTGACGGTGGAAATGATGGCGTTATTACAGTAAATGCTGCCGGTGGAAATGCAAGCTATACTTATTCAATTGATGGAGTGATTTTCCAACCATCCAATGTATTTAATGTGTCGCCGGGTCCTTATACAGTTACAGTAAAAGATAATCTGGGTTGCGTTGCAACTTTTAATACAGTTGTTGGCCTCACTAACAATCTTACATTCACACCGCAAACAGATCCGTTTATTTGCGAGGGCACATCCGCGCAATTACAGTTAACATCCAATGCAACGATCTATTTATGGACACCGGCAACAGGATTAAGCAATACAGCTATTTCTAACCCGGTTGCCAACCCAACTGTTACGACCCAATATACTGTAACTGCTACACTGGGGCGCTGCAGCGCTAATGATATTGTTATTGTGAATGTAAATTCAGCGCCAATTCCGGATGCAGGTCCGGATGGATTTATTTGTTATGGACAAACCTATCAATTGCAGGGTTCCGGTGGGGTACAGTATACATGGACTCCATCCACAAATCTTAGCAGTACAACAATGTCAAATCCGGTTTCTTCACCGGTAAAAACAATAACCTATACGTTGTCTCAAGTTATTGATGCCATTGGATGCAAATCATTAACAACAGACCAGGTAATTGTGGATGTGACCCCGCCGATAAAAGTAAAGACCTTCCCGTATGATACGATCGGTTATCCCGGTGACCAGTTCCAGTTGAATGCCACTTCAGCAGCTACTTCTTATTCATGGTCGCCGGCAACGGGTTTAAGCAACCCGAATATTCCCAACCCGGTATTGACGGTTGGCCCCTTAGGATCAGATGTATTGTACCAGGTGATAGCTTCCACGGCTGCTGGTTGCAAAGGTGAAGGATATGTAAACCTGAAAGTGTATAAAGGACCGGAGCTTTATGTTCCTTCTGCCTTCACTCCTAATGGAGACGGGTTGAATGAAATATTTTATCCGTTCCCGATTGGTATTAAATCAATCAATTATTTCAAAGTGTTTAACCGGTGGGGCCAATTGTTATTTTCTTCTACCACACTTTACAAGGGATGGGATGGAAAATTGCAAGGGGTTGAACAACCTACAGGAGTTTATGTGTTCATGGCACAGGGAGTAGATAAGAACGGAAAGTTACTAACCCGACAGGGAACCGTGGCCCTGATCAGGTAAAAATAAAAATAGTTTTAGATGATAAGCCATCCCCGACTTTATACCCCGGGGGTGGCTTTTTTTTCAATACCCGGTAGTGACTCAGTTTAAAAAAATTCTCGCAGAATACACTGAGAACGCATAGAAAATTTACTAAACCCTCTGCGGACCCTGCGACCTCAGCGTGAAACTGAGGCACTACCCAATGACCTCCCGCTTCACTTTGGCCGGTAATTTGTGTAACTTGTATGCTGATTTTGTGCCTGAAAACCTTTTTCACATATAATTTCGTTATGAGACCGCTGCGGCTATTGACTGTAATCATTTTATTATTTTTTTTCACAGGTAAACTTGCAGCACAAAATTGTATACCTACTAATATTAACGGGGCAGTAATAAATTTTGCTTGTAATCAACCCTGCCCCGGATTGAATTTCCAGATCCCTCATATTAAATCTTCGGATGATTATACTGTTGTTTCGATTCCTTATTCACCTTTTCCTTTTGTTACACCAACAGGCAATGAACCAACTGAAATCTATATTGATGACCAGTTCAGTCATTTAAATAGTCTTCCTTTCCCGGTATGTTTTTATGGTTCACTCTTCAATGCTTTTGTTGTTGGTTCTAACGGGGTCATATCGTTTGATGCTTCGCAGGCTGATTGTAAAAATGACTGGAGGTTGGATTTTTCCCAGGGAGTTGGACAGCCTGTTCCTTATGTAGGTCCCGGCACTTGTTCTGAAACTAATGTAAGAAAGTATCCACCATTTTCAATCATGGGGCCTTACCAGGATCTGAATCCAAATATAACTATCACATCACCTGACCGGAAAATTGAATGGAGGGTGGAAGGAACAACGCCCTGCCGGAAATTAATTGTCAGTTTCTTTCAGGTGGTTCTGTATGGGGATCATGATCAGTTAAACACTTACCAGATCATTGTGCATGAATCAACCGGCCTGGTGGATATTTTTATTGAGACAAAAAAGCTTGATAGCACTCCGGGTAATCCCTGGAACAGCGATTTTGCAATTCTGGGTCTGCAAAAAGATGCTTCAAAAGCTATAACCGCACCGGGTAAAAACTGTACTGTCTGGAGAGAAGATAATACAGGGTATCGTTTTATTCCTTCAGCCGGTACATCCAGGTATGTTTTCTCCCAACTTTATACCATGGCAGGAGCATTGGTAGTTACGGCCGACACAACCACAACAACACCAGGCTTGCTTGATTTAAGTTTTCCAAATGTTTGTTTTCCAACGGGCAACACTAACTATGTAGTAAGAACTACTTTCTCTGCCTGTGATAATCCGGCTACGCAACTTATCAGTTATGATACAATAACAATAAACAGGTCAGGTACCCTTAATGCAACGGCAACCACCACTAACACTAATTGCGGCCCCCCAACGGGTACCATAACAGTTACCGTACCTGTTGGTGCCGGCACTCCTCCTTTCACTTATGTATTAGATGGCGGCGCCCCGGTTGTTGGTCCGAGTCCTCATGTATTTTCTAATGTCCCGCAGGGGATGCATAATATAGTAATTACAGAAGCTGTGAGTTCCTGCAACAGTGTGCTTAATGAAATGGTTTTTAGAAATAATAGTCTTACCGCTAATATTTCCACCACAGCAACAGCCTGTGCTGCCGTGGGCACCGGTTCAATTACGATCACTCCAACAAACGGCACAGGCCCCTATACTTTTCAACTGGATGGTTTTCTTCCTGTACCCGGAGCCGTGCCTTTCACCTTCAACAATCTGCTTGGAGGTAATCATAGTATAATAGTGACGGATGCAACGGGTTGCCAGACAAATGTGATTGTTGTTAATGTTCCAATAGGCCCGGGAGTTACCGGCAATGCCACCAGCACTATTGCTTCCTGTGCGGCAATTGCCAATGGAACTGTTACTGCAACTGCCACAACCGGAATTGCACCATTTACCTGGCAGTTAGATGGCGGTGCCGCACAAATAAGCCCAAGCCCGCATACGTTTATTAATGTCAGTTCGGGAACTCATATAATAACAATTACAGACAATTTGGGTTGCAGTACTCCTGTTAATGTAATTGTTGCGGCCGGTCCGGGTGTAAATGGTAACACTATCTCTACACCTGCATCATGCCAGGGAGCAGGTAATGGAACGATCACCGCCACTGCAACTTTTGGGGCTGCTCCTTTTACATGGCAACTGGATGGTGGTTCATTTCAAAACGGCACCAATCCTTATACGTTTACGAATATTTTCGGGGGGCTTCATTTTGTAACAATAAAAGATAATGTGGGTTGTACCCTTGATTTAAATGTGAATGTAGCCAGCGGAAACGGACCATTGGCCAGCGCAATATCTTCAGCAACGTCATGTAACGGCGCCAGTAATGGAACAATAATTGTTTCGGCTATCAATGGGGCTCCACCATATTCATTCTCACTGGATGGGGCTCCTCCTTTTGCAGCAGGCAATCCTTATGCATTCACCAATGTTTCATCAGGTATTCATACAGTTATTGTCAGAGATGCTGCCGGTTGTGTAAGCAATACAGTTACTGTTATAGTTCTGCCCGGGCCACCATTAACAACAACGGTTACTAAAACAAATGTTTTATGCAATGGCGATGCCACCGGATCAATAACAGTAAACCAGCCGCCACTTGGAGCGCCGCCATTTCAATATTCACCAGATGGAATAACCTGGCAAAACAGTAACATCTTCTCAGGGTTGGTTGCTAATTTGTATACAGTTTTCTACCGGTCTGCAAATGGTTGTATGGGTTCACAAACAGTCAGCATCACAGAACCTGCTGTGCTTGTTGAGGCAACGGCTATCACTGCTGTAAGATGTAAAGGAGAGAACAATGGCATCATCAATGTTTCACCTTCCGGTGGTGTTTCACCTTATATGTACTCGATAGATGGCGGGATTAACTGGCAAGCCAATAATCTTTTCAATGTTCCTGCGGGTAATTATACAATTACTATTAAGGATTTTAATAATTGCAGTATAATAAGAAATGTTTCAGTAACTGAACCGGCGTTATTAACTGCTACTTCTTTAAACACAAATGCAAGTTGTGATGGTGGTAATGACGGCAGGATAACGGTAACTGCAACCGGGGGCAACTCAGGTTACAGTTATTCTATTGATGGGGTAACTTTTCAGCCATCCAATGTGTTTAATGTGGCTCCGGGCAATTATTCCGTTACTATAAAAGATAATCTTGGCTGTACTATTTCATTTAATACATCGGTAGGATTAACGGTCAATCTTTTCCTGGCTCCGCCTGGGAATGTGACAATCTGTGAGGGCACTTCTGCCCAACTGCAATTAACAACCAATGCTAACAGCTTTGCATGGACACCGGCAACCGGATTAAATAATAACGGCATTTCAAACCCCGTGGCTAATCCTTCCATAACTACAGAATATTTTATAAACGTGGTATTGGGCAGGTGCAGCACCAGTGATTCGATGATAGTTAATGTGAACCCGGCGCCCTTCCCTGATGCAGGGCAGGATGGAGATATTTGTTATAGTCAGTCTGATACGTTACAGGGTTCAGGAGGAGTGCAGTATCTGTGGTCGCCTGCCATTTACCTGAATACTGCTGTTGGTGCAAATCCGATAGCTACACCAACCATCACTACTACTTATGCTTTATCTGTAATTGATGCTTTAGGATGTCATTCACTGGTTACAGATGAAGTAAAAGTGGTGGTTTCAAAGCCAGTACGGGTATCTACATTTCCATTTGATACGATCGGCTATCCCGGCGATAAGTTTCAATTACTGGCTGTTTCGGCCGGAATTACATACACCTGGTCGCCAGCAGGAGGGTTAAGTAATACAAATATTCCCAACCCGATAGTAACTGTCGGCGCCATTGGCGATGATATTACTTACCAGGTAATTGTTACGACAGCAGAAGGTTGCAAAGGCGAAGGATATGTAAGAATAAAAGTATCTAAAGGACCCGATATTTATGTTCCTACCGGCTTTACACCCAATTATGACGGAAAGAATGATAAATTCACCCCCGTCCCCGTTGGAATTAAAAGCTATAAGTATTTCAGGGTTTTTAACCGCTGGGGCCAAATGATCTTTTCAACGACCAGGCAAAATGAAGGTTGGGATGGAAAGCTTGGCGGAAGTGAGCAGCCCGCCGGAGTATATGTGTGGATGATAGAAGGTGTTACTAAAGATAACCGGTTAATCACTAAAAAAGGTACTGTTATTCTGATACGTTGATAACTGCAGCCGATTTCGTGTATAAATGATAAATGTTATAACCGATTTAATTCGGCAGCCTTTTTATGAACCCGTATTTTTGCCCTTCTCATTTAAGCAAACAAAATGATAGATGTAATTCTCGGTCTTCAGTTTGGAGACGAAGGAAAAGGAAAAATTGTTGACTTTTTTGCCAAAGACTATGACCTGATAGCCCGGTTCCAGGGAGGTCCCAATGCCGGGCATACTTTGTATGTAGATAGGAAAAAAGTAGTGCTGCACCAGATACCTTCCGGTATTTTTCATGCGGGGGCTATTAACCTCATCGGCAATGGTGTAGTACTTGATCCGGTAATATTGAAAATAGAAAGTGATCTGGTGGCGTCTTTTGGAGTTAATCTGAAAAAAAATCTTTTTATCTCAGAACGTGCCCATCTTATTCTTCCAACCCATAGAGCATTGGATAAAGCAGCAGAATTATCCAAAGGAAATCAGAAAATAGGTTCAACACTTAAAGGGATTGGTCCCACCTACATGGATAAGACCGGTCGTAATGGTTTGCGGGTAGGGGACCTGCTGGATAAAAATTTTACAACAGCTTACATCAAACTCAGGATGAAGCACCAGCGGTTACTTGACAACTATAATTTCCAGGAAGACATTACGACATGGGAGGAAGAATTTTTTGGAGCGCTGGAATTTTTAAAGCAAATGAATATTGTAAATGGTGAATATTTCATCAACAACCATATAACAGCAGGAAAAAAAGTGCTGGCTGAAGGGGCGCAGGGCAGCATGCTGGATATTGATTTTGGCACTTTCCCCTATGTCACTTCGTCCAGTACGATTTCGGCCGGGGTTTGCAGCGGCCTGGGAGTAGCTCCACAGAAGATCAGAGATGTGATTGGTGTTACCAAAGCTTACTGCACCAGAGTGGGGAGCGGTCCTTTTCCTACAGAACTGGATAATGAAACCGGGGAAGCGTTGAGAAAAACCGGTAATGAATTCGGCGCTACCACCGGGAGGCCAAGGCGATGCGGCTGGATTGACCTGGTTGCCCTTCAGTTTGCCTGCATGATCAACGGGGTAACCAAAATAGTAATGACCAAGGCGGATGTACTGGATGCATTTAAAGAATTGGAGGTATGCACAGCTTATAAATTGAATGGAAAGGAAAGCAGGGAAATGCCGTTCCAGATGGACAGGCAGCAGCCTGAACCGGTGTATAAAAAATTTGCCGGCTGGAATACGTCCAGCAGTGCAGCGAATTCGTATGCCGGCTTGCCTGATAGCATGAAAACTTACGTTAATTTCATTAATGAATACCTTGGCGTAAAAATAAATTATATATCAAACGGGCCGGAAAGGGAGCAAATCATTGAAGTGGCGTAATCAGGAAAATTAATAATCAAAAAAAAAGGTTTAAAAATTTGGAGGATTAAAAACTTCGCTCAAAATTTACACCTGAAATCCTTTTGGACTATGGCGACAAAACCTGATAAGGAAAATAAAATCCCCGGGAAGACTGGTTCAACATCTGCTAAAGAGTCAGCAAAAAAAGCTTCTTCCAAACCCGGTAAACAAATGGAAGAAGAGGACGATGATGAATCAGATGATGATATGGATGCTACTTCCGTCTCCCCAAAAGCCGGTAAGGCGGTAGCATCATCCAAATCAAAGAAGGACGATGATGACGACGATGGCGTGGAAGATGGACCAGATGAGTGGGAAAAGCCTGAAGAAGAAGAATGGGATCCTGACTTCGAAGAGTTTGATGTTCCGAAATCAAAAGTGAAAAAAGCAGACACCGGAAGCAAGAAAGCGGGGGATGATGAGTTTGCTTTTGAGGACGAAGAATTCAAAGATCTGCTAAATGATAAGGATTACGATGACGATGAAGAGGATGATTATTAAACTCCCGATCTGCCTGGTGGCGGAAAGGTTTGAATACTATTTTGAATACAGGAACCTTAACTAACTGCACGTATACTATAAGGGATTTTGAACAAGTAAAGCAAAAAGTGTTGAACTGGACAAAGCGGTTCAACACTTTTTGCTTTTTAGACAATCATCAATACCAGATAGAGCCACATACTGTGGAATGCCTGCTGGCAGCGGGGGTAAAACGCCAACTAAAAGCGGATGCCGGAACTGCTTTGGAACAACTGCAACAGTTCATCGATGAAAGTCCCTGCTGGCTTTTCGGCCATCTTGGTTACGACCTGAAAAATGAAATAGAAAATGTTTCTTCCTTTCATACTGATGGCATTGAATTCCCTGATCTTTTTTTCTTTGAACCTGAAATTATTATCCGATTCAATGAAAGGGAAATGATCATTGAAGCCTCAAACCCTGAAAAAATATTTGCAGAAATCAGCGCAGTTGCATCTCCGGGTTCTCCAGTCATGAAACAGGTGAACATTCAAAGCCCGCTTTCAAAAAATGAATATACTGACATCATTACACAACTAAAACAACATATCCTCCGGGGGGATTGTTATGAAATAAATTTTTGCAAAGAATTTTTTTCGGAAGACACA
>Ga0315270_10001725_pt1 | contig 11604 bp, 10 predicted proteins | sample C1_bottom_MG_FD_204932 | JGI IMG/M metagenome (GOLD analysis project Ga0315270, IMG submission 204932) | Sediment microbial communities from Yellowstone Lake, YNP, Wyoming, USA - C1_bottom | ecosystem: Environmental > Aquatic > Freshwater > Lake > Sediment | place: USA: Wyoming | collected... | reverse complement strand
AGGCGGTGATAGGGGCAGTGATGCGCAAACTGGCGCATCTCATTTACGGTGTCATCAAATCGGGGCAGCCATTTGATGCAAACTTTTCAGTTAACCAACTTGACTTTCAAGACGGTATCTGACCCCGTGATGTTGATTTCATTCGGAGTTATCTTTGTTTTGTTTTTGCTTTTTTCTTTCTAGCTTATCGAGTACCGAGAAAAGCGTGGTAGAAACTAACGCAGGAGAAATAAAGCCAATGACAAAAATCAAAAAACTAAATAGTGGATTCTCGAGATTTGCCATATCTTTTAGCCATACACCAATGAAAAAACCTATCGCTATCCATATGACGGTAAAAATCGTTACTGCCCCTCTCCCGCTATTTGCACGCACATTCGCCTCCGTATGCAACAGCACCTGCACCGAGTAGGCTTGCACCAATTGAAGCATCCAGGGTCAGGTCTAGCATTGTAGCATTCCTCTTCCACACATCACCCGCCTCCCCGAACAATTCTGCCAACCGTCGTGAAGTGTACTTCAAAATAATCGGCGATTTGCTGGTATGAATAACCGCCCGTCGCGTGTGCCGCAATGATCGCGGCATCTCTGTCTGGTGCGCGCTTTTCGATCTCCGCCAACGGCGGCGGCTTGGGTCGGCGCTGCGCGCGAGGAATTTGCACGTCGTCTTTGCCGGTCTGGATATATTTTTGCATCCGGGTGACAAACCGCTCATCGCCCAGAAAGATTTGCCCTTTAAGGTTGACCCAAGGTAAATCCGCGTTGACGCCTTCCACCACAAATTGCGCATAGCGCTGTTGCGCCAGGCTGCGCCGTTTGGCGAACATCGCCAGCAATCCATCTTCCGCGAGCCACGCGGGGGCTGGCTCCAGCCCCATGCTGGCGCGGTAGCTGCTCCACGTCCAGTTTTCCGGTTTTTTCACCATGCCCGCGCGCAGCGGGTTGAGTACGACGTAACGCGCCAATTCCAGCAGGTAGGCGTCGCTGTCCACCAGTATGGCTTTGAAGCGGCCTTGAAACAAATGGCCGACTCGATGATGCCGCCGATTGCTGGCTTGGGTGTATACGCCGTTGAGCTGGCGCATCCCTTTGGACAAGTTGCCGTCCGGCGTCTGGATCAGCAGGTGGTAGTGGTTGTCCATCAAACACCATGCGTAGCATGTCCAGTTGAACTGGGTGATGACTTGTTCCAGCGTCGCCAGAAATGTTTGCCGATCTTGGTCATCATCAAAAATATCCTCGCGCCTGTCGCCACGCGCAGTGATGTGGTAGAGGGCATCGGGAAATTCTATGCGGACGGGGCGGGACATGGTGGGGTTATCATACCCCAGACCATGCTACTTTGCTAGACCTGACCCCGGTCACCCACCACCATCAGGCCGGTAGCCGAATGGCCTGTTCAATTTTCTACATTCTATCCAACCGTCACCCGTCCGAATTTGCGCTTGCCGACTTGTGCCACAACCACAGTTCCCGACTTAAGCTGCAATGTTTTGTCGCTGATCTTTTCGCCATCCAGCTTGACGCCGCCCTGCTCTATCATGCGCAGCGCTTCGGAGGTGCTGGCGACGAGGCCGGCCTGTTTGAGCAGTTGCGCGATGCCGATTTTTCCCTCGGCGGAGGCCACTGAAATTTCCGGCATATCTTCCGGCAGCACGCCCTGCCTGAAGCGCGCCTCGAATTCCGCCAGAGCGTCTTCCGCTGCTTTGCGTGAGTGAAAGCGGGTGACCATTTCCTGCGCCAGCAATACCTTGATGTCGCGCGGGTTGCGTCCTTGCTTGGTTTCTTCGCGCCATTTGGTAATGGTGCTCATCGGCTCGGATGACAGCAATTCCAGATAGCGCCACATCAACTCATCGGACACCGACATCAACTTGCCGAACATTTCCTGGGGCGTATCGGTGATGCCGACATAGTTGCCTAACGACTTGGACATTTTATTCACGCCATCCAGCCCTTCCAGCAAGGGCATGGTGAGCACGCACTGCGCGGGCTGGCCGTAATGCTTCTGCAATTCTCGCCCCATCAGCAGGTTGAATTTCTGGTCGGTGCCGCCCAGCTCCATGTCGGCCTTGAGCGCGACGGAATCGTAGCCCTGCACCAGCGGATAGACGAATTCGTGGATGGCGATGGGCTGGTTGTTTTTGTAACGCTTGCCGAAGTCGTCGCGCTCCAGCATCTGCGCCACGGTGTGGGTGGCGGCCAGCTTGATCAAATCTACCGCGCTGAATTTATCCATCCATGCGGAATTGAATACAACTTCGGTTTTGTTCGGGTCGAGCACCTTGAACACTTGGTCTTTATAGCTCTGCGCGTTCGCCAGCACTTGCTCGCGCGACAGCGGCGGGCGGGTGGCGTTCTTGCCGGTGGGGTCGCCTATCATCCCGGTGAAATCGCCGATCAGGAACAGCGCGTGGTGGCCGAGGTCCTGCAACTGGCGCATCTTGTTGAGCAGTACGGTGTGGCCGAGGTGCAAGTCCGGCGCGGTTGGATCGAAGCCAGCCTTGATGCGCAACGGTCGCCCCAGCGCCAGCTTCTGTTTCAGTTCAGCTTCCAGCAGCAGCTCGTCGCAACCGCGCTTGATGATTTCCAGTGTCTCTTGTTGTGTCATGTTCCGTATTCTTCTTGTCCAGCCGGCACCTCCCCGCTTTGAGGGACTAGCGCTTTCTGGTAAAGTGGGCTAAGCATTGGGCGCGCAACCTTGGGAGCGTATCGCAACCGGGGAACGCGCCGCAAGGAGGCGCAAATGTTACCGCAAAAACCCGTATCACGATGGCGCAAATTAAAGTTGCGCCGACTTGCCGTTTGGTCCGGCCTGCCATTTCTGGGCGTGGTCGCGGCCTTCGGCGTCATGCCGCAAGCGCAATCTGTCCCCGCAGGAAGCCGGATCGTGGTGGAGGAAATCGCTTTGCCGCAGGCCGCGCCTTCCGGCAAAGCCACCACGTTCTGGCGCAATGACCGCGTGCAAAGCGGCGATAACCCGACGGCATTGTTGCGCCGCCTGAATGTGGAAGATGGCGCAGCGGACAAATATTTGAGTTCCGCCCGCGCCGCCGAATCATTCCGCAAGCTAGCCGCCGGCAAGACAGTGCAAGCCGAAACGGATATGGACGGCAACCTGCTGGCATTGCGCTATCCCGACAGCAGCGGCGGCCAGGTATTGATTGAAAAAACCGGCGACAGCTTCGCGGCCCGCAACCTGCCCGCGCAACTGGAGAGGCGCCTGTTCATGCGCACCGGAGAAATCAAGACCACGCTGTACGCGGCCACCGACGAAGCCAGTTTGCCCGAGCCTGCGGCCAACCAGCTCGCCGACATTTTCGGCAGCTACATAGATTTTCACCACGAACTGCGGCGCGGCGACCGCTTCTCGGTGATCTACGAAGTGGCCTATAGCAACGGCGAGCCGCTGCATGTCGGGCGCATCTTGGCCGCAGAATTCGTCAACCGCGACCGGCAATATCGCGCGCTGTATTTCCAGAACGGCGACAGCGGCGACTATTACACGCCGGAGGGATACAGCATGCACCGCACCTTCCTGCGCTCACCGGTGGAATTTTCGCGCATCAGCTCCGGTTACACCACTTCGCGCTTTCATCCCATCCTGCACAAATGGGGCGCGCACAAAGGCATAGATTTTGCCGCGCCTACGGGAACCAAGATCAAAGCGACCGCCGAAGGCAGGATAGCTTTCGTCGGCGTACAAAACGGTTACGGCAATCTGGTAATCATCAAACATCAGGGGCGTTATTCCACCGCCTACGGGCATTTATCACGCTTCACTCCCAACCTGCATATCGGGCAGCGCGTTGCCCAAGGCGAGATCATCGGCTATGTGGGCAAGACTGGCTTGGCCACCGGCCCGCACCTGCACTATGAATTCCGGGTTGATGGCCAACAGCGCAACCCCCAGCAGGCGCTCCCGCCGGACATCCCATCCATTACCAACGAGCAACGCGGCTCTTTCCTGGATGCCACGCGCGACCTGAACGCGCGCCTCGGAATCTTGCACAATATCAGCCTGGCTCAGGCCGAATAAACATCCCCTCCTGCTGCGCCATAATTTCCGGGAAGTTGCATCTGGTGCGTGACGGATTTATTGCTTCCGCGCATTTATGCGAAATGCCACAGCAGCCGTTGGGCATGTATAATTCCGCCCCGTGCGGATTCTCACCCATCTTGGACCTGGTGAAATTTCGGTTTCCAAAATGTTCCTCGATGTTAACCAACCCATGAAATTACGCATTACTGAAACCAACAGGAGCGGAGCATGAACAAATATTTGAGCACCTACTCCGCTGTCTTTCTGGTCGTCGCCAGTATGCTCGGCACGGGCATCCTGACCACCACCGGGATCATTCTCGCGCTGGTCAAGACACCCGGCGCAGCGCTGGGCGTCTGGGTACTGGGCGGGCTGATCGCGCTGGTCGGCGCGTGGTGCTACGGCGAACTGGCGCGCCTGGTTCCGCGCAACGGCGGCGAGGCGACCATCCTGCGTGAATTGCTGTCACCGACGCTGGGCGAAATTGCCGGCTTGACCTCTTTTGTGGTGGGCTTCGCGGCCTGTAACGCAGCGGCTTCGCTGGCTTTTGTGGACTATCTCGGCGAAGCCGTGCCGGGCTTGAGCTGGCCACCGCAGCTCATCGCCTGCCTGGTGCTGCTGGTAGTCACCAGTATGCACGGGCTGTTCGGCCCGATGGGGCTGCGCATCCAGACGCTGCTGGCCACCGCCAAATTCAGCCTGCTGGCGATGCTGGCCTTGTACGGAATATTTTTTGCGTCTCCGTTGGCAAGCAGCCTGCTCGCCAGCACGCCCCACGAAAGCGCCGGGTTTGGCGGCTCATGGGGACAAGCAATGATGCTGGTAATGTTTGCCTATAGCGGATGGAATGCGGCGATTTACGTGGCCGGTGAAATTCGCGAGCCGGCACGCAATGTGCGCCGCATCCTGATGATGGGCACCGCCATCATCGTGCTGCTGTACATCGCGGTAAACGCGGTGCTGCTGACGCAGCTTCCCGCGCAGGAACTGGAAGGCGTGCGCCCGGTCATCGCGGCGCTGGTCAAGCATTTCTTTGGCGCGCAGGCTTCGTCGGTGTTCTCCGGGCTGGTCGCGTTTGCCTTGCTGTCTTCGCTGGGCGTGTCGGCGTTTCTCGGCCCGCGCGTGCTAGCCGCGATGCTGGACTGGCTGGACAAACATGCCGACCACAAGAACGACATCGTGCCCACGGTGAATCCCCGCCTGATCTGGCTCCAAGCCGGGCTGTCTATCCTGATGGTGCTGACCGGCTCGTTCATCCAGATTTTAACGGTCATGGGTTTTCTGCTCGGCTTGTTCCCCATTATCTGCATCTCGTGCCTGTACCGCAGCAACTGTGGCCTGAAAGACCGTCCGCTAGTCCGCTATGCCCTTGCCCCGCTGTTCATCGGCGTCTCCACCGTGATCCTGGTGCTCGGCGCTTCGCAAAGCCCGCGCGAAGTCGCCTTCGCACTGGCCCTGGTCAGCCTTTTTTATATGTCGCGCGTGGTCATGCGCCGCTTTGCCAAAATTTAATCCTCTTTAATTTTTTCTTTTGCCCATTATGAACATTACCCACCGTATTCTGCTGGCCTGTGTTTTTTCCCTGTGTGCCCCGTTTGCCAATGTCATGGCTACGGAATCCACGCCGCAACAAGCCGCCCTGTATTTTGCCGGACTCGACTCACCCTCCGCTGACACCGAGCGCAAATCTTTTCAGAAGCACACCAACTCAGCCTGGGCGAATTACGAAAAGCGCATAGGCCAGCCGCTGCAAACCTGGACCAGGCAAGAAGTGGCTTATCCCGGTGGCGATACGGTTTTTTATCCTTTTTCCGGCCCCGATTTTTTGACCGTCGAACGCATGTATCCGAATGCCAATCGTTATGTGATGGTGGCGCTGCAAAAGGCGCTGAAACCGAGCTATCCCGAAACGCTGGACCAAACCCAGCGTTTGGCTTTTGAAAAGAAGCTCGATGTGGCCTGGAATAAGTTTGGCAGGCTGGGTTATTTCCGCACCGAGGATCTGGACGAAGACCAGCACGACAAAACCAGCAACCTGGGTGTGACGACGATTCTGATGGCTTTCGCCGCCCGCCTGGGTTACGAAGTGACGGATGTGTCCCCGCTGGGATTTGACGCCGCCAAGGGCGAATGGGAACCGCTGACCGCCGCCGATGCGCAATGGAAATCGGTGCGCCTGTCGCTGCAAAAAAATGGGCGCAAGGTAACGCTGGATTATCTGGGCCTGGATTTATCCAATGACGGGCTGCGCGCGCGCAAACACCAGCAGGCATGGATGAAGCAAATGGCGGGCAAGCCAACTTTGCTCAAGGCGGCTTCGCACTTGCTGCAAGAACCGTATTTTACAATTCTGCGCGATATGATCGTCGCTGCCGCGCCCATCGTGGTGCAGGATGAGACCGGGCTGGAATACACAGACCTCGGCAAGATCGGCGAGGTGAAGCTGTACGGAAATTTCATCAAGCCCCAGGTTCTTTTCAAGACCACCAGACAGCCCGCGCTGGCAGCCGCCTACAAGGCCGAGAAATCGCCGGGAGCGCTGCCTTTCGCCTTCAGTTATCTGAAGGACTCCGAGGCGCGTTCGATGCAGGTTGCCCGCCGCCCGGCCCGGAAATAAAACAGCGGCGGGCAAAAGCGGCCGTCGTTGCATTAAACAGCTTCGGCTCGTCCACAAACAGCGCGTGCCCTACCCCGGAAAATATTTCCACTTGCGCCAGCGCGCCTTTTCGTTGCTGTAGCGCATCCCCCTGTTCGCGCAGGTGGGGCGTGATGGCATAGAGCACGGGGACTTGTTGCTTGGCCACGATGTCGCGCCAGTAGGTGCGCGGGTAGGGCTGGCCGATCAACTGGATGGCCGCACGCCCCGGCATTTGCAGCGCGGAGCTGAGTACCGCGCTGGCAATATCGTCGGGCGGTGTGGCGCTGAAGAGGCCGCGACAAAAATTGGTCAAGTATCCGGGTCGGCGCTCCGGGTCGCGCATATTTTCAAAAAACTTGTCCGAGCGGGCAGCCGGGGGCTTGCCTTCGCCTATCGAGTTATCTATCAGGATCAGCCCGCGCAATCCGCTTTGCGGCTTGCGCTCGATAAAATCGAGCGATTCCATCACGCCCAGCGACCAGCCCGCCAACACGTATTCTTTCACACTTGCCGCCGATAAAAAATCTTCCATGTCGCCCATGCGCCGCTCGACGCTATGCGCGCCCTTGAATATCTCGGACTTGCCCTGGGAGCGCGGATCAAAAGCCAGTACATGAAACTCGCCGCCCAGCGCCTCCAGTTGCAAACGAAACACGGCGGCAGGCATCAGCCAGCCCGGAATGAAGACGATGGTTTGCGGCCCGCTGCCCGCTTCCAGATAATGCAGACGCAGGCCGTCGCGGCTGGTAAAAAAGTGCTCGCTGATCGTTCCGGCCAGGCAGGCTTCGCTGACAAAAAAGAAAAGCAGCGAGAATAGGATGTTGCGCATAGGGATAATTGTTGCGATTAGTTTTTACTCGTACACCCTGTTTCGTCGAAAGCGTGGCATACATGTACATTCTTTGCGGCAGAGGATATTTTGGTACAGTACGGCTATTGCAAAGCGCCCGCGTCTGCCCATTCTATAACAAACACAACTTGAATATTAAACCAAACCCATGGCCCGAGGAGGTAAAGACAACGTGAAAGAATCTGAGATTTATGCGGGTATCATGTCCGGCACCAGCCTGGACGGGATTGATGCTGTTCTGGTTGACTTGGGGCAGCCACAACCCAGACTGCTTGCCCAGCATTACCTGCCATTCGATGACAGCCTGAAAGCCGCTGTGCTGACATTGCATCTCCCCGCCCATAATGAGTTGCATCAGGCACAAATCATCGGCAACCGGTTGGCGCAACTGTATGCACAGAGCATCGCCCCGTTGCTCTCCGCATCCGGCATCGCGGCGGCACAGGTAAAAGCCATTGGCTGCCACGGCCAGACCATACGCCATTGCCCGGAACACGGCTACACCCTGCAAATCGGCAACGCCGCGTTGCTGGCCGAATTGACCGGCATCCGCGTAGTCAACGACTTTCGCAGCCGCGACATTGCCGCCGGAGGGCAAGGCGCACCGCTGGTTCCGGCGTTTCATGACATGACCTTGCGCCACCCGGATATACACCGCGTGATCGTCAATATCGGCGGCATCAGCAATCTCACCAATCTGCCGCCCCGTGCGGATACTGCCGGTTTCGACTGCGGCCCCGGCAATATGCTGATGGACGCATGGATCGCGCAACACCGCAGCGAGGCTTACGATAAAAACGGCGCTTGGGCATCCGGCGGCAAGGTCATTCCCGCGCTGCTGCAAACCATGCTGGCCGAACCTTTCTTCGCCGCCGCGCCACCCAAAAGTTGCGGGCGCGACTTGTTCAACACGGGCTGGATGAAGCAACATCTGCGCGGCAACGAGGCACCTGCCGATGTGCAAGCCACGCTACTGGCGCTGACTTGTCACAGCATCGCCAACGCCGTTCAGCATTATTGCCGTGGTGCCGGGGAAATTTATTTATGCGGCGGAGGCGCGCACAACAGCGCATTGTTGGAAATGCTCCGACACTTGCTGCCGGATTGCCGCATACAACCGACTGATGCACTGGGCCTTGGTGCAGACTGGATAGAAGCCATCGCCTTTGCCTGGCTGGCACAGCAAACCCTGCACGGCCAACCCGCCAACCTGCCTGCCGTTACCGGTGCGCGGCATCCCTGCGTGCTGGGGGCGATCTATCCGGCGTAACCGTACCAGACATAAAAAAGGCGAGTGGTAACCACTCGCCTTTTTCCGTAACAAGCAAATCTAAACCGAGAATGACGACCCGCAACCGCAAGTGGTCGTGGCGTTCGGGTTCTTGATGACGAACTGCGAACCTTCCAGACCTTCGGTGTAATCAATCTCCGCGCCCGTCAGGTACTGGAAACTCATCGGGTCTATCAGCAACTGCACGCCGTTCTTGTCCAGCACGGTGTCGTCTTCGTTGGCCACTTCGTCGAAAGTAAAGCCGTATTGGAAGCCGGAGCAGCCGCCGCCGCTGACGAACACGCGCAGCTTGAGCTCCGCGTTGCCTTCTTCCTCGATCAATTGCTTGACCTTGTTGGCCGCGCTATCGGTAAAGATCAGCAGGTCGGGTGTTTCGGTTACTGCCGCTTCAGTTACTGCATTCATGGCTAATCTCCTTACAAAGTTGACGCATCGGTCATTCGGTGTTGCCCAGCTTGAGCGCCACCACTTTCTCGTTTTCCACTTCCGCCAAATGGGTCAACTTGCCGATAATCGTCGCGCCCAGATGGATTTCCATCGTTTTGTAATGAACATCGCCTGTGATCTTTGCCTTGCCCAATAGTTCCAAATATTCCGAAGCGCGTACCGGCCCGGTTACCGCGCCATTAACCACCAGGTGGGTCACGTTGATCTCGCCGTTGACCTGCGCATGCTCGCTCAATACCAGTGTGCTGGGCTTGTCCGGCGCGGCGATGATATTGCCATTGATTTCACCGTCAACGCGCAACCCTCCGCTGAAACGGACATCGCCGTTTATTTTGGTGTCTATGCCAATCAGGGTGTCAATACGGTTTTGCGGCTTGCTGTGTTGCTTGGTGAACATGATTCTTCCTTACATTTCAAGATAACGTGACATCCTGCTTGATTTTTGGCTCTCTCGCCCCGCGCTCGTAAATGCGCACTTGCACGCTTTCGATTGTCGTCCCAGAAGGCAACTGAAAGCTGCGCTCTACCCGCTGATAATACTTGAAATCGAGCTGGTACGCCGCAGTTTCCGGGGATTTTTCTGCCGGGAATACCATCACCGTCTGATCTCCATCGCGCACAACATTCACCACCAATTGCAAGCTGCCGTGAAAATCCTTGGGGCGTTGCCCGCCTTGCACCAGCAACATGCTGCAATGATATTCTCCGGGCAGCGTGTCACGCACAACCTTGAGGTGCTGAACGGAAAGATTTTCCTCCCGATTACCGGATTGGGTCAAGTTCTGAAAAAACGCCAAGTCTTCGTTGAGATGCGCTTTCTCCTCGTTCAGCCCCCTCAATTGCCGTTCCATCTCGGTATTGGCGGCATGGTCCATTTGCATTTGCCGTTCAAAATCCACCAGCTGGCTGGTCAACTTCGCATTCTCGCTTTGCAATGTGCTGACCTGCTGTTTGAGGTGGGAAAGCTCATCTTCCGTCTGCTCGCGATGAAATCCCGCCAGTTCCAGCCCGCTGCCGTAAGCCCACCAGGCCAGCCAGGCAGCCAGCAAAAATACCGGCATCGCCAGAAACCAGCGCAGATACCACGGCAGGTGCGGGCGCACCGCCAAGCGCGGCGCGGCGATGCTGAATCTCCGTTTTATTTGGCGCAGTTTATTCATGGCAACAGCGGCACGATTCCCAATGCGGTGTGTTCAGGCAAGCCAAACATGATGTTCATATTCTGCACCGCCTGACCCGCCGCGCCCTTGACCAAATTATCAATCACCGACAGCACCACCACGGTATCGCCGCCCTGCGGCCTGTGCACCGCGATGCGGCAGGTGTTCGCGCCGCGCACCGAGCGCGTTTCCGGCATACTGCCCGCGGGCAGCACATCCACAAAAGCCTCGTTGGCATAGCGCTGCTCGAACAAAGCTTGCAGGTCGGCATCCTTGTTGAGCCGTCCATACAGCGTGGCATGGATGCCGCGTATCATCGGCGTGAGGTGCGGCACGAAAGTCAGCCCAACCGGTTTGCCCAAGACGTTGGACAAACCTTGTTTGATCTCCGGCAGATGCCGATGCCCCGCCACACCGTAAGCCTTGAAATTGTCCGATGCCTCGGGAAATATTATGCCGAGTTCCGCCTTGCGCCCGGCACCGGACACACCGGATTTGGCATCGGCAATCAACGAACCCTCTTCGATGATGCCCGCTTCCAGCAAGGGAATAAAACCGAGTTGCACCGCAGTCGGATAACAGCCGGGATTCGCCACCAACCGCGCGCTTTTGACCTGGTCGCGATTCACTTCGGGCAGGCCGTACACGGCCTCGGCCACCAAGTCGGGGCAGGTATGCGCCATGCCATACCACCTCTCCCACACGTCAATGTCCTTGATGCGGAAGTCCGCCGACAGGTCTATCACCCGCACGCCGGCATCCAGCAAAGGCCGCGCCTGCTGCATGGCGATACCGTGGGGCGTGGCGAAGAACACCACATCGCACTGCTCGAGATGCGCCTCATCGGAATGGGAAAAATTCAAATTCACATAACCGCGCAAGCTGGGGAACATCTGGCTGACCGGCGTCCCCGCCTCGGCACGCGAAGTGATCACCCGCAGCTCAGCTTGCGGATGCAATGCCAGCAGGCGCAATAACTCCACGCCTGTATAGCCCGTCCCGCCTACGATGCCAACCTTGATCACGTCATCTGCCCCCAATTTACTCACGGCGAATGATACAACAACCCGAAATGAAAAGCCGCCCGAAGGCGGCTTTTCCACAACAATTCCCGGCGAATTAACGCTTGGAGAATTGCTTGCGGCGGCGCGCCTTGCGCAGACCGACTTTTTTACG
>Ga0315270_10001722_pt1 | contig 11618 bp, 12 predicted proteins | sample C1_bottom_MG_FD_204932 | JGI IMG/M metagenome (GOLD analysis project Ga0315270, IMG submission 204932) | Sediment microbial communities from Yellowstone Lake, YNP, Wyoming, USA - C1_bottom | ecosystem: Environmental > Aquatic > Freshwater > Lake > Sediment | place: USA: Wyoming | collected... | reverse complement strand
CCTTCAGAATGTCTTTAGCCGAGTTGGACAAGCCCGGAAGTGAGAAATGCATCGCGCTGGTTTATGAGGGCGTCGAGGCCGTGCGCAAGATTCGAGACGTCCTGGGGCCGACAGACCCATCCAAGGCGCCGCCAGGATCAATCCGACGCGAGTTTGGCCAGACGGTGATGGTGAATGCCGCGCATGCGAGCGATTCGCCGGAGAATGCCGAACGCGAGATGAAAATTGTGGACGTGGGGCAGAACAACTTCCGCCAAATCGTCGAACAATTCTACGGCAAAGTGGATTGATTTGGAGTGGGAATTGATTTCAGGCCGGCCAGCAATGGCCGGCCTTTTTTAATGCCACAGATGCGGCCTGGCGCAAAGCATTTGTAGAAGCCGCGCATCGGCCGCAGGAAACGCGTAGTCGCTGAGGTCCTTGGGGGTCACCCACTGGAACGCGGGGCACCCCAGGGCCTGGGGTTCGTGCTCCAGCCACCGGCACTTGAAAAAGCGCAGGTGAACGGATTTTTCCGGGTAGTCGTGGTTCAATCTTTCGATGAGCGGCCCAACCTCGACGTCAATGCCAAGTTCCTCCCGCAATTCCCGCGCCAGGCAGGTCTCAAAACTCTCGCCCTTCTCCCGTTTGCCGCCAGGAAACTCCCAAAGCCCTCCCAAATGAGCATCTGGATAGCGCTGGGTGATGAGCACTTTTCCCTGACGAAAAACGAGCGCGGCAGCGACGTCGATGACTTTCATCCAAACCTTAGCGTCCGATGCTCTTGTAGATGAAACCGAGGCGTTCCATTTCTTCAGGATCAAAAAGGTTCCGACCATCGAACATAATTGGGTGAGTCATGGTCTTGCGCGCGCGGTCGAGATCGAGCTTCTTGAACTCATCCCATTCGGTGGCGACGATGAGGGCATCGCACCCCTCAGCGACAGCGTTCATGTCTTCGACGAAGGTGACGTCCTGCAGGACACCCCTGGCTTTGTCCATGGCTTTGGGGTCATAGACGCGCAAGGCGGCGCCTTCTTTTTGAAGCCGGAGACAAAGGTCGATGGCGGGTGACATTCGGACATCGTCGGTGTTCTGCTTGAAGGCGAGGCCCAAGACGCCGATGGTCTTGTCCTTCAAAACCCAGAGTGTATCGCAGATCTTTTTGATAAATCGGGCCATCTGCTCGTCGTTGATGCGTTGAACTTCCTTCAGGAGGCCGAAGCTGTAACCGACCTGCTCGGAGATCTTGATGAAGGCGCTCAGATCTTTCGGAAAGCAACTGCCTCCAAAACCCAGGGAAGGATTCAAGAACCGGCGTCCGATCCGCTCGTCCATCCCCATGCCGCCAGCGACCTCCATGACATTGGCGCCGGTGGCCTCGCAAATGATCGAAATCGCATTGATATACGAGATCTTGAGCGCCAGAAATGAATTGGAGGCGTGTTTGATCAGTTCGGCTGAGTTGATGTCCGTGGCGATAATGGGTGCCTTAAAGGGAGCATAAACCTCCTTCATCGCCGGGACCGGACGCTGGGATTTGACTCCGATGACGATTCGATCCGGTTTCATTAGGTCCTCAACCGCGAATCCTTCGCGCAAGAATTCGGGGTTGCTGACGACATCGAACTCGACCTTGGCTTTGCAATAACGCTTGATGGTTTCGGCGACTTTATCGCCGGTCCTGACAGGCACGGTGCTCTTATCGACAACGATCTTGTAGGAAGTCATCGCAGCTGCGATTTCGCGGGCGACCTTCTCTATGAAGCTGAGATCCACGGCCCCATCCGGAAGCGGCGGCGTAGGGACGGCAATGAAAATGACGTCGGACTTATCAACCCCTTCGGCGGTGCTGGTTGTGAAGGTAAGGCGTCCAGCATCAACGTTCTTCCTGACAAGGTCATCGAGACCGGGTTCGTAAATGGGGATGCCTCCCTTTCGAAGAAGTTCGACCTTGGAGGCATCATTATCGACGCAGATCACGTCGTGTCCTACCTCGGCAAAGCAGGTCCCGGTAACCAGCCCCACATAACCAGTCCCAATAATTGTAAGCTTCATTCTGTGCCGGTAGTTTCGAGAAAACCGGGGCAGGTGTCGAGCTCCGGATACTCGCTGGAAAGCCACCTTGAAGCCTTTCCTCAAGGGCGGAACCCAGGCGTTTTCCCTCCCTGCGCAAGAAAAAGGGCTGGAAAACGAAATCCTGATTGAAATTCTTCCCGGATTTTGCTTTATTAGTCCCAGGTGACCGTATGAAGACTGCTTTCACAAGCGCGGTGACAGAGGAGCTCTCCGATTCCCAAAGGACCGCGTTGCTCACCTTGTTGGCTGACGAGGACCCCTCCATCTTTCAAACCGTGAGGAATCGGATTCTCGCGCAAGGACCGAAGGCTGCCGATTGGTTGCGACCCCACACTTTGAGCCGGGACCCGGCCCTGCGCCGGCGCACGCAAGACATTGTGGTTCATTTCGATAGATTGGAGGCCGACAACCGCTTCCTGTCGTTTTGCCTGCAGCAAGGGCAGGATTGCGATCTGGAGCAAGGCGTCTGGCTGCTGGCCCAGACCCGTTTCCCCGATATCAACGCCGATGGCTACAAGGCCATGATTGACAGTTATGCTTCGGATCTGGTCGAGCGCATCGATTTTTCCGGCAGCCCTCACGAGATCATCACCAGGCTGAATGACTACCTTTTTGGGGAATTGGGATATGTTGGGAACGAGGAGAATTACTACGACCCTGACAATAGCTTCCTGAATCGAGTAATCGACCGCCGGACGGGCAACCCCATCAACCTATGCCTGCTCTTCCTGCTGGTAACCAGGAGATTGAACTTACCGGTTACCGGAATCGGCCTGCCCGGGCATTTCATCTGCCGCTATCAAACCAGCCGGGCAGAGATTTACATCGACCCGTTCAGCCGAGGGAAACTGATGAAGAAAGTGGATTGCATCAATTACCTTCTTCAGGCCAACTATAGCGTGCGTGACGATTATCTGGCTCCAGTCAAGCCTCGCCGCATATTGTTGCGCATCTGCAAAAATCTTCACCAAATCTATCGCCACCAGCATCAGGAAGCGGAGGCCACTCGTTTCCAACGCTACGAGGCCGTGCTCGCTCGCTGATGGCGAGCCGATCTCCCTCGGGGTTGCTCCGGATCGTTAGTCGGGTAATGCCCGCCACTGGCGATTTGCCAGGTAGGGATCGAGCCTGGCGAGCACAAAATAAGCCCAACGCTGCTCGAGCCGCCGCCAGATAGTCCGGCTCCGATTCCATTGTTCAGCGTTGATATGCCGACACCGTTCCAACCTCTGCGCGTAGAAGGCGCGAGCCCTTGCCGCTATCTCTGGATTCGCCAACCGAATCATCAGCTCGTAGTTGATATTCAAACTGCGGTGGTCGAGATTGGCAGACCCGAGATAAACCACATCGTCAATAATGATCATCTTCCCGTGCAGAACTTGCGGGAGATACTCGTGGATTTCCACCCCGGCATGGAGCAATCGCCGATATAAGCTGCGACCCGCCAGCTTCGCGAGCGCGACATCGGATTTTCCCGGCAACAACAACTTCACCTGTCCGCCGTGTCTCACCACCGCTAACAGGTCGCGGCGTAGCCGCCAGGTTGGCAGGAAATACGCGGACATGATTTGCACGTCTCGGGCTCCGCCCAAGTCTCGTCTCAAAGCGCTCTTGATCGGATTGAACCCCAGTCCCGGCCCGCTCAGCAGGACCTGCTCGTCTGCGCTGCGCGGTTCATTTCCCTTATTGAAGCGAGCCTCCGAAAGCGCCTGGGGAAGAAGCCGGGCGCGGCGAATCGCCGCCTTGCGCAAGCGCACGAACCGCTTGTGCAGGAAATCAGCCCGGGAAAATAATTCGTCGAACGACAATGCTAATTCGCTTACCAGGGGGCCTTCCAGATGCATTCCCAAATCACACCATCCGCGCGTCACACCGTCTCCTTCGTATTCAGGAGCGATGTTGTAACCGCCAACGAAGGCCAGCCGATCGTCGCACACGATTAGTTTCCGATGATTGCGAATTCCGAGACGATTGAGCGATACGGGGTTGAATATCCGCACTTCGCCACCCAGTGATTGCAGGCCCTGCCAATAACCAGAAGGCAGCTGCATGGAACCGAGCCCATCAACCATGACCCGGACGGAAACCCCGCGCTGTCTGGCGCAAACCAAAGTATCGCGGAATGAATCCCCCGGATCTCCAGGAGAAAAAATATACATTTCCAGGCGAACCGACTCGCGGGCCTGGTCGATGGCTCGAAGCATTGCCGGAAAGACCTCTGTTCCAGTGGGCAGCCATCTGTAATTGTCGGCGACAACCCCTGATGCCATGGTTCACAGCCTAACGAGGATGGCTGCTATTATCAACCAGGCTGTAGCAAGCCCGCGGTTCTGGGCCTCAATGGAGGTTTGACTGAGCAAACGAGACAAGCTTCCGCCGGGTGATTAGGCAACCGGAGAGAACAAGGCCACCAGCCATCTCTGCCGATGCTACTTCTTCGCGGGAAGATTTGTGCTCATCGGGAGGTTTGTTCCCGACGGCGGGGGGACGAAGGGCGATGGCGCGATGATAGGTTTGGGAGCTAATTCCGGATGAGCCGCGAGGATCTCAGTGGCGAGCATCGAGGCCTCCATGCCGATAGATGTAGTTGGGTTGTTTTTCGCCACATCGTCAAGAAGCTCGTAGGCTTCCTTCGCCTTCTTCTGGCCATTGTAGAGCCGAGCTTTGGCAAACTTTGCCTGGGGCGCGACACTTTCGCGAGGGTAGCGGACAAAAACATCGTTATAGGAGGTTATAGCTTCTTCGGTTTTGCCCTGGGCCTCAAGGCTGGCAGCGACACCGAACATGGCCTGGGGAATGAGCGCACTTCCGCTGTAATCGTGTATCAATTTCTGGAAACCGGCTTGTGCCTCGGCGTACTTACCCTGGGTAAAGAGGCTGCCAGCGGCGAATAACTCCGCCCGCATTCCGGCCTTTGAGCCCCCATGCTGGGCGGCGACTTTGGCGTAATCTTCGGCGAGTTTCCCATCAGTGGCGTTCCGTTCCATGATCTGGGAAACGAACACCTTGGAAAAAGCGTCGGCTGCGGCCTGCTGTTTTTGATTCCCCCGCCAGATGACAAAGAAAACAATGATACCTGCCACGATGGCGATGGCCGTGCCGTAAACAACCTGTGTTTTATTCTTCTCGAACCAGGCCATGACCTTGTAAAGATCCGGCGACTGGCTAGCGTGCGTGTTTTGACTGCTTTGAGATTCCATTTATTGGTAGATGATTAAGCAAAGAAACCGGCCCGGGATCAAGTTCTAATTCCCCGCAAGGCCGGGAAAACCACTAAAATCCGGGGTGAACCGGGGTCAATGCCGCTTGCGTTTGTATTTCAGTTGGGCGAGGGAATGGGCCATCGAAGCCTGAACCAGGGAGGTTTCTTCGGGAGACAATTTATCCTTAAGGCGCGCTTCCGCGCGAGCCCGGGCTTCCTCCGCTTTCTTTTCGTCGATGCCGGTTTCAGCGGTGGCGAAAACCGTCAGGATGGCAATGCGGTCGCCGGTAATTTCAGCGCACCCTTTCGTAATGAGGAGGCGGTCCTCCTCTTGTCCTCGCTTGGCGACGATTTCACCATCGCCAATGAGCGTGATCAAGGCGACATGGTTTGGGAGAATCCCCATCTCCCCTTCCTTGCCGGGAAGAGTAACCATGTCCACATCCTTAGAGTATACCTGGCCCTGTGGCGTTGTGATTTCGAGTTTCATGCGGCTACCGCTTGACGGGCCACGTGCGCCGAAGCGAACATGGCCACGAACCAAAGGCTATTTCTCTTCCTCGGTGATTTCTTCGATCTTGCCCTTCATGTAGAAATTGCCTTCAGGCACATCATCGTGCTTGCCTTCGATGATTTCCTTGAAAGCCTTGACGGTATCTGCCACGGGCACCTGTTTACCCTGGTGGCCGGTGAACACTTCCGCGACCGAGAAAGGCTGGCTCAGGAAACGTTGAATTTTGCGCGCGCGGAAAACGGCAACTTTGTCATCGGGAGCCAGTTCATCCATGCCCAGAATGGCGATGATGTCCTGCAAATCCTTGTAACGTTGGAGGATTCGTTGAACACCCCGAGCGACATCGTAGTGGTCCTGGCCGACGATGTCAGGGGTGAGGGCGCGGGAGGTGGAAGACAGGGGATCCACGGCAGGATAAATGCCCAACTCCGCAATGGAACGCTCCAGCACGATGGTGGCGTCCAGGTGCGCGAATGTGGTCGCCGGCGCCGGGTCTGTGAGATCGTCTGCCGGGACGTAAACGGCTTGGAAAGAAGTAATGGAACCCTTCTTGGTGGAAGTGATCCGTTCCTGGAGATCTCCCATCTCTGCAGCAAGGGTTGGCTGGTAACCCACGGCGCTAGGCGTGCGGCCCAGGAGGGCAGACACCTCAGAACCGGCTTGCGAGAATCGGAAAATGTTGTCGATGAAGAGCAGCACGTCCTGGTTCTTTTCGTCGCGGAAATATTCGGTGACCGCGAGGCCCGAAAGAGCGACGCGGAGACGGGCGCCGGGTGGTTCGTTCATCTGACCGTAAACGAGAGCGATCTTGGACTTGGAGAGATCCTTCTGATTGATCACGCCGGCCTCGGACATTTCGGTGTAGAGGTCGTTTCCTTCGCGAGTGCGTTCGCCGACCCCGGCGAAAACGGAGACGCCGCCATGGAGTTTGGCGATGTTGTTGATCAACTCCATGATGACGACCGTTTTGCCGACCCCGGCACCGCCGAATGCGCCGACCTTTCCGCCTTTAAGAAAGGGACAAATGAGATCGATAACCTTGATGCCGGTAGCCAGCACCTGAGGGGTGGTGGATTGATCCATTAGCGACGGCGCCGCGCGATGAATCGGGTAATATTTTTCGGCGGTAACCGGCCCGCGTTCATCCACCGGGTTGCCAGTGACATCGAACACACGCCCCATGACGCAGTCTCCAACGGGCATGGAGATGGGTTTCCCAGTATCCGCGACCTCCATGCCGCGCTTGATACCGTCCGTGGTGGACATGGCGACGGCACGAACCCAGTGACCGCCGAGATGTTGCTGCACCTCGAGGGTCAGCTTGGTTTTCCCAAGGAGCGGGAGGTCGTATTCGATTGTCAGCGCGTTGAAGAGAGCCGGCAGTTGCTCCGGGAACTCCACGTCCACAACAGGACCGATTACTTGGACAATTTTGCCTTTGTTCATGTGATCTAAATGATTCAGTAGGGGGAAGAGTTATCAGCCGAGCGCCATTTGCGCGCTGGAGATTTCCAGCAATTCCTTCGTGATGCTGGCCTGGCGCAGCTTGTTGTATTCAAGAGTGAGATCCTTGATCAATTGCCCGGCGTTGTCCGTGGCGTTCTTCATCGCCACCATGCGGGAGCTTTGCTCAGAAGCCTTGGCCTCAAAGAGGAGTTGGGCGATGCGAAAATCCATCAGGTAGAGCATGAGCCGGTCAATAACCGTGGCGGCATCGGGTTCGAAAAGGAAGTCGTAATGCGGTCGTTCGCCAGGTTCGACGACCACTTCAGAGCCGGTCTCGGGTTTCGCCTCCTCGACCGGAACCATCGGCAGGACGATCTTCTTATCCGGGCGCTGGGATAAAGTGTTGATAAAGCGTGTGTAAATAACCACCACCTCTTCGACCACGCCTTTGACAAACAGTTCCTGTGCGCACTTTGAGATAGCTTGAGCGTCGCTGTAGGTCGGGTGGTCATGATAGCCGAATTCAGCCACGAGCTTGCGCTTTGCGCGGTGGAGGAATTGGGCTGCCTTTCTGCCAACCGCAATGAATTCGGTCGCGGCCGGTTCGAATTTGGCGACTTCGCGAAACAAATTCGAATTAAGAGCACCACAGAGCCCTTTGTCAGTGCTAATGACAATGACAGCGCGTTTCTTGACGGGTCGCACTTCCATCAAAGGATGGCTGATCTCCCTGGCGTCATCGGCGAGGTGAGTGATCAGGTCCCGGGCCATCGCGGCGAAAGGACGCCCCTGCAAGGCCGCATGCTGGGCCTTCTGCATTTTCGACGAGGCCACCATCTGCATGGCCTTCGTGATTTGTGCCGTGTTTTTGACCGACTTGATACGGCGGCGTATGTCGCGCGGGCTGGGCATGACTTAAAATCTGAAATCCGAAATCCGAAATCCAGGACCGAAGGTCGATGGCTGGAGACGGTTCATTTATAGGTTTGCTTGAATTCAGTGGCCACGGCCTTCAACTCGGCGATGAGCGTATCCGATAGCGCTTTTTCCTGCTGAATCTTGCTCAGCAGAGGCGCCTTGCGGGTCTTGAGGAAATCCGCGAGTTTGTTTTGGAAATCCTTCACTTTATCCACGGGCACATCGTCAATGAAACCGTTCTGGGCGACCCAAAGGATCGCCACCTGGATATCGAACGTCACCGGGTCGTAGGGAGGCTGCTTGAAGACTTCCATGATCCGTTTGCCGCGTTCGATCTGGGACTGGGTCTTGGCGTCCAGGTCGGAACCGAACTGGGCGAAAGCCGCCAACTCGCGGAATTGCGCAAGATCGCCCTTGAGGCGGCCGGCGACTTGCTTCATGGCCTTGATCTGGGCAGCAGAGCCGACGCGGGAAACCGAGATGCCCACCGAAACGGCGGGTCGAACGCCCTGGTAGAACAGATCGGTTTCAAGAAAGATCTGGCCATCGGTGATCGAAATGACGTTGGTCGGAATGTAAGCCGAAACGTCGCCCGCCTGGGTTTCAATAATAGGCAGCGCGGTGAGTGATCCGTTGCCGTACTTTTCGGCCACGCGAGCGGCGCGCTCCAACAAGCGGCTGTGCAAGTAAAAGACATCGCCGGGGTAGGCCTCGCGACCGGAGGGACGCTTCAACACCAGCGAGACTTGCCGGTAAGCCACGGCGTGCTTGGAAAGATCATCGTAAATGATGAGGGCATCCATGCCGTTATCCATGAACCATTCGCCCATCGCGCAACCGGCAAACGGGGCAAGGTATTGATTGGTGGCCGAATCCGAGGCGGCGGATACGACGATGATGGTGTAGGGCATCGCGCCGGCGTCTTCCAGAATGCGGATGATATTGGCAATGTTTGATTGCTTCTGGCCAATCGCGACGTAAATGGAGTAGAGCGGGCGAAAGTCCTTGGTGCCCGCTTCTTCGGCCGCCTTGTTCAGACGGGCGTTGCTGATCATCGTATCGATGCCGAGAGTGGTCTTGCCGGTGGACCGATCGCCGATGATAAGCTCGCGCTGGCCGCGGCCGATGGGGATCATGGCGTCGATGGCCATGATGCCGGTCTGCACCGGCTGGCTGACGGATTTGCGGCGGATGATGCCGGGCGCAATTTTCTCGACCGGGTAACTGGCCTTGGCATCGATGGGGCCTTTGTCATCGATGGGTTGGCCGAGAGTATTGACCACACGCCCGAGGAGTTCCTTGCCGACAGGTACCTGGAGCACCTTGCCGGTGGTGCGGACTTCATCGCCCTCCTTAATGCCGGTGTAGTCACCCAAGATGATCGCGCCAACTTCGGTTTCTTCCAGGTTCAGGGCGAGGCCCGTCACGCCGTTGCCGAAATCGAGCATCTCGTTGTACATTGCGTCGGTGAGGCCTTCGATCTTCGCCACACCATCGCCAATTTCGCGCACCACGCCGATGTTATGCTTCATGACCGCGGCCTTTGCGCCGGCGATCTGGTTTTCAATTTCCTGCAGTATCGAACTCATAGATGGTAATCAGGATCTATCAAAACAAACTAGAAACTTTCTTCCAGGGCGGCCAGCCGGGCGCGCACACTGCCGTCGAAGACGTCGCTGCCCACACGGACGCGCAAACCGCCGATCAAGGCGGGGTTATGCTGAAAATTGAAGATCAGGCCACCGCCTTTGGGAGCATTGAGTTTGGCAGAGAGACTGGTCTTGAAATTATCGTCGAGCGGCGTCGCGCTTTCGATGGTTGCGGTCCGACGATCCAGGTGGAGCTTCACCAGCCGTTGAAAATGGGAAAGCATTGGCAGGTAACCTCGGGGCCGCCCCGCCAACACGCTTTGGACAGCCCCCCGAGTCCGATCTTCATCGAGAACGCTTCCAACCACGCAGGCCTGAAATAGTTCCTTGGCCTCGCGCCGTGCTTGTTTGGAAATTTTCATGCCGATTGGTCGTAGAACAAATTATGCCGCCACTTGCTTTGCGGTCTCTTCAGCCAGGCGCCGCTGATCTTCGGCCGTAAGCACCTTTCCGGTGACGGTCGCGGTGGTTTGCACCACCAGGCGCCCTATTTCGCGCTTCAGTTCGGCCAGCATCCGGGCGTGATCCGCGGCCGCCGCTTCCCGAGCTTTGGCGATAATTTGTTCAGCCGTAGCAATTGCTTTCTGGGTTTCCTGTTCCTGAACCCTGGCAGCCACCGCTCGAGCTTCCTCGATCAACTTGTTAGCCTGGGCATTAGCCTGAGTCAGCAATTCTTTGTGCTGCGTTTCAGCCTGGGCAAGGTTGGCCTTGATCTTGTCCGCGTTTGTCATGGCCTCAGAGATGCGATCACGGCGTTCCTGCAACATCGCCAGGACCCGCTTGAAGGCGAATAAATACAGGACTGTGGCGACGATCGCAAAATTGATGACCTGGAAGATAAAATGCTTCCAATCGACACCAAAGGTCTGGGCTGTGTCCTTCGCCATTCCGGCGAGGTCGCTGCCAATGCCGCCAAAAAATAGGAACTGTTCCATAATCTGAAAGGGCTAGGCGCGAGGCTCTCGACCTCGCGCCCCAGCCGGATTACTTAACCAGGAATATGGCGTAGAACACGATGGCTTCCGCGAAGGCGATCGCGAGGATCGCCTGCACCAGGATCTTGGTCGCCGCGCCCGGATTGCGTCCGACGGCTTCAGCGGCCTTCATACCGATGAAACCGACGCCAATCGCCGCGCCGAGCGCTGCCAGACCGACGTGCAGGTTGCCATTCAATTCCGCCAACATAGGCATTAACATATCTCTATCCTTTCTGTTGCTCAGCGGCTCCCGCGATTGAACACGGTCAAACCCCTGAAATTGTTGTCCACGCGCTTAGTGATGCGTTTTGGGATGATCCTCATCATGCTGACAAATCAGCATGGTGAAGACCGCCGTCAAAAGCATGAACACCATCGCCTGCACAATGCCGACGAGGAGTTCCATAAAATAAAAAGGCACCGGCAGGATCCAACCCAGGCTCGGCACCAGCGCCATCATGGTCTCCAGCATGTTTTCACCGGCAAAAATATTGCCGAACAAACGAAAACTGAGCGAAATCGGCCGGAACCCGATGGAGACCAGTTCCAGTACTCCCACTGCTAGAAAAACCACCACCATCAGCACTTTCAGAAAACCGCTGGTCTCGCCTTTGGGAGCAAACAGGTGCTTAATGAAACCGATCAGTCCATTCGCTTGAAAAGCCCAGATCGTCCACATCACGAAGAAGATCATGGCCATGGCCATGGTCATATTGAGGTCAGCATTCCCACCGCGCAGCAACGGTGTGCTGAGTTTGAAGCCATGGTCGGTTTGAGCCCCCCAGCCGATCGTGCCTACTCCCGGGAACAAACCGGCCCAGTTGGTAAAAAGGATGAAAATGAAGATCGTGGCA
>Ga0315270_10001721_pt1 | contig 11621 bp, 10 predicted proteins | sample C1_bottom_MG_FD_204932 | JGI IMG/M metagenome (GOLD analysis project Ga0315270, IMG submission 204932) | Sediment microbial communities from Yellowstone Lake, YNP, Wyoming, USA - C1_bottom | ecosystem: Environmental > Aquatic > Freshwater > Lake > Sediment | place: USA: Wyoming | collected... | reverse complement strand
GACCACTATATCTGTAAACCTTACCTTCGGAACCGACACCATGTCTCATAACTTATTTAATTCTCGCTCAACATTCAAACTCTCAAGTGGCAAGACTGCCGCCATGTATTCTCTACGAGCACTTGAAGCGGCAGGAGTAGGTAGGATATCCCGTTTGCCTGTTTCTATTCGAATCGTGCTTGAAGCGGTACTACGCAATTACGACGACAAAAAGGTGAGTGAGGCACATGTTCGCCAACTGGCCAACTGGCAACCCAATGCGGCACGTACCGAAGAAATTCCGTTTGTCGTGGCGCGTATAGTGTTGCAAGATTTCACCGGCGTTCCCCTATTGGCCGACCTGGCAGCCATGCGAGATGCAGCTGCAAAAATGAACAAGGATCCCAAGATAATCGAACCATTGGTTCCGGTAAACCTGGTCGTGGATCACTCGGTGCAAATTGACAGTTACAACAATCCCAATGCACTCAAGTTGAATATGGAGCTCGAATTTGAACGCAACAACGAGCGTTATAAATTTATGAAGTGGGGTATGCAGGCATTCGACACGTTTAAAGTCGTTCCTCCTGGAATCGGAATCGTGCATCAGGTTAATCTTGAGTATTTGGCTCGCGGCGTTCAGCAAAAAAATGGGGTTTACTTTCCCGACACGCTTGTGGGAACTGACAGCCATACCACCATGATAAACGGTATCGGTGTAGTGGGTTGGGGGGTTGGCGGGATTGAGGCAGAAGCAGGCATGCTAGGTCAGCCAGTATATTTTCTCACCCCTGATGTTGTTGGTGTAAATCTCAAAGGGAAGCTTCGCGAGGGTGTAACTGCAACCGATCTAGTTCTGACCGTAACTGAATTATTACGCAAGCAGAAAGTGGTTGGAAAGTTCGTTGAATTTTTCGGTGAAGGAACCGCTGCCCTGACGTTGCCGGATCGTGCCACGATAGCCAACATGGCGCCTGAATATGGCGCGACCATGGGGTTTTTCCCGGTAGATGACGTTACTGTTAATTTCATGCGGAACACGGGCCGAACTGATGAAGAAGTGGATGCCTTTCAGAGCTATTTCAAAGCGCAAGACCTATACGGTATACCCCAGGAGGGCAATATCGATTACAGTGATATCGTTGTGCTCGACCTCTCAACTATCCAGCCATCACTGGCTGGCCCCAAGCGCCCACAGGACCGGATTCAGCTCAATGTCATGAAGGAAACCTTTAACAGCCTCTTCAGCAAGTCCGTTGCAGAGAATGGCTTCAATCATCCTGCTGAAAGTTTACATACCCGTTATCCAACGGGTCACGTTGATAACTACACCATTGGCAATGGTGATGTTTTGATTGCCGCCATTACCTCCTGCACCAACACTTCTAACCCTGGCGTTATGCTTGCAGCGGGACTGTTGGCAAAAAAAGCAGCCTCAAAAGGTTTAAAGGTAAATCCCCATATTAAAACCACCCTAGCCCCTGGCTCACGTGTCGTAACCGAATATCTCACCAACGCAGGACTCATTGAGCCGCTCGCACAACTTGGCTTTAGTGTTGCTGCTTATGGTTGCACTACCTGTATCGGCAACTCAGGTCCACTTGATCCGCTGAGTGAAGAAACTATCGTTAAAAATGATTTAATTGCTGCCGCAGTCCTATCCGGAAATCGAAATTTCGAGGCACGTATACACACCAACATCAAGGCAAATTTTTTGGCTTCCCCTCCGTTGGTGGTGGCTTATGCAATTGCGGGTCGCGTAAATATCAATCTGGACACAGAACCACTTGGTACTGGCAAGGACGGCTTACCCGTGTACTTGAAAGATATTTGGCCAAACAGCCATGAGGTTGAAACGGTGATGAAGTATGCAACAGATCCTGTCGTATATCGCAAACTGTACAGTGATCTGACAAAAGACCTTCCACTTTGGAATGCGATACCCTCAACGCCAGGCAATCAATATAATTGGGACGACTCGACCTATATTGCACAACCACCATTTTTTGATGGATTCAGTATGGAAATCGACAGCATCCACGGTATTAAGAATGCCCGTGCTTTGGGTATTTTTGGTGACTCGGTAACGACTGATCATATTAGCCCCGCTGGTGCTTTCAAGCCCACAACACCAGCGGGAAAATATTTGGCTAGCCATGGTGTGGCAGTTAAGGACTTCAACAGCTACGGTGCAAGACGTGGCAATCATGAAGTGATGATGCGGGGTACATTTGCGAATGTACGCATCAAAAACCTGATGTTGCCAGCAAAAGAAGATGGCAGCCGTGTTGAAGGAGGCTACACGTTATACAAAGGTGAACAAATGGCCATCTATGATGCTGCAATGAAACATATCGCCGACGGTACACCAACTGTAATTTTTGCTGGAGAAGAGTACGGCACAGGATCTAGCCGTGACTGGGCAGCTAAAGGTACACAGCTGCTAGGTGTGAAAGCGGTAATCGCAAAGAGTTATGAACGGATTCACCGTAGCAATCTGGTTGGGATGGGCGTGTTACCCTTACAGTTCAAGGGTAACGATAATGCTACCTCATTGAAACTCACGGGAGAAGAAACGTTTGACCTCAGTGGGATTGACGAAAACCTCAAGCCACAACAAGACTTGACCCTAGTGATTACTCGCAAAGACGGTAGTAGTCTGAAGGTACCGTTGCTGTTGCGCATTGATACGCCTATCGAGGTTGATTATTACCGCCATGGGGGTATTCTTCCGTTTGTCCTGCGTGAACTTATTGCTCAATAATTAATTCGGTTTCATTTAATATTGTTCAAACTGCTACTAAGCTTGACATGCAGATATAACACTTAAAATTAACGTTGCAATCGAGTTTTTACATTAAGTTGTCCCTTTACAATTTACTCAATTGCTCCAAACGGCTACGTCCAGCAGGGGTCGTCATAACCATCATTACATCACCACTGTGTAACGTGTGCTCTGCCTTGGGGTTGAGCAACCAACTCCCCTGACTCTGGCGTAAGGCCAACACTACAAAATCATGATCTCCCGGCTGAAACATTTTAAGCTTTTTGCCTTCAATATGTTCGGGCAGGACAATTTCTTCCATGCGGAGGCTATCCTCAGATTTCAGCAGGTCATCTAGAAAACTTACGACCTGCGGGCTAACCATTGCCGATACCAGACGCAGACCACCCGTAAAATCTGGAGATACGATTTCATCAGCTCCCGCTCTGCGGACTTTCTCAGCATTCTTCAAATCATGACAACGCGCAACTACTCTCAGGTTCGGATTCAGCTGCTTAACACTCAAGCTGATCACGAGATTATCGTTATCATCATGAGCCACTGCAAAAACGCCCCGCGCTTTCATGAGCCCGGCAGACAACAACACTGCATCATCTGTGGCGTCCCCATGTAAGAATAATTGCGCCGGATGTGACTCCCGGTATTTATCAATCGACTCCATGTCAGTATCTATAACCACACATGGTCTCCCGGTAACCTCTAGTTCATTTATCACATTACTGCCAATCCTTCCTGAACCGCAAACAATAAAATGATCTTCCAGCTTTTCTATTATTTCCCTCATTTTTTTTCTCCGCAGTGTTACATCTAGATCACTTTCCAGGATAAATGCTGTAACGGTTGAAATGACATATCCCAAAATACCAATCCCGGTGACTCCAACAAAAACAGTAAAAAGTCTACCATACTCATATTGAGTTACATCAACGGCTTCGGTATATCCAATGGTGGATATCGTGATAAAGGTCATGTAAAAACAGTCGAGCCAGGAGTATTTTACCCCGCCGAGGACTCGGTAGCCTATCGTACCAATCAGTAAAACAAGCAACAGCGCCGCCATGGCATAAATTAAATGGCGGGTTACTTCTAACTTTTCCGCTGTGTAATTACTCATCAGTCCTCGCCAATTTCCCGGCCTGGAAAAAGAACGTCTGTATAGCCTAACCGACTCATGTCCTGCATACGCATTGGATAAAGTATGCCATCAAGATGATCGCACTCATGCTGCACAACTCGTGCGTGAAATCCGCTCACAGTTCGGTCTATGGGATCGCCATGCTCATTGCAACCCTGATAACGAATATTCAAATTGCGTGGCACAATTCCGCGCAAGCCAGGTACACTCAAACACCCTTCCCAATCTTCTTCAATGTCATTCCCCAGAAATGTAATCACGGGATTGATCAGTACGGTTTGTGGAACAGCTTGTTCATCGGGGTAGCGAGGATTACCCATCACTTCAAAAATAACCACCCGCAAATTTACACCAATTTGAGGGGCAGCCAATCCCACTCCATTTTTTACGTGCATGGTATCCCTCATATCGGCAAGGAGTGCATGTAATTCCTCCGTGTCAAATGAAGTTACCTCATCCGCAATGCGTAAAAGGCGAGCGTCTCCCATTCGTAATACATCTCTACTCGCCATCACATTCAACCAGCTTTTCAAGAATTTTTTTGACACGATTCAGTGACGGTTGAGCCACTGCGTTGACGGACTCAAGATGAACCCCGTCTAAACTGTTACCTCTTCCTGCGGCATTGTTTACGACCACTGCTATTGCTGCGTAACTCAACGCAAGCTCCTTTGCCAATATTGCCTCCGGCATCCCCGTCATACCTACCATATCGGCACCATCACGCTCATAGCGGTTTATTTCAGCAGCGGTATCAAGACGTGGCCCTTGCGTAGCGGCATAGACCCCGCCATCAATCAAGTGTTCTTTGGAAAGTTTGGCTGCATCCAGTATCTGTCCGCGCATAATCAAACAATAGGGATGGGTAAAATCAATATGTGTCACGAGTTTGTCGCGCGAATCAAAGTAGGTACTTGCACGTCCATGTGTGTAATCCAGAATCTGGTTTGGAACAACAACGGCCCCCGGAACAAAGTCAGCCCTGATTCCACCCACCGACGCAACCGATACCACCCTTTTGGCTCCTTGATCGTGTAACGCCCACATATTGGCCCGATAATTTACCAAGTGGGGTGGAATCGTGTGGCCATAACCATGCCGGGCAATAAAAATAACCTCATGCTGATTGATCAATCCAAAGGTTAATGCACCTGAAGGCTCGCCAAAGGGTGTTCGCATGACTTGCCTATGTGTAATTTCCAAATTACTGAGTTGTGTTAATCCCGTGCCACCTATAATTGCCAACATAATTATGTTTCCTTAGTTGCGTAAATTGCGGGCAGGTTGCGCCACGCTCCGTGCAAATCCATCCCAAAACCAAATACAAATCTGTCAGGAACCTTCAATCCAATAAAGTCTGCCTGTATGGGCTTCGTCTTATTGATAAGTTTATCTGCAAAAATTGCGCTATAGAAACCTGTTGCACCTAACCCCATCACACGTTCTTTAACAGCATTCAGGGTTTCACCTTCATCAAGAATATCATCGACCACCAGGATCACACGACCACGTACTGTTTCTTGAGGTGCCACTTTCCATTTTAATTCTCCTCCCTGCTGTCTGTTTCCATATCGTGAAACATGGACATAGTCAAAATCCAGTGGAAAAGTCAATAACGGCAAAAGGTGTCCTGTGAACACAACAGCACCGCCCATCACTGACAACACCAAAGGGTGTAACTCAGCCAGGGCAATATTGATTTCATTGGCCACCCGTAATACAGCGGCCTGAACTTGTTGTTCGGAAAAAATAATTTCTGAATTAATCAACGCGGTTTTCGCATCGAGTTGGCTTAACAATTTTGTTACCTTTTATTTGATAAAATCAGGATAAGGATTTCAGATATTGTGAAAGCTCGTCAGAAAGTTCCCCGTGTTTAAGTCCAAAGGCAATCTGCGCCTTAAGATAGCCTAATTTCGAACCACAGTCATAACGAATACCATGAAAACGATATGCCAACAAACTTTCATAATTCATCAGAGCCGCAATCCCGTCCGTTAATTGTATTTCTCCCCCTGCGCCGGGTTTTACCTGTTTTAAATGCTTAAAAATTCGTGGGGTCAGAATATAACGCCCAACTACTGCCAAAGTTGATGGCGCCTCTTCAGGTTTGGGCTTTTCCACTATCGCGTTCACTTTCTCTACATTAGCCTCAAGATTTGTCACACTGACAATTCCGTACTGTCTGGTCTGATCGCGTGGAACATCCTGTACTCCCAGGAGGGAACACTGGTGCTCCTCAAACACTTCCACCATTTGTGTCATGATCGCCGGTTCGCCATCCATCAGATCATCTGCCAGTATCACTGCAAATGGTTCGTTTTGAATCACGGGTTGTGCGCATAACACCGCATGTCCCAAACCCAATGGCTCTGTCTGGCGTATGTAGATGCAATTAATATTTTTGGGTACGACCTCTTGAACGATGCGTAACAATTCTTTCTTGCCCTGCATTTCAAGGGTTGCTTCCAATTCGTACGCTTTATCAAAATGATCTTCAATTGCGCGCTTATTGCGTCCCGTAATAAAAACCATATCGGTAATGCCCGCAGCAACGGCTTCTTCTACCGCGTACTGAATAAGTGGCTTATCCACCACGGGTAACATTTCTTTGGCGGTTGCCTTGGTTGCAGGCAAAAATCGGCTACCCATTCCTGCGACTGGAAAAACTGCTTTCGTTATTTTTTTCATTCATAAGCTCCCCATAAAATTATAATCGCTATCCATTCTAGCGCATGATAGATGCAAGATCATGCCATCTCAGTAATTTTGAATGATGTCAAACAGTCAATTTATGCCTAATAGTTTAAAAAATTGCGCTTCACCTATCACCTCAACGCCCAGTTCTTTTGCTTTTTCAAGTTTAGTTCCAGCCTCCTCTCCTGCCACCACAACGTTTGTTTTCTTTGAAACGCTACCACTAACGCGCGCGCCCAGAGCCTCTAATCGCGACTTTGCTTCTTCTCTACTCATATGACTCAAACTCCCCGTTAGAACAAAAATTTGTCCACTCAATGGTAAAGACTGCTGTGACTCACCGTCATCTTCTGGCCAACACATTCCAGCAGCTCTTAACTGAGCAATGACCTCACGATTATGCTCTTCGAAGAAAAAGGCTACGATATGCAGCGCGACTACAGGGCCAACATCACGCACTAATTGTAAACGTTCAAAATCTGCATCCATAAAGTTGTCTAGCTTGCCAAAATGTTTGGCCAAATCTTTTGCCGTTGTTTCACCAACGTTACGGATGCCCAGCGAATAAATAAAACGAGCCAGTGTCGTCTTTTTACTGTGCTGAATGGCCGCCAACAAATTGTTAGCTGATTTGTCCCCCATACGATCAAGTTTGGCCAAATCAGCTAAAGTCAGCTTATACAGGTCTGCTGGTGTACGTATGAGTTGTTGGTCTACCAACTGCTCTACCAGCTTGTCCCCTAGCCCTTCAATATCGATAGCACGACGACTGGCAAAGTGCCACAAGGCCTGTTTACGTTGTGCGGCGCAAAATAATCCCCCCGTACAACGCCAGGTAGACTCATCCGCCTCTTTGCTGACCTTGGAACCGCACACGGGGCAAACTGGGTGACGCTGTTGTAAATCAAACCGAAGTGGCTCTGGAATTGTTCGTTTTTCAAATATGACACGTGCTACCTCGGGAATGACATCACCTGCTCGTCTCACAACGACCGTGTCCCCCACGCGGATATCTTTACGGTCGATCTCATCCTGATTATGCAATGTGGCATTCGTAACGGTAACTCCACCAACGAACACGGGGGCAAGCCTCGCCACTGGTGTCAGAGCGCCTGTACGACCTACCTGCACATCAATATCTTGTACAATTGTTATTGCCTCTTCCGCTGGAAATTTATGTGCAATCGCAAATCGAGGCGCACGTGAAACATAGCCCAATTTCTGTTGCTTTGAGATTTCATTAACTTTATAGACGACTCCATCAATATCATAGGGTAAATCGGCGCGACACTTGCCAATTTCATGATAAAAATCAAGCAGGCCCTGTACGCCACTGACTAGTCCACATTGATCAGAAACGGGCACCTTCATACCAGACAACCATTGCATTTGTTCGCTATGGGTGCCAGGTAACACAAAACCATCAACTGCTCCCACGGCATAAGCAAAGAAACTCAAGCGTCTGTTGGCCGTAATCCGAGAATCCAATTGTCGCAACGAGCCAGCCGCTGCATTTCTTGGGTTGGCAAACAATTTTTCACCTTTCGCCTCCTGTGCCATGTTCAGTGCGGCAAAATCGCGTTTCATCATCAGCACCTCGCCACGTATTTCCACCAAACCCGGCGCCACGTCCAAACGCAATGGCAATGTGCGTACTGTTCGCAAATTTTCTGTTACATCTTCGCCTATATTCCCATCACCACGGGTAGCGCCCCTAATAAAAATACCGTTAATATAGGTCAGGCTAATCGCTAATCCGTCAAATTTAGGTTCTACCGCATATTCAATGTTTTCCATTTCCAATGTTTCACATATGCGCTGGTCAAATGCTCGGACTTCTTCTTCACTAAACGCATTGTTGAGGGACAACATGGGAGTACGGTGTACAACTTCGGCGAATGCTTTAAGTGTACTAGCACCCACTCTAAGAGTAGGTGAATCGATAGTGGCCAGCTCAGGATATTGAATTTCAAGATTTTGAAGTTCGCGAAAGAGTGCGTCATATTCGGCATCAGAAATCTGCGGATCATCCAGCTGATAGTACCTAACATTATGACGTTCTATTTCTCCACGCAAATATGCACAGCGTTCCGCTGGTGTCAGTTCCATTATGCGAAAAGTCGTCTTGCTTGTGGACTGCCGGGGTTAATATTATTTTCCAGCATACGCTTTTCAAGCGAAATAATTTGCTCACCTATCTGTGCAAGGTTGTAATCACTTAAGACAACCCTCTCGTCATCCACCACAGTTGCTCCCAAATCTCGCGCCAAGCGTTTGGCCAATATCAACATCTCATCAAATCGACGTGCCGGGAATTCCACTCGTGGTACATCCAGCAGTAAGGTCAGCCCTTTGACGCGCATATGATTAAAGGTATGGTGTTGAAAAGGAGTACTGTCGACATTGCACAAACTATACAGGGTATAGCCATAGGTATCGAGCAAATGAAATGCACCATCTGCCTGGAGGCTCATGTCCAATGATTGCGCAACTTGTGCAATCTCGTTGGCAGCCAGGGTTATATCTCCATTTGGCAGCAGATTAATTCCGATCATTCGATCGACTTCGGCACAGAATTCATCCAACTGGATTGCGCGAATAGATGCATCTTCCAGATTTGGAATGATCACTTCCGCCTGAATAAGCTTGCCGATTTCACGTGTCAGGTCTCGAAAATCGCTGAGCCGAGCCATACTCACAGGGCCGGCACGATCAGCCAGTTGTAGACCCAGCCTGAATGTTCTGTAGCTTATTTGGCTTTCTGCAATCACTTTTTCCCAATTACCAGTACTATTGTTCATTCCACAAGCATTTACGTTTTTACCAAAATCGAAGCGTCGATGCCATAGCGGGTTTAATGCCTCTGCTGTAACAATACCTACGGGATATATATCAATAATAAAATCTGTTTTCTCATGCAGATCATTGCATACTTCGTCAGGAACATTGAGACGTATTTTATCTGTCGTTAAGTGCTTTTCTTGTTCGCCATCCCCCGATATATTTTCGGGGTCATTTTTTGTTATACCATGGTAAAGCGCATCTTCATGTTGCTTGAATGCAGAGCCAAATTTACGCTGATATTGCCGTTGTAGCCAAAAATTGTAAATATAGACTGCCGCTATTACGGCTGCGCCGATACCTAGCAAACTGATCTGTAATTCACTCATAGTGGAAGAAGTCTGCGTAAATTAATTAAATTTTTCTACATTCATATTATCGCAAGCTGCGCTCTAAATGGCAAAGCCGATTCAATCCGGAAATATTAAATGTCAAATCTGTTCAGGCCAGCGGTAATTCACCAGTGCCAGATCCGATGGTGGCAATTCCGTGGAGTGCATGCACATACTCAGTCAACTCATGCAATTGCTGTACAGAAAGAGGATGCGGGCGCCCTCGCATGTGTGCCAATCGCGCTTTACTTGCCGCGTTCATATTCCATTTAAGCGAATCGAGTAATTCATCCGCCAATTCTGGCCGATTACAAACCAGTACCATATCACAACCTGCCCTCAAGGCGGCCTCTGCCCTTTGAACGATACCCCCAGCTACGGTTGCACCCTCCATACTAAGATCATCACTAAAGATGCACCCCTCAAAACCAAGTTCGGTGCGTAGTATGTCTTTCAACCATATTTTTGAAAATCCAGCAGGTTTATCATCTACTTTTGGATAAATGACATGAGCGGGCATGACTGCAGCCAAACCAAAATTCACCAATTGTCTGAAAGGAATTAAATCACTTAATTCAATATCTGTGTAAGTACGCCCATCAATTGGAATTTCAAGATGTGAATCGCCTCGTACAAAGCCATGACCGGGAAAGTGCTTGCCTACAGTTGACATGCCTGCTTGCCTTAGTCCTTGAAGAAGGGCGTGTGCCAGCTCGGCAATTGCTTGAGGTTCTGAGTGAAATGCACGATCACCAATTACACCACTGCTACCATAATCCACGTCCAAAACTGGGGTAAAACTAAAATCCACACCACAGGCTCGTAGTTCTGAAGCAAGTACAAAACCAGATTGCTGGGCCAGATGTTTCGCACGTTTTGGCTGCTCATCCCAGATTTTCCCAAGCTCCCGCATCGGAGGAATACGGGTAAATCCATCACGGAAGCGTTGTACGCGTCCCCCCTCATGGTCTACCGCTATCAACAATGGGGGGCTATGTATTTCATGGATACTGTTGGTGAGTTCTGTGAGTTGACGGGTGGATTCATAATTTCGCGTAAACAATATAACGCCACCAACCAAAGGGTGTCGCAAACGTACCACGTCTTCCTCAGTTAATTTCGTCCCCGCCACATCGAGCATTACCGGTCCCAACCCCATTACACACCTCCTTCAAAGATTACAAATGCCACCGCAACAGTGTGCTCGTCACTTATGCTGAGATGGTGGCGAGTGATACCCATTTGCTCAAAAAAAATCGCCAGTGTTTGTTCGAACAGGAATGAAGGTTTCCCCTTTTCATCGTGTATGACAGAAATTTGTGTCATACCAACTGGATGCCTCAATCCACTACCAGCAGCTTTAGCCAACGCCTCCTTGGCTGCAAAACGCTTCATTAGAAGGCGTGCGGGATTGGGGTTTGTGCGTAGTTCAGACATTTCTGTTTTGCTCAAAATACGCCGTGCAAAACGTTCACCATACCGAAGGTACAGATTTTCTATTCGTGAAAATTCAACAATATCGGTGCCGATTCCAATTATCATGAAGTTTTAATCTGGTTTAACATGTTGCTGTCAGCAGGACCTTCATTTTTTTTACCGCCTCCTCCAAGCCGATAAATAATGCTTCAGAAATGATTGCGTGGCCTATATTGAGTTCGCATATTTTGGGAATTTCGACTATCGGCTGCACATTATGATAATTGAGACCATGTCCAGCATTTACTTTCATACCCAAGTCATTTCCATGTGCAACAGCATGTTGTATCCTGGCCAGCTCGTGAGCTTGTTCTGACACACTGGCAGCGTCAGCATATTTTCCGGTATGTATTTCCACCACAGGAGCCCCCGCTGA
>Ga0315270_10001718_pt1 | contig 11624 bp, 6 predicted proteins | sample C1_bottom_MG_FD_204932 | JGI IMG/M metagenome (GOLD analysis project Ga0315270, IMG submission 204932) | Sediment microbial communities from Yellowstone Lake, YNP, Wyoming, USA - C1_bottom | ecosystem: Environmental > Aquatic > Freshwater > Lake > Sediment | place: USA: Wyoming | collected... | reverse complement strand
CCCGCTTCCTCCGACAGCATCGCGTAATCTATGCCCAGCAGCGCCATCGCCGCAGGCAGACGCTGCTCTGCCGGCATCTCGAACAAAATCTGATCCGTTGCCGCGACGGTCAGCCAGGCATTTTGCGACAGCTCATCTTCCAGTTGGCCCTGCGACCATCCGGCATAGCCCAGCGTGACCAACAACTTATTCGGCCCCAGTCCCTCGCCGACCGCTTGCAAGATGTCTTTCGAGGTGGTCAGCCCGACCTTGTCGTTGATGGCCAAGGTGGATTGCCACTCTCCGGTCGGCTCGTGCAACACGAAACCGCGGTCGGTTTGCACCGGTCCGCCGAAATGCACCGGCACGTCAAACAGCTCTTCCGGATTGAGTGGCAACTGGATTTGCGCGAACAGTTCGCTCAGCGTCAGGTTGATCGGACGATTGACCACGATGCCGAGCGCGCCCTGTTCGTTGTGTTCGCATACATAGGTCAGCGATTTGGCAAAGAATGGATCGGTCATGGCGGGCATGGCGATCAGGAAGTGGTTGCTGAGATTAAGTTGCGGCATGGGTGCTATTGTAATCCCATGGCGCGCAGAATTCATCTGTTGGGTTGATTAACAAACCCGGCGATTTGCTGCAGCAGCTCCTCTTCCTGGAACGGTTTGCCGAAATAGGCGTTGACGCCCAGCTCCAGCGCGTAGTCGCGGTGCTTCTCGGCGGTGCGAGAGGTAATCATCAGGATGGGCAGCTTGTGCAGCTTGGGGTCGCGGCGTATCTGCCGGGTCAGCTCGAAGCCGTCCATGCGCGGCATCTCCACGTCCAGCAGCATTACATCCGGCGTAATCTCGGTGAGCTGTTCCAGCGCATCCACACCATCCTTGGCGGTCGCCACTTCGTATCCGGCACGCGTCAACATGCGGGTGGTCACCTTGCGCACGGTCAGCGAATCGTCCACCACCATAACCAGCGGTATGGCTTGCAACGGCGGCGCTTCCACTTCTTCCAGGATGAGCTTAGCCGCTTTTTCACCCGCGTGAACGGCTTCCTTGCGCGCGATGATCGTGGGCTGCGCCAGCGCAACCGGGTTGAGGATCAGCACCACCTGGCCATTGCCCAGCACCGTCGCCCCGGCCACACCCGGCAGGCGCGCCAGTTGCGGGCCGATGTTCTTGACCACCGCTTCATGGTTGCCCATCAATTCGTCCACATGCAAGGCCACCCGCTGCTCCGCGCTTTGCAACAGCAGTACCGGGTTGTGCATGCGCTTCTCCGGCACGTGCTTCTCATTGCCCAGCAGGTGCGGCAAATATTTCAGCGGATAAGCCCTGCCTTGCCATAATACCTGCCCGGTCATATAGGCGTTTTCCATCGCGTCCGGCTTGATGTGCAGCACCTGCTCCACCATCACCGAGGGGACGGCAAACTGCTCATGCGCGGCACGCATCATCAGCACTTGCGTCACCGCCAGCGTGAGCGGCAGGCGGATGGTGAAGCGCGTGCCCTTGCCGCGCTCGGTGCGCACGCTGATCTGCCCGCCCAGCGAGGTAATCTCGTTGCGCACCACGTCCATGCCGACGCCGCGCCCGGAAACTTCCGTCACCTCGGTTGCCGTGGAAAGGCCCGAGTTGAAAATCAGCTGCATGGCATCGTCATCGCTGATTTCCGCGCCTGCTGGCACCAGGCCGTTTTCCAGCGCTTTTTCGCGCAAGCGGTCCAGGTTGAGACCCGCGCCGTCGTCCATGATGTCGAACACCACCTCGTTGCTTTCCTGCGTCAGCGCAATCTGGATCTGGCCGATCGGCGATTTGTGTTTGCGGTTGCGTTGCTCCGGGCTTTCCAGCCCGTGCGCAATGGCATTGCGCAGGATGTGTTCGAACGGCGCGGTCATCTTGTCCAGCACGCTGCGATCCAGTTCCACCTCGGTGCCTTTCAGGTCGAGGTTGGCGCGCTTGTGCAACTCCTTCGCGGTCTGGCGCACGATGCGGTATAGCCGGTCGCTGATGCCGGCAAAAGGCACCATGCGGATCGCCATCAGGCTCTGCTGCAAATCGCGGTTGAGGTAGGCTTGCGCCGACAGCGCGGAAGCGGTCTCATCCAAGTTCTTCATCAGGGTCTGCTGCACCGTTTGCACGTCATGCACACTTTCGCCCATGAAGCGGGTCAATTCCTGAAAGCGGGTGAAGCGGTCGAATTCCAGCGGGTCGAATTTCTCCGCCATATCCTGCGCCAGTGCCACGCGCGCCTCCATCTGGCTTTCCGCCTGGATTTCGATTTCGCGCAACTGCCCGCGCAAACGGATCACGCTTTCGGTCATGTCTGACAGGCCAACTTTGAACGCACGCAATTCGGTTTCCATGCGCGAACGCGCCACGCTGATTTCGCCCGCCTCATTGACCAGACGATCCACCACATCGGAACGTACGCGCAGCATGGCCGCCGCACGTTCTGCCGTAGCCTCAGTTTTGGCGGCCTGCGCCGCCTGCGGTGCGGATAGTGCCCCAGCTTGCACAACGGCTGCTGGCACCTGTTCAGGCTGGGCCGCAGTGGCGGCTTCCGGTTGTTCCGGTTCCATGTTGCCGCTGCGCAAACGCTCCAGCGCGTTGCTAATGCGGTCGAAATAACTGTCCAGCTCGTCCCACAGCGCTTCGCTGCGCAGCGCCTTGGACATGCCCGCGACCACGCGGTCTTCCATGCGGTGGGTCAATTCGCCCAGACGCATTACGCCCGCCATGCGCGCGCTGCCCTTCAGGGTGTGCAGGCCGCGCTGCAATTCATTCGCCAGGCGCGCGTCGTCCGGGTCTTCGCGCCAGGCACGCAACGTTTTCCCGATTTGCGGTTGCAAGTCGTTTGATTCTTCCAGGAAAATCGGCAGCAACTGTTCGTCCAGATCATCCTGCACCGCCCGCTCTTCCACATACTGCCGGATGCGATGCGCGGCCTCTTGCGCGGTTTCCTGGGGCGTCTCGTCGGGGGCGACGATTTCTGGCGCTGTTTTGGCCGGTGGCTGTTTCGAACCGCCAAGGATTTCCTCAAACGACACTGCAATCAGTGAAGCCTCGTCGGAGGTGATGGGCTTTGGTTCTGCCTGCGGCGGCGACTCTTGCACTGCCGCAAAGATGTTATCGAATGACACCTCGTCCGGCGCAAGCACAACCGGTTCCGCGACCACAGGCGCAATCGGCTGGGCAGGCGCGCCCCACACGACTTTGTTCATCTGCGGCTCCACCGCCAGCGGTGTTTCTTCTGCCACTACTTCACGGGATGCTTCAACTGGAACCGCATCGAAAGGCGTTGCCGTTGCTTCGCCGACGATGAGCGATTCCTGATTGGCATGCAGGCGTGCAATCAACTCCAGTTGCGTTTGCGGCTCCTGATGATTGCAAATATCCAGAAACATGGCATCCAGGGTAGTGATCGCCTCTTCCAGCAGCGCGATTTGCTCCGGCCGCAAGGTGAATATTTTCCCGATGCGCGCTTCCAGCCACAACTCCAGCGCACGCGACAAATCGGCCACCGCAACAAAACCCATGGTGCGGTTGACCCCCGCCAGCGTATGGGCGGCGCGCATGAAATCGTAGTTCACCGCCAGCGGGGTGCTGGCGCGCAACTCGGCAAAATAATTTTGCAGCTTGGCCAAATTGCTGGCGCTCTCTTCGGTGGCAATCTCGAACAACGAGGCAGACAGGGTAATTTTTCCTATCGTCACCGCATCGGCTTCGGATTCCGGTTCGCGCGCCGACATCGGCGCTGGCGCAGATACTGATGCGGGCCGAGACTGTTCAACTTGAGGCACATCCACATTGGGCAAGGGAAACTCTAGTCCGCCGAATGAAATCGTCGTCTCTGGCGCTGCCGCAGGAGCGGCTTGCGCTATCGTTTCTGGCAAGTCCGGCATGGTAAAATCCGAAATCACTGGCGGTACCGGCGGCTCAATTTCAGTTGCAAGTTCCGATAATTCCGGCAAATCGAATGAAATCGCCCTCTCCGGCTCCGGCCCCGATTCTGGCGCAGGAGCGGCTTGTGGTGACGTCTCGGCAAAATCCGGCAGGGTAAAAGTTTCCGCAACCGACGTTCGCCCGGTCGCCGATTCAGTATCTGCGACAGATTCCGACAAGCCCAGTGAGTCGAACGAAATCGCCATTTCCGGTTCGGCTGTCGTCGCTGGTGCTGGCGGATCCTCGCCGTTTTCAATTTGCTGTGCGGCGGCAACCAGGGAAGTGGTATTGATCATCGCCCCGCTGCGGTTGGTCAGCGAATCCACCCATGCGTGAAACAGCGATTCGGCATCGGCAACAAATTGCAGCAATCCCGGCGTGGCCGGTTTGTTCTCCTGCAACCATTTGTTCATCGCGCGCTCGACCGCCCAAGCCACTTCGCCCAGATCGTTCAGGCCGACCATGCGCCCGCTGCCCTTCAGGGTATGGAAGCCGCGCCGCATGGTGATCAGCGGCTCGTTGCTGTCCGGGTGCAGCTGGCTGAGTTCGAGGTTGCTGCGCAGGATGCCCAGCACCTCTTGCGCTTCTTCCAGAAACACTTCCAGCATTTCGTTATCTTCGGTGGCGGGCAATTGCACCACCACCGCACCGGATGCCGTGATCTCTTCCGCTGGTGCCGGAGCAGCAGCGGGAGGCTCTGGCGGCGGCGCGGTGAGCTCCTGTAATATTTCCTGCAACCGCGTGCTATCGGGCTTTTGCCCGTAGGTCAAATCGTTGATGTATGCGCCCAGCGCGCTGATAGCGGTTGCGATGGCTTGTGTTTCTGTGGCATTCAGCTTGCCGCCTTCCGCATAGCGCGCGACGGCCTGCCTGGAATTTTTCAAAAGTTCTTCCGCCACATCCAGCGACAGCATGTGCAAACACCCCTGTACCTGGTTTAACAGGCGCACCAGCAACGCCAACTGTTCGCGCTTTTCCGGGTTGCCGAAGAAGATGTTCAACTCCTGTTCGACTTGTTCCAGGTTGTTCGACATCGCCTCGACCAACAAGGGGATAATTTCGCGCTGCGCCATGCGGCAATGCAAGGGTACCAGCTCCTGCACCTCCGGCGCTTCGCCGACATTGGCCGGCAGGCGCTGTCCCAGGATACGCACCTGCTCGTGGAAGTTATCGCCCAGATTGGCATAGTGGGCAATACCGCTATCCAGCAATATCAGCGCCATCGCCATATCCATCCTGATACGCTGCCGATATTCCGGCTCGCCTATATGCGCGGCGGCGGCATAAATCTGTTTGCACAGCAATTGCAGGGTGTTGCGGTCCAGTTTCTCAGACAAGGCTTGCAGTTGCTCGGCTTGTCCGGCAAATGCGGCGAAGGCCGCCTCGTCTTGCATTATGCATTTTTCCCAGCTTTCTTCCGCCCCGTTCAGCTGGCCGCGCATCTGCTCCAGCACTTGCGCGGTTTCGCCCGGCGGCAACGGCGGTTCGTCCGGCAAATATTCATCCAGCAAATAACGCCGTTTGATCTCTTCCACCGCCTCGCTCACGGCGTGACTGCACGCCACCAGATACAGCATTTCATTCAGCGCGGCGCGTTCATCGAATACCGTGCCCTCGACCAGCGCCTTCATGCGCAAGTCTATACGGCCCAGCATTTTCTTTGCGCTCAGTTCCGGCGGCAAGCCATCGTAAACCAGGCAATCCAGCAATCCGGCGGCTATCCACCAGAACGCGCGGTTATCCGGCGGCACGCAGGCCATTACCGCCTGCACCGCAGCATGCATGGTTTGCAGCGCTTCCGCCGCATTGTCCTGGCGCAGCCATTTCAGCAGGGACTGCTGGTATTGGCTGCGCGCCGCCTTGATATGCGCAGTCGCATCCGCTTGCAGCGGCGTATCACGCACTGCGGATGGCAGCTCGATGTTCAGTGGCGGGAAAAACAGGTCTACGGCAAATGCGGCTTCGATGCCGCGTGCCTGTAGCAATTCCTGGTAGGGGTCAAACAGGCGCAACGCCACATTGGGCGCGCCGTCGGCCAGGGAGCCGAGAAAGTGGGTCAGGATCAGCAGCGCGCGCTGAATGACCTCGTGATGCATGGCGGAAGCCTGCAGCGATCCCGCAACAAACTCCTGCAACAGCTTTTCCAGTTCGCTGCAAAACACGATCACACCGTCCAGCGACAGCATGCGCAGCACGCCGTAGGTGCGGTGCAATTCTTCGATAGCCTCCTGCAATGCCTTCTGGTCTTCGCCATTGCTGGCGAAGAATTGTTCCAGGGCGCGGCCTATCTTGTCCAGCGCGTCGTCCAGCGCCGGCTTGACCGACAACAGGGGCAGCGCATTAAATTGTGCGGAAGAGTTCATTGCGCCTTGTCAGCTCGTGTTACAACTTGAAGCCGGAAACGGATTCTTTCAGGTCGGACGCCAGGTTGGCCAGTTCGGACACCGATTCCGCAGTCTTGCGGGTACCTTCCGTCGTCTGTTCGGTCAGCCGCAAAATTTCAGTCATGGTGGTTGCCACTTCGTTCGCCATGTCGGTCTGCACCTGGGTGGAGACCGAGATGCTGCCGATCAGGTCGGCCAATTCATGCGACACCTGCTCAATTTCGCGCAGCGACTGGCCCGCCGCATCGGACAGCTTGGCACCTTCCACCACGCCCTGCGTGCTTTGTTCCATCGCCGCCACCGCGTCCTGCGTGTCGCCCTGAATCGTTTTCACCAGCGCGCTGATCTGCTTGGTCGCCTCGGCAGAACGTTCCGCCAGCCGCTGCACCTCTTCCGCAACCACCGAGAAGCCGCGTCCGGCTTCACCCGCCGACGCCGCCTGGATCGCCGCGTTCAACGCCAGCACGTTGGTCTGCTCGGTAATGTCGGAAATCAGGTCCACGATGTCGCCGATCTCCTGCGAGCTTTCGCCCAGCCGCTTGATGCGCTTCGCAGTTTCCTGAATCTGCTCGCGGATGCTGTCCATGCTGGTAATCGCATTGCGCACCGCCTGCGCACCCTGTTCGGTTACCACCAGCGTGCGTTGCGCCACCTTGGAGGACTGGGTCGCGCTGCTGTCCACCTCCTGGATGGAGCGGGTTATCAATCCCACCGCTTCGCCGGTGTCGCGCAATTCCTTGGACTGCTTCTGGGTAGCCGCAAGCAGGTTTTGCGTGACTTCTTGCGCGCCACCTGCCGCTTCCGCCACCAGCTCGGAGGCACCAGTCACCTTGGATACCAGTTTTCGCAACTCGTCGGTGGTGTAGTTCACCGAGTCGGCAATCGCGCCGGTAATGTCATCGGTTACCGTTGCCCGTATCGTCAGGTCACCGTCGGCCAAGTCAGACATCTCGTTCATCAGCAGCAGAATTGCCTGCTGGTTTCTGCGGTTTGCTCGTTCCGCGTCAGCGGCGCGTTTGCGCGCATCGGCCAGATAGACCTTGCCCATCAACGCCGCCATCGTCAGCAGCACAGCCACGGACACCGCCATTGTATAAGTCGTCCAGCGACCGGATAGCGAGGCCGCATAAGTATCGTTCAGCGCTGTTGCGCCGAAAACGAAAGGGCCATTTTTATTCACGCTGGTGTTGTCAAACAGGGTGCCCAGCGCTTTTTTGGCAGCCAGTAGTTGCGGCACTTGGCCGATGATCGCCTCGACCGAAATACGGTAGGTGTCAAACAAGTCCGCAACCTTGGTCACGGCAGGATTTGATTTGTTAAACCCGGCCAGCAAGGCTTCGGCTTCTTCCGTATCGGAACCCAGCGCGGCGATTTGCTCAACCTTCACCTCGGCGCTCAGCATGGTGGTCACGTCCTTGCTGACACGCTCCATCAGCAGGGCGAACTTATTGCCGCGCGCGCTATCTGCGGCGACCACCTGCGGCATCATATCGCGCAAGATCGGGTTTAGTTCGTCCACCGCCGTTACCGCCGCCGTCACCGTCAGGATACCCGGACGACCATCCACGATATCCTGGACATATTGCAAGGACTGATTCGCGGCGGGCAGCATTTTGTCGAACACCTCGCGCGCCGCGCCGCTGGTGGGCGGCAAGTTATCGTCCCCCTTGTCCAGCACGGACAGGATTTTTTCGACTTCCGCTTTCTCGACCGGCAAGGAATCAATCGCCGTCGCGTTACCCAGCACCGCCTGGCCCGCATCCTTGGTTAGGCGCTGGGTCAAGAACTTCAGGTTGCCCGACAGTTCCAGATAACGCGCGCCATGCGTGGTGGCACGAAAATCCAGAAACGCCGCCGCCAGCAACACCAGCAAAGCCAGTGCTGCGGCACCACCCAGAACCTGCATTTGGCGAGCGGTGGACAGATTGCCGATCAGCGGCAGCGGCACTGCTTCGGCAGTTACACCCGCGCCCGCCTTTTTTTCCCCGCCCGCTTTGGGTTTGGATGGTTTTTTGAGGGCAGCTAGCTTGAATGTGGGTAATTTGAATGCCATTATCGTTCTCCAGCGGAATATCTAAATTCCGGTTTGCCTAAATTCCAACTTGCAAAAATGCGGGTTGATCGAGCAAGGCAGGGACGTCCAGCACATGCCAGACCTGCCCCTGTTCATCGCGCAAACGTCCATCCAACCCGTGTTTTGCCCAAGCCGAGCTGTCGCGCAGGCCGATCACCCGCGATACCAGCAGGCCCGAGTTAAACGCATATTTGTCGGCTAACAACAGCACCCGGTTGCTTTGTCCGCGCACGGTATCGCCCAAATCATTGAACGCCGACAGGTCGGTGATGCTGTACAGGTTGCCACGGATATTGGCGACGCCGATAAACCACGACTTGGTCAACGGCACTACCGTCAACACCGGCAACGGCAAAACTTGGGCGATGTCACTCATCTGCACCAGCCAGTGCTGGTCGCCGATTTGCACGCCCAAGGTGGAAAGCTGGCTGGCCGCGCCACTGCTGGCCTGGATGCGGTTCAGCACATTCTGCTGAAACTCGCGCAAGCTGAAGCGTTTGGCCATGCTTTACATCATCCTGTCGCGCATCAACCTAAGGCGGCAATCTTGGCCAGCAAGTCAGCCCCATCCACCGGCTTGACCAGGTAATCCTTCGCACCCTGGCGCGCGCCCCACACCTTGTCGGTTTCCTGCCCTTTGGTGGTGACGATGAATACCGGGATATGTTGCGTTGCCGGATCCTGCGTGATGGCGCGGGTTGCCTGAAAACCGTTCATGCCGGGCATCACCACGTCCATCAGAATCAGGTCGGGCAGTTCAGTCTTGGATTTTGCCACGGAGGTTTCGCCGTCCTCGACAAATACCACCTGGAAGCCATTCTTGGTCAACAGCTCACCCAGCACATGCCGCTCGGTTGCCGAATCGTCCACTACCATAATTTTTTTTATTGCCATGATGCTATTCTCCTTTTTTGCTCTGGATTTGTGCGATAACTGCGTCGATAAGACTCTTCTTGTTAAATGGCTTGGTCAGGTACTGATTAGATCCGACCAATTGGCCGCGCGCTCGGTCGAACAGGCTGTCCTTGCTGGTCAGCATGACCACTGGCGTATTTTTGAATTCCGGGTTGTTCTTGATCAGCGCACAAGTCTGGTAGCCGTCCAGCCGCGGCATCATGACATCAACAAACACCATGTCCGGCTTGGTATCTACCACCTTGGACAGGCCGTCAAAGCCATCTTCAGCCAGCACCACCTGACAGCCGGCCTGCGCCAGAAAGATTTCACCACTACGGCGTATGGTATTGCTGTCGTCTATGAGGACCACCTTGATTCCGGTCAGTGGCAGGCCATCACTCACTATAAATTCTCCCTGAATAATTGCGTTTACCTACACCTGGTGTGGCGGGTAAAAAATTTTAAGGTCTTGATGCTACCGCATTTTGCGGGAAAATGCGAAAGGATTTTCCCCGGGCACGCTGTCAGCGCCGCCAGAATCGTGGCGTAAAGATGATCAGCAAGGTGAAGATTTCCAGCCGCCCGAGCAACATGGCCAGCGTGCATACCCAGGTCTGAAAGTCGGTCAGCACGCCGAAATTGCTGGCGGGGCCGACCACGCCGAGTCCCGGCCCGGCATTGTTGATGCAGGCGATGACCGCAGAAAAAGCCGAAATGAAATCCAGTCCGCTGATCACCAGCGCGAAGGTCAGCGTCACCACGCTCATGAAATACAGGAAGATGAATCCCAGCACCGAAAACACAATGTTGTTGGGGATCACCTGGCCGCCGATCTTCAGCGGGTTGATCGCCTGCGGGTGCAGCAGCTTGAGAAATTCGCGCCCGGCCTGCTTGACCAGCACCAGCGTGCGTATCATCTTGATGCCGCCGCCGGTCGAGCCGGAGCTGGCGGCGATGCAGCTCAGGAATAGCATCCACAGCGGCGCGAAGATCGGCCACTGGTTGAAATCCACGCTGGCGAAGCCGCAATCCGTTGCCAGCGACACCAGATTGAAGCTGGCATGGCGCAATGCCGTCCAGAAATTCGGGTATGTGCCTTGCCACCACAGGAAGCCGGCAATCGCCACACAGCTCGTCAGGATCAGCGCCAGCGTGGACATCGCCTCGGTATCGCGCAGGTAGAGCCGCCAGTTTTTTTCGCGCAGCACCATGAAGTGGGTGGTGAAATTCATCGCCGCCAGCAGCATGAACACGATCAACACCGCCTCGATGGCCGGTGAATTGAAATAGCCGACGCTGGCATCGTGTGTGGAAAAACCACCCAGCCCCATCGCGGCAAAGGCGTGGCAAATGGCATCAAACCATGTCATCCCGGCAATCTTCAACGACATGATGCAGGCCACGGTGATGCCGAGATAGACCAGCCACAAGTTGCGTGCAGTCTCGGTGATGCGCGGGGTCAACGAAGAATCTTTCATCGGCCCCGGCGTTTCCGCCTTGTACAACTGGCGACCGCCGACGCCGAGCAGCGGCAACACTGCCACCGCCAGCACGATGATGCCCATGCCGCCCAGCCAGTTCAGCTCATGCCGCCACAGGTTGATCGCCTGGGGCAGCGCATCCAGCCCGGTCAGCACGGTGGCACCGGTGGTGGTGATGCCGGACATGGTTTCAAAATAGGCGTCGGTGAACGACAGGCCGTTGATTACCAGCAGCAGCGGCAAGGTGGCCACGGCGGGCATCGCCGTCCACATGCCGACCGCCAGCAGGTAGCCGTGACGGATGGAAAGCTCGCCTCGATAGCGGCGCGTCAGCAGCCACAGCAGGACACCGCCCGCCAGGGTCAGCATCATCGCCAGCAGGAAGTCGTCTATCGTTCCGTCTTTATAAATCAGCGCTGTCAGGATGGGCAAAATATAGGCCGAGCTGAATACCACCAGCATCAACCCCATTGCGTGAAAAACCGTCAACGCACGCTGCATTAGAAGAAGCTCACGCCAACCTGAAACAGCTTCTCGATCTTGCGGATCATCTCTTTGTTGATGACGAACACGATCACATGATCATCCGCCTCAATCACCGTGTCGCGATGCCCCATGATGACCTGATCGCCGCGCACGATGGCACCGATGGTGGCCCCCTTGGGAAGGTCAATTTCGTCTATGCGCCGCCCGACCACTTTGGAAGACTGGCGGTCGCCGTGCGCCACCAATTCCAGCGCCTCTGCCGCGCCGCGCCGCAGCGAATGCACTACCGCCACATCGCCCTGGCGCACATAGGCCAGCAGCGAACCGATGGTGACATGGGCGGGGGACAGCGCAATGTCTATCTTGCCGCCCTGCACCAGCC
>Ga0315270_10001714_pt1 | contig 11634 bp, 21 predicted proteins | sample C1_bottom_MG_FD_204932 | JGI IMG/M metagenome (GOLD analysis project Ga0315270, IMG submission 204932) | Sediment microbial communities from Yellowstone Lake, YNP, Wyoming, USA - C1_bottom | ecosystem: Environmental > Aquatic > Freshwater > Lake > Sediment | place: USA: Wyoming | collected... | reverse complement strand
TGTTTACGTCTATTTCTAACTCGTTTTTTAAATTTAAGTTAAGCGCCTTAATTTTGTGCAATACTCCAAAACGTCCGTAAAATTTTGAGCGGCTGTTTTCTTCTACGGCCTTTATTATTTCGTATTTGATAGTTCCCAGGTCGTCGCGTTTTGTTATGTATTTTGTTACTTCCAATAAATGTAAATTTATATTTTTTATCATCTGCTCCCTGGGCGGTGCGGTTTCGTGCAATTCGCTATATCCTAAGGGCCTAAGGTCTATTTGAAAGCTTCCGCCTGTACGGCTCTTCCATTGCTCCCTTAGTTCTGTTTCAATTTTTTTAAAATTTTTAGAAACGTCAAAAATACGCGGCACCAATATAAGCGCGTGGCGGTGTATGTGGTGGCCGTTCTTATTGCTGTATGTATGCTCGGTGTTGTAAAATCCGCCTTTTATGTAAGTTTTAAATGCTCCGTATTTTAGTCCGTTGCGCCAATGTGTTGAAAGTTCTTTGTAGTATGGATCGGCGCGTTGCCCTGTCTTGCTGTGCTGCAAAGTAACCGTAAATAATGCAAGGTCGTAAAGTTCTAAGGTAGCGGCGCCCTCTTTGCTTGTAAAAAAATCAGTAAAGCGCGTCAAAAGTTTACGCCGTTTGCGGTTGCTGCAAAAACTACAATACTTTTTACCACAATACCAGGCGCCCGCCTGCGTGTAGTCGTTGCCTTGTTTTTCGACAATAACGCGTCGGTTACAAAAATATAAACTTCCTGCGGCCTTTAAAGCGGTTGCCAGGTCTTTAGGGTTTTGGGTTTTTTTGGCGTGGCGGTAAATTAGCGTCTGTTGGGCCACGTTGGCGCGCTTCCTGGCCCCAAATTTACCCCAATGTTTGAAAATTCTGCTTTTTTCGGCGGCTAGCGCTAAAGCGCTAGTATTTAGGTTATTCATTTTTTTTTTATGCTATTTAGTTCCACTTGTGCTAATAGTATCAAGGCGGCGCGTTAAATTTTCTTTTTAAAGTCGTGTATTTTTTTTTTAAACGTGCTTTTTTCTTTGGGTTTAATTTTTGGCTCGCCTGGGGCCAAAAAAAGCACCTTAACGCCGTTAATTACGCGACGCTTGCCGTTAAGGTGCTTAGTTGAAAACTTCATTTATTTACTTTTTTTTTATTTTCAATATACTTTTTTACTGTTTGTAATAAAAAATCACGTTGTTTTTCAATTGGTAGCTTATCGTGTGTTTCCCAAAATTGATAAGTCCTAATTTTTTGCCAGTCGTGAATATTTAGGTAACGGCTAACTAGGTAAATGTCTAGGGCTTTTTTTAAATCGGTTGCCTTGTTATAATTTCCTTGCTTGCAAGCTTCAGAAATTAAAAATTTAAAGCGTTTTTCGTCGGGGCTATTCATCTAGGTTAGTTTTTATTTTCGTTTATACTATCTTTAAAAGTCATTTTAATAATTTCGTGCCAATCAAGGCCAGGGGCCGCGTCTTGTATTTGTGAGCATTGGCGTAAACGTCCATAAATAAGCGCTTTTTTTAAGATTACAATATCATCAAGGCATTTGCTAAGGTGTTCTATTTCTTTTTTATAGTCAGGATATAAAAAAGTGCATAAGTAATTTATTTCCTTTTCATTTAAGTAAAAGGTAAAAACTTCGTTTTTTGGTTGGTATTGCATAGGTTAATTAGGTTAGTGTGGTGCAAGTATAGGGCTTTTTTAAGCTAAATTTTAGGCAAATTTATTAACAAAGTAATGTTTATTACACAAAAAAACAGCCGTAACAGTTGTTACGACTGTTACGGCTGTTACGGCTGTTACGGCAAAAAAATGCCCCTCCTAACCTATTAAGAGGGGCTGAGCTGGTAGTATTTAGCTGGTGTCGGGTTACGAGCTGCCAGGACTTACTTACGAGCTTTTAAGTATGCAGCTGCTACGATCGCAGCCGCTAAAGTGATTGTAATGGTTTTTAAAACCTTTTCTGTCCTGTCGTCAATGCTTACTGAGGTTTTTATAGTTGTGGCATTTAAAGCCGTTGTAATGGGTTTTAGTATGTCGTCGATCCAGCTGGCCCCTAAACTTGTATTGCATTTACAATACTTTGAGTTACAAGTGCAGTTATTTCTGTATTGGTTTTTCATTGTGTGTAAAGATACGTTTTTTATTATATTAATTTTTTTTCATACATAACAAAAAAAGCTTTTGGTTGTGTAGAATGTCCTAACAGCGTAGCTGTACTCTTACCGCCGCTATCAGTTACTTTTTTATCTAATAGTGGTAACGTTTGCTTTATGTTAGGGTATCCGCCCCAATTATTAGCGTTATACAGTAAAAAAACATTGTTACTAAATGGTTGTGTTAAATATTCGGGCGCGGTGCTAGGATCTATAAGGCCAACAAATAGAAAATTTTTGTTATAATTCTTTTGTACGGTGTGGCCGCCAGCGCTAAAGCCAATTAAAGAAGTTTTTTTTATTGTAATTTGTTTTTTATTACAAAAATTTTTTATTTCGTCCTGTAATTTTTGAAAATTGTAATTATAAGGCGCAATAAATATTAAATTATTATCAATTATATTTTTTGTTAGTTGTTTATACATAAAATCGGGCGTGGCGTATAGTATACCGCCTATTATAATAATTAAATTAGGCGTTTTATCATTGTTTACGCTTATTAATAAATTATTTTCTTTTATTAATTCCTTAAACATTCCTTTTTTTTTACTTTTTAGTAGTAAAAATAGGCCAATGCCTGCGGCGGCTATATATAAATATTTTTTATACAATTTTTTTTACTCCAACGTGAATGTGGTTAAAATGTCCAGGGACGCGCCAACCAATATTGTATCTATAGCCGTTTTTTGTTACGCTATGCCATTTACCGCCCCTGTATGGATCATTATCAAACCATTTCATCAAATGTTCTATTAATTTGTCGCCTGTAGGTACGTCGCAAGCTAGATCCACGCCGTAACCTACTTTATTAGTTGTTGAATGATCGCTAATATTGCCGCTGGCTGTTAATAGCCAATCTCTTTTCTGGCTAGTTAAAATATTTTTATTTAAAAAGTTTTCAGATACTTTAGCAAATGCAAGCGCGCGGCCCATTGTACCGCCCCAATTATTACCAACGCCGCCAAATGTTACTAATCTAGAATTTTTGCCGTCGGTTGGGTATGGCCCTACGGTATAACCGAAAGTTTGGTCAGGATATTTGCCGTCAATATCAAAAGGAAAGTTTTTAATATCAAATTTCTTTTTTTTGGTACTACTTAAAATTAAAATAGTAGCAACGGCGCTAACTATTATAAGGGAATTTTCTTTAACTATTTTTAAAAAGTCCATTTTTGTTATAATAATACGTTAATCCTATTGTTACAAGTAACAAAGGTATTAAAAAAAATTTTTTTTTTTGATAAAGCGCTTTAGTAAATTCAGGCGTTTTAATTAGTGCGCGCATACGTTTTGCGCTTAAATCTGTATTACTTAATTCCGTTCCCCTGTAATTTAATTGTAAATCTAATAAAGCGGCTGGGTTGTTTATTCCCTTGTTTAAATCTTCGTCTAATCTTTTACCCCAACGGCGAAAAAAGTCGGGGCCGTTCCAAGTAGCGTAAATAAAGTGAAATAATAAAGGCCCATAATTAAATATTACGTTTTGCGCTCTTTCGCTAAGATATTTTTTTGCATTACTTAAAAAGCTAGGATAAATTATATTGCTAGCTAAAGTTTTCATAGCGTCGGCGTCCTTATTTGGGGGCTCGCTATTCCATTTCCACAAATTTGCAGCGTTTGCTTTATCCAGGTACTCCCAAAAATTTTTACTATCGGTATTTTTATACTTGTATAGTTTTTTATTTGGTATATCAGTTTTAACGTCCTTACTTATGCGCGGCGTTGTGTAGTATAAGCCATGGCCAGCGTGTCGATCTAAGCCGTATAACGTTTCGCCGCTGTTGCGCATTACATATCTATTCCTATCGCTAAGGCGGCCGTTGTCGAACATAAAAGGGTGGTAATAACCACCCTCAAAATTGTCTATAACTAATTTTGTAGCTGCTAAAAATAGATCCGCGTTTGGTTTTTCCATTATGGTAGGCCTAAGGCGGTTAATTTTGCTAGTGCTAGGTCTTTTTCATTACTTAGCCAATTATAATTTAATTCGTCGTTTATCCATTGGGTTAATGTTTCGCCGCCGCCGTAATTTTTATTAAATTGATTATATACGGCTGTAGCCATATCGGGCGTTGGTAGTTCTGCAAATTTTAAAAAAACAGCGCTTTTAGTACCTTCAAGAGTAAATAAGCCGTCCATAACGTCGAATAATTCTTTCGCTAGAGGTTCGGGGTTCCAGAATGTCGGCTGGCCTTGTGGGTTGTAGCTTACTACAGGCATACCGCCGCCGCCTGTAGGTAGTGGAAACGTTTGCGGCAATACGTTCATTTTCTTTTTAATTTTTTTGTAAATTATAAAACCTAAAATTCCAGCGCCTACAACTAGGCCTATTTTTGCGGTAATTGGTAAATCTTTTAAACTACTCATTGGGTTTAATTGGGTTTATCATTGGTAAAACTAATTTAACCATATTGGTTGAAAGTATATTTTTGGTAATACTGCCAGGTATTGTGTTTTTCATATCAAACTCAGTAATTAATAATTTTAAAAATTCCTCAATATTTGGCGTTTCGTTAAGGCGTTGTATTAATTCTTCTTTTTCAAAATTTGTATAAGTATTAAATTTTCTAGGCATTGTTTTAGGTTATTAAATTAGATTTTGAAATAAAAATATGGGGTTTGAGTAAAATAATTAACATAGTATTGTATTCCTGAACCTACAACAAACTGAATATGGTACATAGTATCTATTTTTTTAATAGAAGTTACTATACCCATAAACTTGTCTTTTTCTGTATTAGCTGCTTTTACATTAGATAAATTATATATTGGATAAGAATTTGAGCTAGCATATAAGTAAGCGCCTATTCCTTGTTTTATATCTGTTGCTAATAAATCGGCTATATTTACTATTATGCCTTTATTAGGTTTCACTGTTGGTGGTTTTGGCGGTTCTGGTAGTGTTCCAGCTGCGGCGGCGGTTGTATATGCATCTTTGTAACTATTGTAAGCGGCTGCGGTTAATGGCCCCCAACCTGTATAAGCTAGCGCTGGTAAATTTGCTGGTTTTACTGAGTTATAATATTCTTGAAATTTTTTAACGGCTGCAGCATTACCTAAAGGGTTGCTAGTTACTACCGTTGTTTGTCCGGTAATAACAGGCGCTACAGGGTTAGTAGTTTCAACTTCTTTTTCGCCGCTTATTAATGCTTTTATTTTATCTAGCTTACCTTTTTTATTTAAAAAGTAAAGCGCTACGCCGCCGCCAATTATTATAGCTGGTATAAGTAGTTTATTTGTTTTTCCGTTCATCTCGCTTCTTTTTAATTTGTTTTATTTTATCAATTACTTTTTTAGCAATTTCAATTGTTTTCTCAGGCGTTGCGTTTATTAAACTTGGCGTTGGTAGATCTGCAGGCGCTGGCGGTGCTGGCTCTATGTCGGGTTTCTTTTTTCCTTTCATTATAAAGTAAAGCGCTAAGCCGCCGCCTGCTAGCAAAATTAAAGGTAAAATAAATTTTTTATTCGTTTTCATCTTCGTTTAAATTTTCTTCTGTGAATTTTTCAATTACTGCTTGCGCTAGTCCTGGCGCGTTTGCTTGTAAATATGCTACCTCTCTATTGAATAGGTGCTCGGGCAATTTTTCAACAAAATTAAAATAGCTTTGTATTTTTGCGTTGTCGCTTATATTTGGCAAAGGTCTAAAAGGGTGGCGCATTGGTGCGCGTCCTGGTGCTGGTTGTGCTGGTCTGTTTAAAGCGTTGGCCGCTGTTTGGGCTTGCATAGCTCTAATGTCTAGGTATTTTTCAGCCAGCGGTAAAAAGCTAGGTAAAATTTCCTTTAAATACCCTGTAATTTTATCCGCTGGTTTTTCTGCAAGTGCTAGCGCCGCGTTTGCTTTTTCTTCGGCTTCGTCGTCGGTTTCTTCCGCTTCTAATTTAAGTCGTGTAATTTCTTCTTGTAGCCGTTTGTTCTCGCTTTTCATTTCTGCGAGCTCGCGCGCGTCCTTTACTGCTTCGCCTAAGCTTCGGGCTGGCTCCAATGCCTGATAATTGTAATTTACAGGCGCCGCCGCCGCTAGTCCTGGCGTCGCGTCTTTTATTAAGTGGTAACAATTTTTAGCGGCTTTGCTTGTGCCGTTGCTGCTAAATTCTATTAAAAATAGTTCGGCGTTAGATCCTTTAATAGTTTTTAAAAGTTCGTTTAAATTTTTTTCGAAATCCTTTTTAGATACTGATCCTTTAACGTTTTTACCGTCTAGCGTTGTGCATTTAAAAGCAAAGCAATTTAATTTATTTGCCGTTTCTGCTATTTCGTTAGTTTTAATTGTTCCTTGCGTGTTCATTTTAGGTTATGTTTTTAGGTTAATTAATAGTTAAGATATTCGCTTACGGGTATATTGAAAACCCAGCAGCCAAAGGAAACTAAAGGGAATTGATTTTGACGGTCGGCGTCCGCTGCCGCTGGTGCTGTTACTTGTCGCGCTGCTAGGTAATTATATCGTAAAGTATCTTTAACGGTTGCTCCTGCAAACGCTGTTCCTAAAAATAGGCGCGTTTGTCCTGCTGGGAAATAGGTTTCTGTACCGCTAATTGCTACGGTTGGCGTCAAAGCTGCGCCGTTATATCCTAGTGGCTGCGCTCTTTCTTGCGCTTGATTTTGGAAAGCTACGGCTCCAGCGTAAACGGCTCCAGCGACGTCGGGAATAACTAAAATATCAATACAAACGTCATTTTTAAAAATTCCCCACGTTTCTAAAATAGTAGGGCCTGCGCTTGGCGTGTTGTGAATTACTCCGCCTGCGGTTACGTCTGTTAGTGGATCTCTAAATTGATATACTAACTCGCTGTTGCTTCCTTGTTCTACTAAGCTTACTTGGTGCGAGTTTCCGACTAACTGCAGGGCCTTAGTTGCTCCCTGGTAAGTAGGGTTCCAAATTATTTGGCGCAATAAAATAAATCCGCCGTTTGGAACAGGCAAAGTATAAGCGCTTGTGTACCCTGTGTTGAAAACAACCCAGCGGCAAAGGCCCTTAAATGCTAGGGCCTCAATTTTAGGGCTCATTATCATATTAAATATAGATTAATTGAAATACTACGGCGCTGCCTGCAACGGTCGAAGTATATTCAATGTTTATAGCTGTTGCGCTTGCGACAGGGCGGAAAAAATCGTAATACGCTTTTTCTGGCTTGCCTGTGTTTACCTGGTAAGCTTGTACGCTGCCTGTATCTATTGCGCGCTCGTTATTTATGATTAAATTAAATGTGTCCGCCGCTGTAATTGTACCGCCGAAACAAAAGCCGACAATATATTTAGCTGTAGCTGGTATCTGTATGTTTGGCTGTGTTGTTCCTGCAATACTGATAAAGCTTGTACCCTTTACTTTTTGCGCGTTATCTACTAGCTTTTTTACTTGCTCTAAGCTAAGGCCCATATTTTGGCCTGGGTGCGCGTTGTTGGTTTTTCCGAAAGCAGACGCTGCGACCACGCTACGACCAGCTATTTTTGAATAATTTGTCATTTTTTTATATTTGTTTTGGACGAAAAAAGGCGGCGAAATTTACGCCGCCTTAATTTCTCGCCCTGGTTAAAATTTTAAACGTTAGTTTTCAAGTTAAGGATTGCGCCTGTTCCGAACATATGACAACCGTAACTTACAGTCGTATTTAGTGCGATAGTGTCAGCGTTTACAGGTAAGCGAAGCTCAAGTGTAAACCCAATTTGTGGCGGAATTATTAAATCTGTATCAGGAAAAAATACATTACTAACGCCTGTAGTTCCTTTAGGATTGAATACAGAGTTAGAACGTATTAAAGAATTTTGTTTAATAATACGGCTATTGTCTAGCAACAAAGAAAACTGCCCTAAGTTAGCGCCTGCGACGGTTGTAAGTAGTGCGGTACACTCGGTTACGCTTCCTGTTGCGGTTACTTGTGAAATTCTTGTAAAGACAATAAATTCCACGCTTAACGCTTCCCCTACTTGTAGCTGGTTTTGTTGAATGTTGGTCAAAGGAAATTGCTTTGTATTCACGTTTGAGAAAAAAGACAGCGTTTGTGTTGTGCCTATTGTTGTGGCTGTTTGTGTGATATAGTCGTAAATTTCTACGGTGCTACCTTGGTTTTTCTTTAGTGCTGGGTTTCCAAGTTTATTATTAACCATAGCTAGTTTAGCGTTGGCTGTGATATTTTTAAATGCGGTTTGTGCGTTCATCTTTTTTTTATTTTAAATTGTTTTTTTTTAATTTATTTTAGTTTAGTATTCTGTTGCGTAGCCAGGGTAAATACTAGCTTCGTCTTCGTTTAAGTAAATATCTTCAGCAAGTGAATAGCCGCCGTCTTCGTTTAAATAGATTGCTTCGCCGTCCTCGTTAAGGTAAACAGGCATTTCGTTAAGTGCGCCTGCGTCTGCGTAGTCGTACTCGTTGCCGTCGTTTAACATTTTAGCCATCATTGGCTCGCTTTCTGTTGCTGCAAAAGCTCCAGCCATACCAGCCGCCATACTTGGGTATCCGCCTACTGCATAAGTAAGGAAAGAAGCAATTACCGACGCTGTTACGCGTGTGTAAGTAGGTTGTTTAGCTAACATTCTACTAACTTGAGCCGCTAGTATTCCGCCTACTGCTGCCGCTCCTAAGCTGCGAGCTGCAGCTGTAGCTGTACTCGGTGAAAACATTTCGGATAATCCGCTTTTACGTCTACGCGTTGTGCGCTTGCGACGTCGTGCGCCTAGTGTAATATTTGCGCCCATTGTGCGGCGTCTTCGTGTAGTTGATTTTTTTCTAGTTTTTTTGCGTGCCATGGTTTTTTATTTATTTGTGTAAAGATATAAAATTTTATTTAATTATTTTTTTTTCCTAAAAAGAAAAAAAGCGCCTATACCTAATATAACAGCGCCGCCTAAAAAATAGGGTAAATTTTTTGTAGAAAATATAGCGCCTGGTCTAGTGCCGCCTACTAATGGCGTTAACCCTGGCGCCGCTTCGCTGGCGTTGTCTGTTTCTTGCGTTGGATCTGTAGGTACTTCGGGGCCTTGTGGGTTTTCAGCGTCTGGAATTTCATCTGCTTTACTTAATAATGGAATAATTCCAATTATAACGGCTGCAAGCGCTGGGCCTGCTGCTGCTACAGCTGGAAGACCTACGGCCGTACCTATAGCGCCAGCTGCGCCTGTAGCTATTCCTATTATTTTAGCTTTTGCTTCTTTAGATAGGCCTGCAGGGTTTTCTTCGGGATCTTCAGCTAAACCAAAATTGTCGTTAATGTATAAATTTTCAGCTAGACAATTTTCGTGCTCGTTTAATTGTTTTTTACCTAGAATTTTTTTAAAAAAGTCGTTTCCTTTTGCTTTTTTATTTTTGCCTTTATTGATTGCGTTTACTAATTTGTTATAGTCGCCGCCTAATTTTAACCATTGGCTTTTTAACTGATCCTGGTTTCCTCTGCTTAGTTTGGTTGCTATTTGTCCGAAATTAATTTGATTCATAGCAATAAACAAAGCGCGTCCAGGCGCTAATAAAATTTTTTTAGCTAAATTCTTTTTTTCTTTTTTAGGTTTATTTTTATTGCGTCCTAAAAAAATATTGTCTTCTTCCAATTGTAAATACATAATTTTAATTTTATCAAAGGTAGTTAAAATAAATTTTTTGTACAAATTTATAGGGCCTTTCCTCGTTTGGTTTGCGGTTTGTTAGGTCTAGCGCTATTTCCTCGCCTTTGTAGTCAACCCCTGGCCAAATGTGAACGGCGTTAAGTTTGTCGCGCCCTGCAAGTTTGATCCAGGGTTTACAAGACATTTTTTGAGTTTGCAACATTGTTAAAATTGCAATACTAAAACAATCGCAATCCCCTAAGCCGCTTTTACCCCAAAAATTATTTTTTAAAAGTGTCGGTAAGCTTTGCAGCAATTCGACTCCTGGCGGATCGGACTTGTAAGTTATCCTAGATTTTAGCCAATAAAATAAATCTATCGGGTTAAAAAATTGAGGTATATTATTTTTTGCGTATGGTATGCCCTCCGCCACTTGTAGCCGTATATGGCTAAGCGTGTCGTTAAGGTTTATGTACTTTTTTTTTAATTTCACTTTTGGTAAAAATTTTCGGCCTGTTCTTTTTTAATTTTCTTTAAGTCAATTTTGCGCTTTATCCAGGCGGCGCCGGCTGTTATTAAAAAAGTTCCTATTTCGGCCGCGTGTGCTGTTATGAGGTCTAAAATCGTTTTCATTGTTTTTTGTTTAAAGCGGTTTGTTTATTTTATGAAAAATTTTTATTTTTTTCATTAATTCGTTAATTTGTACGCTTCCTCTATTTTTATTTTTTAAATAATGATAATAAAAAGATTTTGCGCCATAGCTTGCATTTTTTATATTTTTTGCTCTGTGAATTACATAAAATGGCTCTATTTGAAAATAATTTTTATCTAAAAAGTAAGATGTAAAAATTTTATCTTTTTTCATTTTTTTTATATTCCTGGTACATTAAATAAAGTTTTACAAGTGTATAGGTAATTGTCGTAAGTGCTAAAAAGTCGCTAATTAGTGTGTGCTGTATTGTAGCTGAAAACAACGCGCCTGTATAAATTAAAAATAAATCTTTCATAGATTACAAAAATAGTAAAAAAAACAATTCGTTGACTCCCTCTTATCGAAAACGCTAAAAGTTAAGAGATTTGCGCTTCTACATATAAACGAACGGCTGCCGCGTTTCATCTTCGCCGTATAAGTATTCGTTTTTAGTGAAATTGTTTTTTTTACTTTGTTTCCATTTTTCGACGTGATAACCTTGCCTAAATGTGTTCCATTTTTCGCCGCCCCAATCATAAAGAGCGTATCTATTTGTTTGCGTAAATTCTTTGAAAGCTTCGGGCGTGTCCTCCATTGGCACTAAATTAATAATTTTATATTTTACTACTTCCCTAGTAAAGCGGTTAATTTGTTGCCCTTGTTTAGTAGTTATTTTTATTGTGTCTATTCCTTTGCTTGTTGTTTTACTTTTATTTTTAATTACTCCTTTTACTTCGTTATTTATTTTCTTAGTTACAAGCACCGGTGTACCTATGTAAAGTTCTCGCGCTGGCTTGTTTACGTCTATTTCTAACTCGTTTTTTAAATTTAAGTTAAGCGCCTTAATTTTGTGCAATACTCCAAAACGTCCGTAAAATTTTGAGCGGCTGTTTTCTTCTACGGCCTTTATTATTTCGTATTTTATTGTCCCCAGGTCGTCGCGCTTAGTTATGTATTTTGTAACTTCCAATAAATGTAAATTTATATTTTTTATCATCTGCTCCCTGGGCGGTGCGGTTTCGTGCAATTCGCTATATCCCAGGGGCCTCAAGTCAATTTGAAAGCTGCCGCCTGTTCTGCTTTTCCATTGTTCGCGTAGTTCTGTTTCAATTTTTTTAAAATTTTTAGAAACGTCAAAAATACGCGGCACCAATATAAGCGCGTGGCGGTGTATGTGGTGGCCGTTCTTATTGCTGTATGTATGCTCGGTGTTGTAAAATCCGCCTTTAATATAAGTTTTAAATGCTCCGTATTTTAGTCC
>Ga0315270_10001713_pt1 | contig 11635 bp, 8 predicted proteins | sample C1_bottom_MG_FD_204932 | JGI IMG/M metagenome (GOLD analysis project Ga0315270, IMG submission 204932) | Sediment microbial communities from Yellowstone Lake, YNP, Wyoming, USA - C1_bottom | ecosystem: Environmental > Aquatic > Freshwater > Lake > Sediment | place: USA: Wyoming | collected... | reverse complement strand
CCATGAAGCGGCCGCGTATGTAATCAACAACCGTGGCAATTTCCGCTTCATCGAGCTTGCGGGCGTAACCCACCATGGCCGTTCCCGGCTTGCCACTCGCTACGGCGGCAAGCATTTGCTCGCGGGGCGTCGTAGAACCCACAAAAACAGTGGCCGGCGGCTGCAGGTTCGCCCCCGCCCGCCCGCGCCCGTCACCCTCGTTACCGTGGCAAACGGCGCAATTTTTTTCGTAGAGCGCTTTACCTGGCTCGTCGGCCAAGGCCAAACCGGCAAACCACAGGCCCGTCCCGAGGATGAATAGCGAGCACGAACGAATGGGAATATGTGACACGACGGGAACCAGAATATAGAACGGAAAAAGAGAACCGAGCGCGATCAAATGAAGCTGCACAGATTGTGGCGCAAAAACGGGATTTACGCTACCCTACCGAGCGGCGTTGTAGCACGCCCTAGCAGCCTCGATGTGGCAGGACAAAGACCATGAATGTTGCCAACCGGCACGAGCGAAGGAACCAAGGATTTAGATGGCGGCGGCTGTTTGCGGCAGCCATCGTTTTACTGTCGATCGGACCGATCCAACCTAGCTATGGCGAAGCCATTATCGGCGACCCTGTGCAGGGTGCGCGCGATCCGATACTGGGCACCAAGCACGATTTTACTGGATTGAATAAACGCGCCGGTGTTTATGCCATGCCGGGCGTAGCCCTGTCGGACTATGGCAATCCTTGCGTGTATTGCCATGTACCACCCGACCAAGCCGATAACGACCCGACCACGAAGGGCTCGGTACTTGGCTGGAATCGTTACAAGCCTGCCACAGACCGTTTCCAGCTTTACGACAGTACGTACATGGATTCGCGCACCCGCACACCCAGCCCCATTAGCTTGCTGTGCTTGTCCTGCCACGACGGCACTATGGGCGTGGATATGGTGGTTTTTAGACCCGGCAACTTTGACAGTGCGGCGGACACCGCCATGCACATGCGAATTAATGGCGCCGACGACACTATTAGCTGCGGCAAATGCCACAATGGCCGCGTCGCCCACGACATCGCGATTAAGCACCTCGACACCGATTTACGCAATGACCATCCCATTTCGATGCGATACGCAGGCTTGCTGCGCTCCGACGAAGATTTCCGCCTGCCGCATACGCCAAACGGCTTCAGTAACGGCGTAAAGCTGTATGAAGGCCGCGTGGAGTGTGCAAGCTGCCACAACGTCCACAATCCAGAAAAAGACCTGCTCTTGCGCGTAAACTCGGATTTGCTTTGCCAAACTTGCCATGCCAAGTGATAGGCAGCTCGGCCGGGATTCGCCATTTACTCATGCTGAACGGCGGATAGTCCCGTTGATTTGCGATTGACCTCTTGGCAAATGACAATGTCGCTCCGCGCATCTAGATCGCCGCTCCGGTTCGTGGCCAAACTCACGGCCATCGCACTTGTTTGCGCCAGTTGCGCGACGCAGGCACCTGCGCCCGTTGCCGCGCGCGCGTTCCCACCCCCGCCGGAGCAACCACGCTTCATTTACGACGGCGCGCTTCACACGAGTCGCGACGTCGAAGTTACAAGCTTCGGCGATAAGATCCGACAACTCGCAACCGGCGTGCAAACGGAACCAACAGGCCTCGCCAAGCCTTACGCTGTCGTGGCCGGACGCGGTCGTGTTTATGTTTCAGATACGCAACAGCGTGCTGTACTCATTTTCGATTTGGTGGCGCACACATTTAAGACGATCGGCAACGAAGGCGCTGGCGTGCTGCAAAAACCGCTGGGCATGGCGCTTTCTAGCAGCGGCGAATTATTCGTCGCCGACATCTCGGCCGGGCGTGTGGTTGTGTTTGATAGCGAGGGCAAGTATTCACGCGCCATTGGGGACAAAACCAGCTTCAAACGCCCCACTAGCGTGGCAATAGACGACATTGCGCACCGATTATACGTCGTCGATGCGGGTGGAATTGAGAGTGATGACCATCGCGTGTTCGTATTCGACCCAACGACGGGCGCGCCTTTGGGCGTGATCGGCAAACGGGGAACTGGCGAAGGCGAATTCAATTTGCCGCTGCACGCCGCCGTTGGACCGGACGGCACGCTTTATGTGGTCGACAGCGGCAATTTCCGCGTGCAGGCATTCAATCGCGATGGCAGTTTTTCGCGCATGTTTGGCTCGCTGGGGCGACGAAGTGGCCAGTTTTCCCGACCCAAGGGCGTTGCCGTGGACCGGGAAGGCAATGTTTTCGTCGTCGATGCCGCGTTCGGCAATTTCCAGGTGTTCGATACTAAGGGCAATTTGCTGTTATTCGTTGGCGAGCGCAACACATCAGGTGGCCCAGGCGGGTTCATGTTGCCGGCGGGCATTACGGTGGGCGACGATGGGCGGATTTACGTCGTTGACCAGTTCTTCCGGAAAGTGGACATTTTCCGGCCGGCAGAATTGCCGGCTCAGCATTAATAGTTACATAAGTTCAGTTTGAGAATGGCAACCGTCGCCGGCCAGGGCGGGCCGCCGTCGAGCGAACAGGGACGTCTTAAAAGCGCATTGCCATAGTCGAATTGCGAAACCTTTAGGGAAACCTGATAACGCCTCCGGGTGCGGACGGATCCGCACCTACGCAGCCGTAGGTGTCTCCTGCCAGGCGCTTTTTTCTACCCAGGTTGCAATATCACTCGCCGGCATTGGCCGCCCTACGTAATAGCCCTGCACGGCATCGCAGCCCAAATCTTCTAACAATCGATAGGCTTCCGCCGTTTCAACGCCTTCGGTGACTACATTCAAGCCCAGTTTGTGCGCCAAATCAATGGTGGAGCGAACAATCAGCGCACTGTTGCCGTCGTTTGCCAGGGACAATCCAAACGATTTATCGATTTTTAGCTCATTGACTGGCAACTGCTTGAGGTAGGCCAGCGACGAATAGCCGGTACCGAAATCGTCAATCGACAAGTGCAGGCCCATGGCGTTGAGGCGGTCCATGGCTTTGATCGCCTTGGTTGGATCTTCCATGAGGCCTGTCTCAGTAATCTCGAGCTTTAGCCCTCCTGCGGCAATCGAAAAGCCGCCGAGCACATCAGCGATTTCATCCGGAAATTGTGCGTCTATTAGATTGCGCATGGACAAATTCACCGACACGCGCATGTCGTGATTCTTGGGGAATTTCTGCGCACACTCGGCCAACGAACGCTTCAGCACCCAGAGCGTGAGCGGCTTAATGAGTCCGGTCTGTTCCGCCAACGGAATGAACTCGTCTGGACACAATAGTCCGTGCTTAGGGTGCGGCCAGCGCACCAGTGCCTCGACGCCGCTGAGACAGCGATTTCTCAGGTCAATTTTCGGTTGGTAATAGACCAGCAGCTCGTCATTTTCGATGGCCTCACGCAGCTCGCTTGTAATGGCCAGATGCCGCAGGCTGTGCTGGTCGGTATCGGGATCGTACACGGTGTAACCGCGACGCCCGCGTTTGGCCACGTACATCGCCACGTCGGCGTGTTGCATCAGCGCGACGGGATTGTCGCCGTGCTGAGGAAACAACGCGATGCCCAAGCTCGCCCCGATTTCCAGAGGTTGCCCGCCGACCACTAACGGCTTTTCGACTGCCGTGATGATCCTGCGCGCCGTCAAAATGGCCTGGTTCGCGTCGGCGGCCGGTAGTAGCACGGAGAATTCGTCCCCACCCAATCGGGCAACGGTGTCGGACTCGCGCAGCAGTTCACGCAGACGTTCGCCTACTTGCTGCAACAATTTGTCGCCCACGTGGTGACCCAGCGTGTCATTGACCTCTTTGAAACGGTCGAGGTCCATTAGGATCAAAGCCAAAGGTGCGCCATCGCGCTGGGCGACGCGCAAAGCCTGCTGCAAACGATCCATCAACAGTGTGCGATTGGGCAAATCGGTCAAAGCATCGTGCAAGGCTTGGTAGCGCAGCGCCGCGGTTTGTGCCTTTCGACTGGTAATATCACGCACGACGCAGATGTAGTAGTGCTGATCACTAACATGCATTTCGCTGACGGCAACATCCATCGGGAACGAAGTTCCATTTTTTCGACGACCACTAATTTCCCGGGCGATGCCGAGCAAAGGCCGCTGCAGCGCGATTGAACGCGCACCCAGTATTGCTTCGTCGGCGTCCCGACTCGGTGCCGGGGTGAGTACGGACACATTTTGGCCAACCAACTCCCCGAGCTTATAGCCAAAAATACGCTCGCAGGCCGGGTTGATCGACTCTATGGTGCCGTCGCTGCGTAGCGTGAGGACACCGTCAACCACATTATCCATAACCGCGCGATTGCGCGCCTCGCTGGCCTGTAATGCCCCCTGCATTGAGTTAAATACGCGCGCCACCTCGCCAAGTTCGTCTTTTCGATCGGCCGGCAGCAGTGCTGCGCGATCGCCGCGGGACACTTTTGCAATGGCGTCACGCAGGCCGGTGATTGGGCGCAAGACGCTGAGCCTCAGCGCCCCCCACATCAAAAAACCCAGAATAACGGCAACAAGGATCGCGCCACCCCAAAGGAATGATTTCATCGCCGCAATGCGTTCTGATGTCTTTTCGGTGGACAAGGAAAGCTTCAACACGCCACGCATGCCGGTAGTATCGTAGCCGTGACAGGCGAGACACTCGACTTGCGCATGAATGGGCATGGCAATGGTGACTTGGTCTTTCTGCGAAAGATCGTGCATGGTCTGCCCAGACAGGGCCCGCTGAAACATGTCCGACTTCAACGGATCGTTCTCATCGCGCGGTCGCGTCGGCTCACGGCGAAACACCGTTTTGCCCAAGAACTCGTTCACGGCCTCAACGGTATTGAGATCCATGAAGGCCGGATTGCCGTCGCTTCGGTAGACTTCGATATCCTTGATTCCGGCGACTCCGTGCAAGCGATCCAGCCATTGGCGCGCTAACGTGCCGTTGCCGTTGAGCATGAGTGTACGCAGGCTACCAAGAATGGTTTCCGCATGGACTTCGGCCTGCTCTACGCCTTCCTGCTCAATAGTCTCGGTAAGCTGTTTCTCAAGCCAGAAGCCTACGAGCAGCAAAAGCACCAACAATACGGAGGACACAACTACGGCCAGGCGCGTTCCAAGGCTCTTCATTAAGCCTCCTGACCCCACGCCAAATCGGTATATGCCCATGGAGCCGCCCATTGATGAATATCAACGTACATTCAAACCACCCCCCACGGATGCAACGTTTCTTATTGGTCTCAAACTTAGCATTTAACTAACTAACAGACGTCTTGCCTGCTACTGCACAATTTCGACACGGCCGACAAACGTAATGGCTGGAAACGTGCGTTTTAGTGTCTTGCTGTAGAAGCCGGACATAAACACGCCTTGGCCATAGCGAATTCGCGCGTCTACAGTTACGGGCGTGACCGGAACCGCTAGCCATGATTCTCCACCACCGCTGCCAACAAGTATATAGGTGTAACCACTGGCATCCATCGTTTGCCTCACCACACCCTCATTGGGCAACGGGGCCGCTCCGTCGGCGTTGGATACGGATTTGTTCGCCCGTTCCACTGCCCGGCCGCGGAAACCGATTCCCCCAGCGCCATCCAGTTCAGCGGTCCACACGCCACGCCGATATCCACCGGGGCTAGTCCCACCCAGAATAAAAATCGCTTTATCCTTAGTTAGTGTAGCAAATTCCGCGACAGATTCTGGAAGAATCGTATCCAGAATGTTCCATTTGGCCAAATCGCCACGATCACTCGCCCCGCGACGTTCGATTGAGGCAAGGTAGTCGGTACCGGAAATGCCGCCGAGCACATAGAGGTCGGAGCCGCTCGCGAACGAGCCGAAGGCATACCGGCCAACGTTCATTGGTTCGGCGGCCGTCCAAGCGAGCGAATTACCACCGAGGCGAGTAATTTCAGTACTTGCCAAACCGCGCCCGCCGTTCGACTCATGTCCACCCAGGGTGATAGCGACATCGCCGACCACGCGCGACTCGCTGACATAACGGGCACGCGTGAGCAGCGCTGGCTCAAGAATCCAATCGCCGAGCTTACCATTTGGCTGAATTTCGGCGTGCTCCACCGAGTCCAGCAGCGCGCCGCCGAAACCGCCGACGGCGTAGAGCCTGTTTTTGTGGACGAATAATTTGACGCAGCGCCGCGGCAACCGCATTTCGGCTTCGGCCTCCCACTGCCCCAGCGAGCCATCGGCATTAACTTGGGCGCGCAGTACGGAACGATAGAGGGTCTCTCCATGCAACCCGGCCCCACCACCGGCCACGTAGATGGCGCCATTGTGGGCCACGGCCGCCATGAATCCGCGCGGATCGGGCAATGGCCTTGCCGCCTTCCAGGGTTCGAGTAGCCCGGCTGGTTTTATCCGCGCTGTTTCAACGGTTGCCAAGAATTGGTGGCCATCCACGCCACCGATCATGTAGAGGAATTCACCGGCAATCACACCAGCTGCACCGGCACGCGCTTCTAACATGGGCTCGGTTTCTTTGAAACCTTGCACCCAATCAAGCTCTGCCGCCCGCGCTGGCAGAGCGGTACTGCAAAGAGCAGACATAGCAGCAAGTACCACAACCTGCGATGTTCTTGGCACACGCGCCCTTTGGCGCGCTAGCCGGCGGCCAATCAGACCGAACATGTGTACCGCGACACCCGTTTGGTTACAGCTTGCCGAACAGGCGGGCAACGCCGCCGAAGCTACCGATCCAGCTGCTGCCGTCGGATGCGGTCGCCATCGAGAAGACGTTGTCGGAGTAGAGCCCTTCATTACGTGTTAGCACAACAAAGTGCTCTCCACCGTTATCAACCCGCACGAGACCATGACTCGTACCGGCCCAAATTCGGCCTTGCGGATCCATCGACAACATGAAAATGTGATTCGACGGCAAGCCGTCTTTGACCGTGAAATTTCGCCATTTTTGGCCGTCGAATCGCGCGAGTCCAGCGCCCCACGTGCCCGCCCAGACTATGCCGTCACGATCGACTTTAAGCGATACTACATAATTTGGGTTGTAAGCGATGTTCACGTTCTGCAGACCCTGCTCCGCCTTTTGCTGAGCATGATGCCGGGAAGCACCGCCCGGATCAGTGGTGAATTTGCTGTCGTCTTTTACGAGGTCATACGGCGCGCCGAGTCCGGCGTCGTGCTGCCAATTCTGCCACTTGCCGTCTTTGTAGCGCGCCAGTCCGTTTTCAGTGGCGAACCACATATCGCCGTTTTTGCCTTCTTCTAAGCCGTAAACCCATTCGTTAGGCAAGCCGCCGTGGGTGTTTTTGGGATTGTAGGTTTCCCATTGGGTCGGGTCGTCGATCTTGCCGCCTTTGATTCGATTAGCGCCAGACCACGTTGCGATCCAGACATCGCCATTGGCCACTTTTTGAACGTCGTACACGAACTGATCTGCAAGGCCGTCGGGAATATTGTAATTGCGCCACTTTTCAGTGGCAGGGTCAAAAACGGACATGCCGCCGCCGTAGGTGCCCGCCACAATCTTGTTATCAAGCTTGCTGAGATGGAAAACGCCGTTTGACAATAAGCTGCCGCTGCTAACGTCAAAGAGTTTGTAGTCGTCACTTTTGGTGTCGTAACGAATTACGCCGCCGGATGTGCCCACCCAGACAATGTCGCCGTCTGCGAGCATGGCTTTGACGTTCTTGTTGCCTACGCGAAAATGGGCAAATCGTGGCTCACCCGGGGGAGCACTGCCTTCCGGCATTGGAGGCAAGGGCGGATGTGATGGAGGCAATGCCGCCCTTGCCGGGGAGGCGGGCACGGTGGCCGGCACCGTGCCGTCCGCAGACGCCACCTGCACTGGCGAATTGGATGCGCTGGCCATTCCGACCGCAAATGCCGCACCGGTTAATGCGCATACCGCAACGGCGATGACGCCTAAACGCTTAATCTCCGACTTCAAAAAATTCGCCTCCCGCCTCGCCACACACGCAACGACGCTATTGTATTATTGGACTAACTCTGTGACTCAATTAACGCGCCAAACGCGCCACACCCTCACGCGTCCCCGCCCACACTTCGCCCTTTGCACTGGCGGCCAGGGCGTAGACATGCTCATCCAATAGCCCGTCGGCCTTGCTCCACGACTGCCAATGCTGCCCGTCGAAACGGGAAAGTCCACCGCTGGTGCCGAACCACAAAGCGCCATCTGGAGCCTGCGCCACACTGTAAACGATGTTGCCCGCTAAACCGTCATCGTGGGTGAAATTGCGCCAGGCTTTTCCGTCGAATTTAGCTACACCACCGCCCCAGGTACCGGCCCAAATCGAGCCGTCGGTTGCGGCTAGCACGCAGAAAATGTAATTGGGATTGTACGTCGGCTTACCCTCGACAAGCACGCTGAGATCATGCCGTGAGCGCGTACCTAATCCGGTATTGGGACTAAAAGGTAACCCATCCTTGTTATCTGCACCGAGCCCGTCTTTGTGTGTCCAGGTCTGCCACCGGCGGCCATCAAACATGTTGATGCCGCCTTCGGTACCCACCCAGATGCGATCCTTCGCATCTACCGCCAAGCCATAAACCCACTCATTGACCAATTCTTTTAGGTAGGTGTGAAACGTGTCCTTCTTGGGGTCAAACACGCTCAGACCCGCCCAAGTACCAATCCAGACTTTGCCGTCGTTGCGCTGGGCAAAGGAGTAAACCCAGTAATCGGCCAACCCATGCATTGGGAAATAGGTGCGCCATTTCCCGTCGGCCAGGCGCGCCGCACCGCCACCGTTCATGCCAAACCAGGTGCCACCGGACTTGTCGACAAACGTGGAAAACACGTATTCATTGGCCAAGCCATTGTCGCGGGTATAAGTCGCGTTCATGTTGCCGGAGGCAATATTGACGGAAAGCGCACCGACAGAAGTTCCAACCCAAAGGGCGTTCGTGCGCGGATCGAGCGACAGGGCGCGCACGAATACGCCCGGGCCGACATTGAAGCTCTCTTGGACCTTGTAGGTACGCGAGACTGGCTGCGTGTCGGCAGCCCTTCCGGAATTAATCGACAAAACGCAGCAGAGAATCGCGCAGAACCGCGCGAGGAAATGCCCCAACGCTGGCGTCACAGGAACGTCCGAATATAGGCGACGATGTCGTAGATATCTTCATCAGTCAACCGACCATTGAAGCTCGGCATGACGCCATTTCCGGCGCGAATCACATCCGCCAGCTGACTGTCTGTCTTAATCAACTTGTCGGCACGGGCGAAGTTCGGCAAACCTGGCATTTCGCCTTCGCCGGACAATCCATGGCAGCCAGCGCAGTGCCGGGTGTAGAGTTCCTGGCCCTTGAAAACATCGCCAGCCTGACAGGCTGCGCTGAAACCCAACCCCAAAACAAGGGCGGCAGCAGCCCAATCAGTCCGCTTAGCGAAAGGCCTTATTCTAGATTTCCCCATGACCCACCCCCAAGATTTCTTGCTTATCCGCAAGTTTACTATAGCCCGCAAGGAAGCGCGCTATGCGATCGAGAGCATCGCTAATTCAATGCCACGCTCGACCTTACCCGGACTCGAACAGCCCATAAGTCGCATGCAGCCCAAGCGGTTTGCAAGAGAGCACCGAGCCGAGGTTCTGCAGCGTTTCACGTGGATAGCATTCCGGAACATACCGCAACGGTAGCTCTGCCTATGAGCAAGTTTGCTGGCGACAGGTGGACTTCCACCAGGACGGGTGCTTATCCACCCTTCATGATTGGACAGCGCGCCGACGGCCATCTTATGTGCTTGTTTTTTATATAAAATAAATAATGGCCCGAAATTCGCATAAGACCAGGCAGTAGCTCCTATACCGAATCGTCAAAAGTAGCTGGCACCTTTGGTAAACGAATTCAGATTGCCTTAACCAACGAACCCTCTCTTCTCTCGTTAATTCTGAGAGATAGGGCTCGACCGGAAACGGTTGAGCCCTTTTTTTTGCTCGCGAGCCCAGCCCGCGGGCCAACGGCGACTTGATAGCATTCCGGAAGGACTCATTTCAAGCCATACTTCTGCATCCGATACCGCAATGTTTCCCGGGTAGCCCCCAAGGCGCGCGCAGTCGCCAACACATTGCCGTCGTTGCGTGCCAGGGCTGTTTTGATGATAAATTTATCCATATCATCTAGCGACATACTGCCGTCAAGCGGAATGAGTATGCTCGCTTTGTCTTGCCCCTCCGAGCTCCCGCCCGACAAGGTAGCCACCCCCCCACTCGATAGCTGCAGCCAGCGAAGCGGAAATTCCTCACCGTCGGACAAGAGCACGCAACGCTCAACCACATTGCGCAGCTCACGCACGTTTCCCGGCCAATCGTAACTCAGTAGAAGGCGCCAGACCTCGGCAGACACTTTTTTTACCGATTTGGCCGCCTTGAGATTGAATTCGCTGATGAAAATTGGAACCAAGTCTTCAATGTCTTCGGGCCGCTCCCGCAATGGGGGCAAATGCAAACTGAACGCATTGAGCCGGTGGAACAAATCACTGCGAAATGTTCCGTTGCGCACTTGTTCAGCTAAATCGCGATTGGTCGCCGTGATAATCTGCACATCGATGGCGATGACCTGCTCCCCACCAACTCGCCTAATAGAGCGGTCCTCGATGGACTTCAACAACTTCGCTTGAAGACTGAGCTCAAGTTCCCCCACCTCATCGAGAAAAAGCGTACCGCCGCTGGCCTGCTCGAATAGTCCACGACGTCGCCCCTTCGCCCCTGTGAACGAGCCACTCTCGTGACCAAACAGTTCCGACTCAACCAATTCACGCGGGAGTGCGGCGCAGTTGATCTCGATCATCGGCCCATCGGAGCGACTACTCATAGTGTGCAAAATGCGCGCGATAAGCCCCTTACCGGTTCCAGTTTCTCCAGTAACATTTAATGCGCTAAATGGAACCCTCGAAAGCTGTTGCACCATCTCGCTAACCGAGAGAACCGACTGGCTGTGACCGGCGAACGAGGTTAACGAAAATTTACGGGCTTGAGCCTCACTGAGTTCTTTGAGCCTGCGTTGCGCACGCGCGCTGCGAGCCGCGCCGTTAACCACTAAATCCAGCCGGGCAAGATCGCAAGGCTTTTCGATAAACTCCGAAGCACCCAGCCGCAGCGCGCGCACTGAATCCTGAACCGATCCATAGGCTGTCAGTAAAATCCATTCGCCGTCGTAATTTTCTCGCCGCACCAAATCGAGTAGATCGAGCCCATTCCCGTCGGGCAAGTTCATATCTGAAATGACCACGAGCGGCGCCAGGTGCTGTTCCAGTAACATCAATTTCGCATCGGCAAACGTTCTTGCCAATGCCACCTCCCATCCCTGTCGGGCATAGTGACGCTTGAGCTCATCGCCAAAAAACGGTTCATCTTCCACCAGCAGTAAACTCTTAACCACGAAGCACCCCTACACCAAATTCAATCGTCACACTCGCACCATGTGGGGCTACATTTTTTAGGCGTAGCTCACCGCCATTGTCGTGCACAAATCGCCGCACCATGGCTAAACCCAGCCCCGTACCTTCTTCGCGTCCAGTCACAAATGCGCGAACGCCCTTCTCGATCATGATTGCTGAAAATCCAGGCCCGTCATCCACAACCCTGAGTGAGAGCCTTCCTTGAGCGACCTCCGCGCCGATACAAATGGTGCCAGAATCGTCGCCAATCGCTTGTGCCGAATTAATAATTAGATTTAGCAC
>Ga0315270_10001709_pt1 | contig 11646 bp, 7 predicted proteins | sample C1_bottom_MG_FD_204932 | JGI IMG/M metagenome (GOLD analysis project Ga0315270, IMG submission 204932) | Sediment microbial communities from Yellowstone Lake, YNP, Wyoming, USA - C1_bottom | ecosystem: Environmental > Aquatic > Freshwater > Lake > Sediment | place: USA: Wyoming | collected... | reverse complement strand
CACATGGGTTTTGCCGCGACCAACGTTTATCCGGCGCTCTTTGACCTCGACCGTGTCGAAGTGCTGCGCGGACCCCAGGGCACCCTGTTCGGCGCCGGCGCCGAAGGCGGTGTCGTGCGATTTCTTACGCCGCAGCCGGGCCTGACCCAGAATTCCGGCTACCTGCGCTCCGAGGTGTCCTCGACGCGCTCCGGCGATCCGAGCTACGAAATCGGCGCCGCGGCGGGCGGGCCGATTGTCGATGGCACCCTTGGCTATCGGGTCAGCGCCTCCTACCGTCGCGATGGTGGCTGGGTCGACAGGGTCGGCTACTCGCAGGTCAATCCCGGCGATCCGGCGACGCCGCTCAACGTCCTGCAGACGAGTGAGTCGAATGCCAACTGGCAGGACGTCATGACCCTGCGTGCGGCGCTGAAGTGGGCGGTCAATGACAATGTCGCGGTGACGCCTTCCATCTACTACCAGAAGCTGCGCATCAACGACACTGCCGCCTACTGGCCGGGCCTTTCCGATCCCGGCAGCACGGCCTTCCGCAACGGCAACGCACTCACGAATCCGGCCAATGACCCGTTCTGGCTGGCGGCGGTCAAGGTTGACTGGACCACCGGCATCGGCCAGTTGACTTCGAACACCTCGTATTACAAGCGCGACCAGTCTTCGCGTTCCGACTACACGCAGTACCTGCGCGGCGGTTTTGGACTGTCACCGTATCCGCCTGCGGGCGCAGCCGGCCAGGCGCTTTTCGGTGACAAGCAGGACAACTTCTACCAGGAGATCCGGCTCGCATCAACGGATGCCAGCGCGCGCCTGACCTGGAGCACCGGCCTGTTCTACTCGCACATGAGCGAGAACATCCCTGAAGATATTATCGATCCGACCTTCGATGCCGAATTCAACGATGCCTACGGTGGTTTCTTCTGCGAATTCGTCCCCTGCCCAAACGGCTTGCTGTATCACCAGCCCCTGACCCGCGTGATCGATACTCAAACCGCCGTCTTCGGCGAGGCGAGCTACAAGTTCACTGATACTTTGACGGCAACCCTGGGCCTGCGAATCGCGCACGTGAGTTACCGCTCGTCACTCAATTACGGCGGTGCTTTCGCGGGAGTGCCGCTGCTGACCTCGGAGACCTCCGCCTCCGAGCAACCGATCACACCGAAAGTCGTGCTGGCCTGGCAGCCCGATCACAACAATCTCTATTATCTCAGTGCTTCGAAGGGCTACCGGGTCGGCGGTGCCAATGGTGATGTCGGCGATATCTGCGACACACCTTACGGCGGCGGTCCCGGCGATCTGGAGCGGCTCGGGCTGCCGATCGGTCCGGACGGCAAGCGTCACGTACCCGGGAAGTATGATTCCGACAGCCTGTGGAGCTACGAACTGGGCGCCAAGAGTACGCTGCTCGACAATCGACTGCAGATCAACTCAAGCCTGTTTTTCATTGACTGGACCAACATCCAGCAGAGCGTCTACCTGCTCTCCTGCGGCGAGCAGCTCAACCTGAACCTCGGCCAGGCACGCAGCGTAGGCGGCGACGTCGATATCCTTTACAAGCCGGTCGATGCGCTGAAACTCGAACTCACGGTCGCCTACGTCAAAGCCAATTTTACCCGCGCTTCCTGCACCGGTGAGCTGAAGTTCGACGGCAGCCAGTGTGTGAGCAGCGATGGCTTGACCTCTGCCAGCCCGATCGCCAGCAAGGATGATGTGCTCCCCGGTGCGCCCTGGAACTTCACCGCCGCCGCCGAATGGACGTTCGCGCCAGTCTCCGGTCGCGCGCCCTACCTGCGCATCGACTATCAACATGCCACCGCACAGTCGGGCCTGGTGCCCACTCAGAACAGCAACAACGCCTCCTTCGACTCGACGCTGCCGGGGCTGCCGAACACCAGCAACCTCGCGCTGCGGGCTGGCCTGCGATTCAGCGGCTTCGACCTCTCGCTGTTTGGCCAGAACCTCACTAACGAGCACCCGATACTGTTCAAGTCCCGGGATCTGCCGGACGACAGCACCGATCTGCTGTATTTCGAACGCGGCGTGCGGCCGATGACAGTGGGGCTCAGCGCCAGCTACCGCTACTAGGTTGCGCTCAGTGCTGCTTCACACGCGGCCAGTACATTGACAGCGTTGATGCCGATCTCCGCCACCGCATAGCCGCCCTCGAGCACGAAAAGTGTGGGAATGCCCAGGGCACCGATCAGTGTGCCGTACCTGGAAAAATCACTCGACGATAATCTGAAAAAACTGATCGGATCCCGCTCGAAGGTGTCGACACCCAGGGACACGACCAGAAAGTCGGGTGCAAATTCCTGTATTCGCTTCAACCCCTCGCGCAGCGCCGCACCCCAAACCTCAAAGGTCGTATTCCGGGGCAGCGGGTAGTTGCAGGTATAGCCCTCCCCCACACCAGCGCCGGTCTCGTCCGCGTAACCCATAAAATATGGAAACGCCTCGCGCGGATCGCCGTGCAGGGAAACGAACAGCACATCATCGCGGTTATAGAAAATATCCTGGGTCCCGTTGCCGTGATGAAAATCGACATCGAGGATCGCAATCCTCGCAGCGCCCTGATCGCGCATCCACTGAGTGGCGATAGCGGCGTTGTTGAGGAAACAGTAGCCGCCGTACAGATCGCGCGCGGCATGGTGCCCCGGCGGCCGGCACAGCGCAAAGGCGCTGCGCGCACCGCCGGTCAGCTGTTGCGCAGCCGTCAGCGCCACATCTACCGCTGCCAGGGCAGCCTGCCAGGTTCCCGCGCCGATCGAGGTCTCCGCCGCGGCTGCGTAGTAGCCCACCTTGCCATCGACGTGGGTGGGTACTTTCTGAACCATGCGGCGCGCCGGCCAGCAACTCGGCACGACTTCACCCCGATAGCCTGCCGCCTGCCATTCGTCCCAGACGTGCTCCAGGAAAGTGAGGTAACCAGCGTCGTGGACACGGCTGATAGGTTGCATCCCAAAGGATCCAGGCTCAATCACCTGGCCGAGTTTGGTGGTCGCAACACGCTCCAGCACGAAGCGGGCCCGGTCGGCGCATTCGTGTGGGGCGATGAATTCGCCCCCGTACAGCTCTGTCGTCACCAGGCGCAGCCGCTGTTTATCCGAGTAAACCGTTATCATTGAATGAGCACTCCCGCGGTTACGCAATCTTGGCTCAATTAAAAGGCGAAAGACAATGCCGGCGGCGCTGAATCGCACCCTGAAGTTCTGGGATCTTATCGTCTACGGCCTGGCGTATATCGCGCCCATCACACCCCTGTCGACCCTGGGCTTTGTGTGGGAGTCCTCCAAGGGACTGATCGCACTCGCTTACGTCCTGGGCGGCGTATGCATGTATTTTACCGCCAGGAGCTACGCCATCATGACCGAGACCGTACCGTCTGCCGGTTCTGTCTATGGCTTTGCGCGCCACTGTCTGGGCCCTTATCCCGGGTTCCTCGCGGGCTGGCTGATACTGCTCGATTACCTGCTGATCCCCGCCTTTGTGTATGTGCTGATTGCAGTGGCGCTGGGCACACTGCTGCCCAACGTAGATCGCTCGGTATGGATTGTCATCATGGTGGCCACCACGCTGACCATCAACTGGTTCGGCGTCACGGTCACTACCCGCGCCAATTTCACCGCCGTCATCATTCAGTCGCTGGTGATGTTTGCGTTCCTGGGGCTGGCGCTGGTTGCCTTGAGCCACGGCAAGGGCACTGGCCATCTCTCGTTCGCGCCCTTCTGGAACCCGCACAGCTTTGACGGCGCTGCGCTGCTTACGGCAACCTCGATATGCATCATGTCGTTTCTCGGCTTTGATGCCATTTCAACGCTTTCCGAAGAGGTGGAGGGCAGTGATCGTCGCGTCGTGGGACGAGCCATCATTGGCGTGCTGATCATCTCGGCACTGTTTTTTGTGCTCGTGGCCTGGGTGCTCGGCAATCTGCTCCCCGGCATCATCATAAAGGACCCGGCCGCGGCCACCTATGAACTGGCCGGCTGGGCGGTGGGTCCGTGGGCCGCTATCGCCATCGCCTGGGCCTATGTGCTGGTCGTCGGCCTCTCAAACGCCTTGCCCATGCAGGTCGGCGTCGCACGGGTGCTCTACGCCATGGGGCGCGATCGCCAGTTGCCGCACGCACTGGCCCGCATCCACCCGCGCTATCACACGCCGTACGTGAGCATGATCGTCACCGCGATCATTTCGCTCAGCGTCGCGCTCGCCATGCGCAATCAGCTCGACAACCTCGCCACCATTGTCAATTTCGGCGCACTCAGCGGCTTTTTACTGCTACAGATGTCAGTGATCAACTACTTCGGCGTCCGTCTCAGATCCCGCGCCTGGTTCGCCCACTGGCTGGCGCCGCTGCTTGGCATCGCCGTGGTGCTGGCGGTGTTCAGCGGCATGAGCGCCTTGGCGATGAAGGTCGGGCTCGCGTGGCTTGGTGCTGGCATGATTTACGGCCTGGTCCTGAGGCTGCGGCATCGCGATGAGCTTGCCCTTTAGAGTACCGCCAGCTGCCACGCATATGGGTGCATAATCTCCCGATGAAAGCACTCTTCGTGTCGCTGGCGGTCGCCCTGCTGCTCGCGTTTGCTGGCCGGTCCGCATCCGCTGCCGGCAAGCCCTTTACATGGCCCGATGGCGCGAAAGCCGCTGTCAGCCTTAGCTATGACGATGCGATCAATTCGCAGCTCGATAACGCGATTCCGGCGCTCGATAGGTACGGGCTTAAAGGCACATTCAATCTGGTGCTGAGCAGCGCTACGGTGAGCAAGCGTCTGGCCGAGTGGCGCCAGGCCGCAACACAAGGCCATGAACTGGCAAACCATACGCTGTTTCACCAGTGCTCCCGTGCAGCCCCCGGCCATGAATGGGTAACGGTTGATAACGATCTCGACAAGGTCAGCGTCGGGCAACTCGCGGCGCAGATACGTCTCGGCAACGCCATGCTCCACGCCATTGACGGCAAGACGGAGCGCACCTTCACAGTACCCTGCGGCGATCTCAGGGCTGCGGGTGAGAATTATATTGCGGCGATCAAAGCCGACTTCGTGGCCATCAAGTCTTCTCCCGGTGGTATTACACCGGACATGTGGACACTGGATCCATTTGCCGTGAGTACGGTAGTGCAAATGAACGTTACTGGTGAGCAGTTGATTGCAGTCGCCAGAGAGGCCGCGGCGAAGGGCACGATGGCCGACTTCACTTTTCACGGAGTTGGTGGCGACTATCTTGCCGTGTCCAGTGAGGCACACGAAGCGCTGTTGAAGTACCTCGCTGACAACAGGAGCATCTACTGGACGGACACGTTCATCAACATCATGATGTATGTGAAGAACCAGCAGCACCAGGCGCCGTAACCTCTTACCGGGCGACACACGGTCGCGCGGCTATCCTGGAGTTCTCCAATGAGCATCAAGGTTCTCGATCCCCTCTCAGGCCTCCCCATCGGGCTGGAGGTTCCGGCGCATGCGGCTTCCCGCCCCGAACGCCGGGTGATCGCCGGTCGATTCATTCGACTCGAGCCGCTCGATCCGGACCGGCATGGCTCATCGCTGTGGCAGGATACGCATGGGACTGGCGCCGTGGCGCGCTGGCAATACCTGTTCGATGAGCCATTTGCGGACCAGCAGTCGTTTCACGACTTTCTGGCGCGCAAGGCGGCTTCCACAGATCCCCTCTTCTACGCGATTGTTGATCAATCCACCGGGCGCGCTGTCGGCTTCGAGACTCTGATGCGCATTGACCCGACGCACCGGTGCATCGAAGTCGGCAACATACTCTACGGCAGGAGTCTGCAACGCACTCCGGGCGCGACCGAGGCCCAGTATCTGCTGATGAAGTACATATTCGGGGATCTGGGCTACCGGCGATACGAATGGAAGTGCAACGCGCTCAACGAGCCGTCGCGCCGGGCTGCCCTGCGTTTCGGGTTTAGCTTCGAAGGCATCTTCCGCAAGCACATGATTGTCCGGGGCCGTAGCCGCGACACCGCCTGGTATTCAATGCTCGATGATGAGTGGCCGGCTGCGAAAGCAGCGTTCGAGCGCTGGCTGTCGCCCTCCAATTTTGATGGCACCGGCGCCCAGCGCCAGAGCCTCGCCGCACTGCGTGCCGCATGATTCGGTTACACTGAATCCATTACAGCCTGGCTCGCGCGGACAGATTCGGAAATCAATTGAGGGACTGCTATGAGACGCATCAGCACGGTTTTGGCAGCATTGGTGATCGGGGCCCTGTGCGGAGCGATTCCAGCGCAAGCCGCCACCGATGCTGAAGGACTGCAACGGTTTCGAGACACCTATAGGGAACTCATAGAGACCAACACCACCATCTCGGTCGGAGACTGCACCCTGGCGGCGCAACGCATGGCGGCTCGTCTGAAGGCCGCGGGCTATCCTGATGCCGACCTGCGCCTGTTCGTCCCTGAAGGACATCCAAAGGAGGGTGGGCTCGTGGCGGTACTTCACGGCTCCGACTCCAGGGCCAAGGCGATCCTGATGCTGGCCCATATCGATGTGGTGGAAGCCAGGCGGGAAGACTGGACCCGTGACCCGTTCACGCTGATCGAGGAGAACGGCTACTTCTACGGTCGCGGAACCAGCGACATGAAGGCCCAGGCCGCCATCTGGGTCGACAACCTGATTCGCTACCGCGAGGAAGGCTACCGCCCGAAGCGGTCGATCAAACTGGCGCTGACCTGTGGAGAAGAAACTGACACCGCTGTGAACGGTGCCAATTGGCTGACGAAAAATGATCTCGGCTCCGTCGATGCCGAGTTCGCCCTGACCGAAGGCATGGATGGTGGTCTCGATGCGCAAGGACAGCGGATTGCGCTCAACATCCTGGCGGCGGAAAAGACTTACGCGGACTATGCATTCGAGGTCACCAACCCCGGCGGTCACAGTTCGCGACCAGTCCCGGACAACGCAATCTATCGCCTGGTGCGCGCCGTTGACCGCGTGAGCCACTATGAATTCCCTGTTCAGCTGAACGACGCGAACCGCGCCTATTTTTCCGGGATGGCAAGCCTGGTCGGCGGAGCGGACGGCGCCGCGATGGCGGCTATCGTGCGCGATCCTCGCGATGCAGCGGCGCTTGCCGTGCTCGACAAGGAGCCAAACTGGCACGCCATGCTGCGCACGACCTGCGTGGCCACGATGCTGTCGGCAGGTCATGCGACCAACGCCCTGCCGCAACGCGCGACCGCGAACATCAACTGCCGCATCTTTCCGGGAGTCTCGCGTGAGGCGATCCTCGAGCAGCTGCAACGCCTCGCGGACGATCCGGCGGTCAAAGTCAGCATTACCGGAAATCCAGGCCCGCTCCCGCCACCCACGCCCCTGACGGCGCAGATCCTCGATCCAGTTAACAAGGTCGCGGCGCAATTGTGGCCCGGGGTTCCAGTCGTGCCCGCACTCGAGCCTGGTGGATCGGATGCCGTTTATCTGGATCGTGCCGGAATCCCCACCTATGGAATTACGGGCATCTTCACCGACCCCGATGGCGGGCATATCCATGGATTGAACGAGCGCGTCCGTGTGAAGTCGGTTTATGAGGGCCGGACATTCCTGTATCGGCTGGTCAAGCTCTATGCGGACCAGTAAGGTTCGCCCGAAGCCGATAAGAGGCGAGCGCAGCGCGCTCGGACTTTACCCGGGGATCACGCGGCGTGACTTCATCGGCGCAACGCTCGTGGGCTCCGGTGCCCTGCTGCTCGGCGCGCCCGCCCCAGCTACGGCCCAGGAGCTGACCACCGACTGGAACGGCTATCCGGGCATTGGCGACTACGCGCGCTCGAACGGCAACGTCGCCGCCGTGGTCAATGCCGCGCATGGCGTGCGCGATGGCCGCTACGAGGCGGCAATTCCCGGAGCGCCGGTTGTCGATGAGCCCTATGACCTGATCATTGTCGGCGGCGGGTTCGCCGGGCTCATTGCCGCGTACGACTTTCGCAAGGCCCGCCCGAACGGGCGCTGCCTGATCATCGAGAACCACCCGGTATTCGGTGGCGAGGCCAAGCAGAATCAGATGCAGGTAGACGGCGTGACCCTGACCGGTCCGCAGGGCTCCAACGACGCGATCGTACCTCGGGCCGACAACACCTATGCTCATGTCGCCGACCTCTGGGATGAGATCGGGATGCCGCGCGCCTATGATTTCGTGACGCCGGCAGCGGCGGTGGGCTCGCTCAGGTTCGCGCGCGACAACTACGATCCGATGTACTGGAACGAGGATTCGGCGTCGCTCGGGTACTTCTTCGATGCACCCTTCGCCTCGAAACGGGCCTGGGTGGTCGACCCCTGGAAGGACGACCTGCGCCGCGCGCCGATACCGGAGGAGACGCGTCGCAGCTGGGTGAGCTGGAAGAAGCACTCGCCGGTGCTCACGCGCGGCGACGAGGCCGCCACCGATCGGTGGCTCGACTCGATGTCCTACGGCGATCTCATCGTCCGCGAGCTCGGCCTGTCGCGCGAGGTCTTTCGACTGTCGGATCCGTTGGTAGCCACCGGCGACTACGGCGTGAGCTCCGATGCCGTCTCGGCCTACGGCGCGAAATTACTCGGCTTGCCCGGAACGGGGGACACGCTCGCCAGCATCATCAACGAGTCGTTCTCATTCCCGGGCGGCAATGCGGCGATCCTCCGCCACATTGTCAAAAGTCTGATCCCGGCGGCGATCACGGGCTCGCGCTCGTTCGCCGACGTGCTGTTCGCCCCGATCGACTTCGCCGCGCTCGACCGGCCCCAGCCGACGCGCATCCGCCTCGGCGCAACCGCGGTCGCCGTCCGGCACGACGGGGATCCCGGATCGGCGCCGGGCATCATCGTCACCTACGCCACCGGAGGCGACCTCCGCGCCGTCCGCGGCCGCGCCGGAATCGTCGCGGCGGGCGGCTGGATCGCGCGCCGCATCGTGCGCGACTTGCCGCCCGCTTACGTCGAAGCCTATTCGAAGTTTCACCATGGGCCGATACTCGTCGCCAACGTGGCGCTCAGGAACTGGCGCGCGTTCGCGAAGCTCGGTATCACTTCGGCGCACTGGTTCGACGGCTTCGGTTTTTTCGCCAACATCCGCCAGCCGATGAGGATCGATGGCGCGCCCGTGCCGCTCGACCCGGCAAAACCCGTGATGCTTACGCTTTACGTCGGCTTTCCGCAATCGGGTGTTCCGATCGACCAGCAGACCGTCGCCGCCCGGGCGCGGCTCTTTGCCACGGGGTACGCGGACTTCGAACTGCAGATCAGGCGGCAGCTGCAACAGATGTTCGGAAGCTCAGGGTTCAATGCCCGGCGCGACATCGCGGGTATCGTGCTCAACCGCTGGGGACACGCGTACATCGCACCGCAGCCGGGGTTCTACTTTGGTACGCCCGGAAGCCCGGCTCCGCTCGAGGTCATCCGCCAACGTTTCGGCCGGATCGCCTTCGGCCACAGCGAACTGTCGGGAAGGCAGAGCTGGGGCCGTGCCGCGCAGGAGTCGCGGCGTGCGCTCAAGCAGGTGCTGGAAGTCATCTAGGGATCGACGGGTGTCGAAAGACAAGGCGGCCTGGCGTCGTCGATGCGCCGACTCCGGCAGCGGCACCGATTACTGCCGCTACCATCAAACCGGCAATCAATAGATTCTCGAGCTTCATTGGGTTGATCGTTGTTGTGACTGAATTCCATTCAACGAACAGTGCAGCGTTCGCCGCCCGAATCTGCAATGGACGGGATGCATGCGCTCACGAGCCACTGGCGCCCGTGTGCAGCTGATGTTGGTAGTCGTCGGCATCGAAATGCCCCTTCGACTCCGCGATCAATCCATCCGGCCCAAACCGCCACTCTTCGTAGCCGCTGATCCGGACAAATTTCCCCGTACCGCCGGGACCGGTGTTGGTTCCGGTCAGCGTCCAGTGGTAGGAAATCTGAGCGCCGTTCACGGACATCTTATCCATTTTGACCACCAGGTCAGGAAAGGCGGTCATGAAACCCTGGGCGACAGCAGTAATTGCTGCGCGCCCGACGGCTGGACTCCCGTCATTGACCTGCAGAGATCCCTGATCCGCAAAAAACGCAGCGACGCTCGCGGCCTTCTGACTGCACCAGGCGGCAGTGTACTGAGTTCCAAACTCATTCAGCTTGGTCGAATCCATAGTGGTGCTCTCCTCGGTTACTCAGAGACGCCAAGTTTGCGCGCCAGAAACCCGGCGGTCGCTGCGTCGACGCGCAGCCAGGAGTCGTGCCGCAGGAAGCCGTGTATTTCATTTGGAATGATCAGCTCTTCAAAGGGCAGGTCCCGCGCCTCCAGGCGCCGCGCCAGATCGACGGTCTGCTGAATCGGTACATTGCGATCATCATCGCCGTGGATCAGCAGCACCGGAGATTTCCAGCCATCGACGCTGGCGTCTGGCGATGAGCTCCAGGCAACCGCCATCGCCTCTTCCCGATCGCCCTTCTCGTAACGGCTCGACGGCTTGCCGACCCAGGCGTCCATGAGCCGCGACCAATCATGCACGCCGTGCAGATCCGCGCCCGCTTTGAAAATATCCGAATTGCGCGCCAATGCCAGCGCCGTGAGATAGCCGCCGTAAGATCCGCCCCAGATACCGATGCGCGCGGCGTCGACGCTCGGCAGTGCCTGCAGGAAGCGGGCGCCCGCCACGACATCCTGGTACTCGGCGGCCCCGGCATTGCCCGCGTGCTCGGGCTGATGAAACGCGCGGCCATAGCCGATTCCCAAGCGATAGTTCACCGACAGCACGACGAAGCCGTGCGCCGCCAGATACTGGTTCACTGCATAGGCGTTGCTGTAGTAATCCATGTAATGCCAGCCGAGCAGCATTTGTCGCGGCGGACCGCCATGCACGAAGATCACGCCAGGCTTGTGCGCCGCGGCCTTTGCCGCCGGATTCTCGAACAGCTGGCCATGGATGAGCGTGCCATCGGCCGCCGCAAAGGTCACGCGTTTGGGCACGACAAAACCCGCGAGCGGAAAATCCGTCGGCAGCGGGGCCTCCTCCACCGCGAAGCGCGAGCGCCCGTCCAGATCCACGAGACCGATAGCTGGGGGCTGCTGCGCGCCCGCGGTGATGAACGCGACCCGATCGCGGGCTGCACTGACCGGCGTCCACTCGAGTGTGCTGCCGATGGTGAGTGCAAGCGGAGCGGCGCGGTCGACGGGTACGCGGAACAAATGCCGACGATCATCGTCGCCGGCGGTGGAACCGGCATTGGCGTCGTAAATCATGAAGCGGCGGTCGCGGCTGATGGCTACATGCTCGACCATATAGGCGCCGGGGGTGAGCAGCAGTGGCGTGCCGCCCGTCGTGGCGACGGTGTACAGATGCGGCCAATCATCGAGATACGCGAGGAACACCAGATGATCACCCTGGGCCCAGAACAGGTTGGTTTCGCCCTCGACGTCCGGATAGGAGCCGGCCAGCGTTCGGGGGCTGCGCCAGACCACGTGGCCGGCACCATCAAGAGCCGACGCTGTCCAGAGGGACCAGGGATGCGGCGATTGCGTCAGGATCGGCTCAGGCGGACCACCATCGCCGGGTCGCCGGACAAAGGCCACCTGGGTGCCATCCGGCGACCAGCGGGGCGAGGCATCGAAACCGGTGGACGGCGCGAGATACAGCAGCGGCGCGGTCCTGGACGAGAATATGCCGATGAAGGC
>Ga0315270_10001708_pt1 | contig 11649 bp, 13 predicted proteins | sample C1_bottom_MG_FD_204932 | JGI IMG/M metagenome (GOLD analysis project Ga0315270, IMG submission 204932) | Sediment microbial communities from Yellowstone Lake, YNP, Wyoming, USA - C1_bottom | ecosystem: Environmental > Aquatic > Freshwater > Lake > Sediment | place: USA: Wyoming | collected... | reverse complement strand
CGTTTTGCGAGCGCGCAAAGGCGATCACCGGACGGTGGAATTTGTCCTTCAGGCGCGAGGCGAGAATGCCGATCACGCCCTGATGCCAGCTCTCGTCAAACATCGCCAGACTGCTGCCATCGGCCGGATTTATATGCTCCAGCGCGGCCAGCGCCGCTTGCTGCATGTCGGCTTCAATGTCGCGCCGTTCGCGGTTGAGCGCGTCCAGTTTGGCCGCGATTATTGTTGCTTCGCTGGCATCGTCGCTGGTCAGGCAGGCGATGCCCAGGCCCATGTCTTCCAGCCGCCCGGCTGCGTTCAGGCGCGGCCCGACGACGAAGCCGAGTTCGTAGCTGGAAACTTTTGCCGGATTCCTTTTTGCAATTTGCAACAGCGCATTGATACCGGCACAAGCCCGTCCGGCGCGGATGCGCAGCAGGCCCTGTTGCACCAGGATGCGATTGTTCTCATCCAGCTTCACCACGTCGGCCACCGTGCCCAGCGCCACCAGGTCGAGCAGATTGCCGAGATTGGGCTCCGCCTGTGTCGCGTAGGCGCCGCGTGCGCGCAGTTCCGCGCGCAGCGCCAGCAGCACATAGAACATCACGCCCACGCCCGCCAGATTTTTGCTGGGAAAATCGCAGCCCGGCTGGTTGGGATTGACGATGCACAGCGCGTCAGGTAAGGCATCGCCGGGCAGGTGATGGTCGGTGACCAGAACCTGCATGCCCAGCCGGTTGGCCTCAGCCACGCCTTCCACACTGGCGATGCCGTTGTCCACGGTGATGATGATGTCTGGTTGGGATTTTGCAGCCAGATGCACGATCTCCGGCGTCAATCCGTAGCCATATTCGAAACGGTTGGGCACGATGAAATCCACGCGCGCGCCGAGTGCGCGCAATCCGCGCAGCCCCACCGCGCAGGCAGTTGCACCGTCGCAGTCGTAATCCGCGACGATCAGCAGGCGGCGCTGCGCGGCGATCGCATCGGCCAGCAGCTCCGCCATGCGCTGCGCATTTTTCAGCAGCGTGAACGGCAGCAGGCGGTTCAGGCCGGTTTCCAGCTGGGCTGGCTCGGTGATGCCACGCGCCGCGTATATGCGCGCCAGCAGCGGTGCGATGCCGCTGCCGGCAAGGTGTTGTGTGGCATCTTCGGGATAGGTGCGCGGAACGATCTTGGGCATGCTGGGACGGGTGCTGGGAAAAGACGCGGCAGTGTAACAGAGCGGGCTTTGCCGGCTGCGTCATCGCCTCGTTTTTTGTCTTGGCTTGAGGTAGAATCCGGCCTGATTTTTTAGATGGATATAACAATATCGTGGCTTTAATCGTTCAAAAATACGGTGGCACGTCGGTAGGCTCGCCCGAGCGCATCAGAAATGTTGCGCGCCGCGTGGCGAAATACAAGGCGCAGGGCCATCAGGTTGTGGTCGTGGTTTCCGCGATGAGCGGCGAGACGAATCGCCTGGTCGCGCTGGCGCATGAGATTCAGGCGCAGCCTGATCCGCGCGAACTGGATGTGGTGATTTCAACCGGCGAGCAAGTGACCATAGGTCTGGTGTCGATGGCGCTGATGGCGGCCGGTCTGAAAGCAAAAAGCTACACTGGCGCGCAGGTCAAAATACTCACCGATAGCGCATTCACCAAGGCGCGCATACTCAGCATAGACGAGCAGAACATCCGCACCGACTTGGCCAATGACTATGTGGTCGTGGTCGCCGGTTTTCAGGGCATGGACGAGCAGGGCAATATCACCACCCTGGGGCGCGGCGGCTCGGATACCACTGGCGTGGCCATCGCCGCCGCGTTGGGTGCTGACGAATGCCAGATTTACACTGACGTGGACGGGGTCTACACCACCGATCCGCGTCTGGTGCCGGAAGCCCGCCGCCTGAAAAGCATCACCTTCGAGGAGATGCTGGAAATGGCCAGCCTGGGTTCCAAGGTGCTGCAAATTCGCTCGGTCGAATTTGCCGGAAAATACAAGGTCAAGTTGCGCGTGCTTTCAAGCTTCGAGGAAGAGGGCGAGGGCACGCTGATTACATTCGAGGAAGGCAACAAAATGGAACAGGCAATCATTTCAGGTATCGCATTCAATCGCGACGAAGCCAAGATCACCGTGCGCGGCGTGCCGGACAAGCCCGGCATCGCGTACCAGATACTCGGTCCGGTGAGCGACGCCAATATCGATGTGGACATGATCATCCAGAACGTCGGCGTGGATGGTTCCACCGATTTTTCATTCACCGTACACCGCAACGAGTTTGATAAGGCGATGGGCATTTTGAAGGACAAGGTGCAACCTCACATCGGCGCGCGCGACGTGATCGGCGACAACAAGACCGCCAAGGTGTCGGTGGTCGGTGTCGGCATGCGTTCGCATGTGGGCATCGCCAGCAAAATGTTCCGCACGCTGGCCGAGGAAGGAATCAACATCCAGATGATCTCCACCTCGGAAATAAAAATCTCCGTGGTGATCGACGAAAAATATCTGGAACTGGCTGTGCGCGTGCTGCACAAGGCCTTCGATCTGGATCAGGAAGCGATATAACGTTTGACCTTGAGCGGGGATTACGGTAATCTGCGCGGCCTTTCGGAGAGATGGCCGAGTGGTCTAAGGTACTCCCCTGCTAAGGGAGCGTCGGACAAAATCTGACCGAGGGTTCGAATCCCTCTCTCTCCGCCAAGGTTGATAGAATAAAAAGTATTTGGAATTAGAAAACAGTTAGAATATCGCAAGTTTTGCGCCCGTAGCTCAGATGGATAGAGTACTTGGCTACGAACCAAGGGGTCGGGCGTTCGAATCGCTCCGGGCGCACCAATTAAGACAATGGTTTGCAGCTTAACGGTTGTAAGCCATTTTTCTTTTTATCTGCCTAGGGGTAAACCTAGGGGTAAACCAGAAAATTGCTAGGCGATTGAACCGGCTTCAGCGATTCCCGCAGCAGCAGTCCCTCAACCTCTTCCGTTTACCGCTCAGTCACGGCGCTTGCAATAAACCCGCAAGCCCCGCGCCATCGCTATCGCAGTGGTATCGAACAGAGCGCAGAAGGCGATGAAACTGCCCTCTGCTTTAGCTCCGTTCCAAGTGTGTCCGCTCCGTTACCGCCGCCACCTCACCACTGCGCCCTTCGCGAAAAGAACCTCGCCAAGGGCTTGCGGTTCGCTGTCGGCTAGTGCAGTGGTATCGGACAGAGCGCCGAAGTCAAAAAACCGCCATCGGCTTCCACGCTGTTACACGCTGGTTTCCCTCCGTTGCCGCAGCCGCTTCACGCCGTCGCGCTTCATGGATACGCATGAGGCCGCTACGCCATCAAGCGCTTGCCGTTCGCAGGCTGCTGGTGCATGGGTAGCCTGAACGTGCCGCGCCCCCTCGCAGTGCCGTTAAGGCGTTGTCGGCTGCGCCGGTTATGTGTGTGGCGGTGTTTAACATAAAGGCGTCTTATGCGCAGTGGATCATACTCACCGTCCGGCTTGCGCCCGCATAAGAGTCCGTTATGTCTTGCGCCCTTCGGGTAAATGCCGCCACACAAGTAAAAGTCAAATTCCATCGCGAAGTGCTATCCAAGCTGTGCAGATTTTCTGCAAGTGAAGCCCGGTGATTTACTCGTAGCGGTGGAGCAAGGCAAGTTGTTTGACACGGACAACGAAGTTGCGCCTGGCTCATCTGCCTACCCTGTCTCAACAGAAATGATCTTCACCGAAAATTATATATTGAGAGAACCCGCGCAAAAGCCATGAACGCCCCAGTACGTGAAAAAACATGCAGACTGCCGTTGCGATCTAAATTTTACGACTGGCTTGGCGACAACCCGCAACGAATGGCAACGGTTTCGCAATGGCATGGCGTGCTAAATAACCTTCAAACTGTGCGTAGAGAAGAAATCGAGCGCTCCGGCATCCTGCATTTACTCAACAACTATTACCAACCCAATGATCGTGTTTCATTGGATGAATTGATGGGGGACATTGGAGAAGAACTCCAGCAATGCGACCTCACGCTCAAGTCCTACTGGGATAATGCCTTCCGCCCCAGTCTAGACGTAAAGACCATCACTGACAAACTGCCCAAGCGCATAGAGCCAAAGGCCAAGCGTTTCGTCGAAAAAGCGCAAGTCTGCTATCAGCATCCCTCCATCGGCTACTGGATTATTCGCAGTGGCTATGAAGACATCGTGACTGTCGCACCCAATTGGATTGTGCTGGATCACAAAGGCAAGATGCTCAACAGCTGCTGGTTCCCCAGCGCGCTGGAAGCCTTCGATGCCATGCACCAATCTATCCGCAAAATTTTTAATGGCTACGGGCAGGGGCAGCCGCATGCCCTCTATGACGAATACGCATTCCTGGGCGGCAATATCTATCAGGAATGGTTTATCTGCTTGTCCAAGTGGCCGTTGCCATACCGTGACGGACATTTCAAACTGAATCAATTGCTGGTGCATATCCGCACCACCGAGCGCATTGACCATGACGGAAAACCGCTGCTGATGGTGGAAGAAATTCAAAGCCCGTGGCACGCCGATATTCGCAAACATGGCAGCACCACCGATAAAAATGAAGTCGGCAAAAATAATCTTGTCGCCGACGCACCCTTTGGCAAGGAATGGCACGAACTCGCCCTCAAAGCCGTCATCGCGCTGGCCGTTAAACAAAACTGCACCCAGATAGGATTCACCACCGGCAAACAACAATGCGAACGCTGGTGGAACATGAAAGGGCTGATGAACCTCTACGACCTTGATATTCCAAAATGCCTAAAGAAAATTGCCGCTCAATACGATTGCGCCAATGACTGGGCGACCATCGCCACACGCAAACCTATGGGCAAAGTGTGCCGCACACCGAAGGGCGAATGGGTCGTGCAGGATGCGAATAAATCCGCCATCGCCCCAGCGGTCAAAAGCAAATATGTCGCGCTGCATTACCTTAATGTGCGCAGCACGCCGGTGAAAGAACAAATCCGTGTACTGCATGTTTCACCTGCACTCAAGCAGGCAATGACGGCGGGCAAAATCCCATTGTTTGGCTGGTAATAGACGGCATCAATACAGATCAGCCTTGCTAGTATGTCTATGCACCTTGGGCAGATGGAATGCTGGCGCTGCGGAGTAGTCGAGTGATGGTGATTTCAAGGTTGAGTGGTAAAATTCTCTACGATGGTTCGGCAGGAGACGAAGGATAATCAACATGAAAAATATCTTCCAAAAATTACACATCCTGCTGCGCAATTGCAGCGAGGCTATCCAGCGTCCTTTTATCAATTACCGGCAGCACCGCCAGTGGAAACATGAAAGGGAGAAACGCGGTTATCCGTGCGTCACATGCAACCTTCCTTATTCCCGCGATACGTCTGATATGCGTGCAGATGATTGATTTGAAAACCGCCGGTAGGCTTCCTTAATGCACCTTGTGGACTATTGCCTGCAACCGGCTCCACAAGGCTTCAATGATTACACCAGCGGCATCGTCAGGATGGCTTTGGCCGGTGTTTTCCAGCAGGGCAGTATTTTGCGCCCACAGCCCGAAGTTGTTGCGTATCCACGCACCGAGGCCGAAGTGCAAGTGAATCAGGTCATCCCGCGACATGGCAGCAATCTTGTCCGCCTCGTCCTTCGGCAACATACCAAGCAGCACGCCGACAGCTTGATCGACAGTTACCGGCCATTGATTGTAGTCATTCATTTCCTATGCCTCCACTCCCACGGTGGTGTTGGTTCAGGGCCAGCCCATAGCCCACGTTTAGCGGCCTTGGCTTCGTTTTCAGCGTCTGCGTAGGCTTGTCTGCCAGCAACTGAGTACGGTCATGGATCGTGGTTGCTGTGCGTTCTGTTTGCTGGCCCATTCCTGCAGGTGCCAAAGAGCTGATCAACCCATTGATCAGCTGTGTTATCCATGACTAAATTGCGCCTTCTTGGTGCATGCAAAATGGACAATTGGGTTAAAATTCGCACCTGCACAAAATAACCGGATTTTCTCCGCATAACTTATGGAAGCTCCGCTCAAGACCCGCACCGGCGCACCGGCTGCCCGGCGCTGGCTATTGCTGCTGCTGCTGGCAGTGGCTGTCATCTGGTTCGGCAATATCGAATACCGCAAACTGATCAAGCCGGACGAAGGGCGTTATGCCGAGATTCCGCGCGAGATGGTGGCCAGTGGAGACTGGGTCACGCCGCGCCTGAACAATCTCAAGTATTTCGAGAAGCCGCCGCTGCAATACTGGGCCACGGCGACCGCCTACACGGTGTTCGGCGAGCACCAATGGACCTCGCGCCTGTGGGTATCGCTGACCGGATTTATGGGCTTGCTGCTGGTGTGGTTTGCCGGCACGCGCCTGTTCGGGCGCGAGGCCGGGCGCTATGCTGCCGTGCTGCTCGGCGGCAGCTGGCTGTATGCGTTCATGAGCCACCTCAATACGTTGGACATGGGCGTGACCTTTTTTCTCACGCTGGGCATCGTCGGGCTGCTGTTGGGGCAGCAGGCGCAAGTTCATGCGCGCGCCAGGCGCAACTGGATATGGCTGGCGTGGGCGGCGCTGGGCCTGGCGGTATTGAGCAAAGGCCTGATGGGTCTGGTGTTGCCGGGCGCTGCGCTGGTGATCTATTCGCTGTTGCAGCGCGACATCGTGCTGTGGAAACGCATGCATCTGATAACCGGCCTGTTGCTGTGTCTGCTGATCACTGCACCGTGGTTCTATCTGGTGATGAAAGCCAATCCGGAATTCTTTCAGCGCTTCTTCATTTACGAACACTACACCCGTTTCACCACCAAGGATCTGGGGCGCTATCAGCCCTGGTATTACTTTGTTCCGGTGCTACTGGCCGGCATGCTGCCGTGGACCATCCTGATGTTCGACACCATGCTGCGCACCTGGAAAGGCAGCGCACGCACGGACAAGGCGTTCAATCCGGAACGCTTCCTGCTGGTGTGGGCGGTGTTCATCTACTGTTTCTTTACCATTTCCGGCTCCAAGCTGCCGTCCTATCTGCTGCCGATGTTCCCGGCACTGGCGCTGCTGATGGGCAAGCAGCTTGCGGAGATGAGGGAGCAAAAGTTATTCTGGCTGATCGCGCCTATCGTGCCGCTGGCAGTGTTGGGAGTGGCGCTTGCGCCGTATACCGCGCGCCTGGCGGATACGCCGCTGCAAGTGCAGATGTACGGCGAATATTCCACTTGGCTGCTGGTGTCGGCGCTGGTCTGGTTGTCGGGTCTGGTTGCGGCACTGGTGTTTTTGCGGCGGCGCAACAAGCTGGTAGCGGTGGTGCTGCTGTCGCTGGGATCCTTGCTCGCTGCGCAGATCAGCGCAGCCGGATACAACACCATCGCGAAGGAGCGCTCCGCCTATCTGATTGCCGATGCGATACGCGCTTATGACAAGCCGGAAGTGCCGTTCTATTCGGTCGACATGTACGAACAGACGCTGCCGTTTTACCTGAAGCGCACCTTCACCTTGGTGCAGTATCAGGACGAGATGTCATTCGGTATCGTGCAGGAGCCGCAGCGCTGGATACCCGATATTCCTGGTTTTACCAAGGTGTGGCAAGCGCAAGCGGAGGCGCTGGCGATCATGCCGGTGCCGAACTATAAGCAACTCAAACAGCAGGATTTACCGATGAAAATAATTTATCAAGATAGTCAGTATGTCGTGGTGAGTAAACCGTGAACGCGGTCAGCTTCGGCTTGATTTTTACCGGCGTGATGCTCAACGCCACCGCGCAAATTCTGATGAAGGCCGGTACCAACAGCATCGGATTTTTCGAATTCAGCCGTGACAACATCCTGCCTATAGGCTGGAAACTGGCAACCGAGTGGCACATCATCGTCGCGCTGTTCTGCTATGCGCTGAGCGTGGTCATCTGGATACTCGCCTTGTCGCGCGTGCCAGTCAGCATCGCCTTCCCGATGCTGTCGATGGCCTATGTGGTGAACGCGCTGGCCGCCTGGTATCTGCTGGGCGAAGCCTTCAACCCGACCAAGTTGATCGGCATGGGCGTGATCATCCTCGGTGTGGTCATCATTTCGCGGGCATAACACGCGTTTGGTAGCTTGGGTTAGCGACTTCATCGCGTAACCCAACGTGCGCAATGTTGGGTTACGCACAAATCGCTAACCCAACCTACAAAACCATTTAGAGATATAAGCCATGACTCAATTTCTGCCGTTTACCAAACCCTACATCGACGAAGCCACCATCGCCTCTGTGGCCGAAACCCTGCGTTCCGGCTGGATTACCAGCGGCCCCAAGGTGCTGGAATTCGAAAAGCAATTGTCGGAATACTTCGGCGGGCGTCCGGTGCGCACGTTCAATTCCGGTACCTGCACCATGGAAATCGCGCTGCGCATCGCGGGCATCGGGCCGGGCGATGAAGTGATCACCACGCCGATTTCCTGGGTGGCCACCGCCAACGTGATCCTTGAAGTTGGCGCTACGCCGGTGTTTGCCGACATCGATCCCGTGACGCGCAACATCGATCTGGACAAGCTCGAAGCGGCCATCACGCCTGCTACCCGAGCCATCATTCCGGTTTATCTGTCCGGTCTGCCGGTTGATATGGACAGGCTGTATGACATCGCGCGCCGTCACAAGCTGCGTGTGGTGGAAGATGCCGCGCAAGCGATAGGCTCGACCTGGGGCGGCAAGCGCATCGGCGCTTTCGGCGATTTTGTGTCGTTCAGCTTTCAGGCCAACAAAAACATCACCACCTCCGAGGGCGGCTGCCTGGTGCTGAACAATGAAGACGAAGCGCGTCTGGCTGAAAAATACCGGCTGCAGGGTGTCACACGCAGCGGTTTTGACGGCATCGAGGTCGACGTGCTGGGCGGAAAATTCAACATGACCGATATCGCCGCCGCGATCGGCCTGGGCCAGCTGCCGCAACTGCCCGCGATCACCGCCCGCCGCCACCAGCTGGCGCGGCACTACTTCGCCACATTGGGCGCTGACTTCGAAACGCAGACTGGCGCGCAACTGCCAGTCGCGGATTTTGAACACACCAACTGGCACATGTTCCAGATCGTGCTGCCGCAACGCATGGTGCGCGCCGACTTCATGGAAAAAATGAAAGCGCGCGACATCGGCTGCGGCGTCCACTATCCGCCGATACATTTGTTCAAGTTGTATCGTGCGCTGGGATTCAAGGAGGGCATGTTCCCTGTGGCCGAGCGCGTTGGAAAACAAATCGTTTCCTTGCCGCTGTTCGCGACGATGACGGAGGCGGATGTGGAGCGGGTGTGCGCGGCGATGCGCGAAGTGTTTGAAGTGTCGTCTATTCGTTAGGGCTCATCATCGATGAGCCTCGATCCACTCAGGTCACGTACAGATCAAAAGCTTCGGTTCGCCCGCCTACATCTCGGGGAGTTTGATAGTCAGCCTGCTGGGCATGGACACGACTTCGAGAGGGCGCACCAAGAAGCGTTTCTCGCTCAATTATTTGGGGCATATGCTGCGTTGTTGCAGGAGCTCAATCACGAACTCGATTGCGCCTTGGAGCCGGGCGGCGTTTCTCTCGGAAAAATGCGCAAGATACTTCAGGAGAGCAACCGTTCAAGCGCCCTCCTTCGCGAGTTATATGAACTTGAACAGGACCAATCCGGTTGGTTCTCTCAAGCGAAAGAGATGCGTGACCACACGACGCATGTTTCAGGGCTTGCGCTCTCATACCACGTGAATGGGCCGCACGCTGGCGTTGTCGTACTGCGACCCCCGAAACGAGGAACGAAGACGGAGCATATAATCGATTTCAAGGACCTCCTCGCAGGTTGGCTAGATAAAATGGAATCTCTCGTTCAACGGTTTCGTCGAGATGGGGATGTGGGCTAACACGTAGGCTGGGGTGAGGTACGAACCCCAGCGTTTGGTTTTTCTTGAACCTGCTGGGGTTCGCTTCGCTCACCACCAGCCTACGCCGCAAATTCCCCATTCTCCAGATTCGGTTTGTCATTCTCAGATTTCATTCTGTATAGCGCGGTAGGATGGGTGGAGAGTAGCGATAACCAATGACTTGCTGGCGTTGTTTGCCAGCTTAGTCAGATGGCTATGCAAAGCTACCCATCGTTTTGTCTCCGTTACTCTTCTGTTGGTTTGGTATTGTGTGTGTATAATTGTGCTAATTTATACACATCATCAAAGGAGGGGTTGTGCGTACTAATATCGTAATTGATGACGATTTGATGCAGCAGGCATCGAACCTGTCTGGTCTGCCAACCAAACGGGAAATTGTTGAAGCGGGGTTGCGCCTGCTGGTGCAACTCAAGCAGCAGGAGAAAATACGCTCTGCGCGTGGCAAGTTGAACTGGGTCGGCGATTTGGAAGCGTCGCGCACTGACGAGGGGCAGGTGGGCAAGCCGCGCAGTGGCCGCTCGCACAAATGATTCTGGTTGATTCATCAGTCTGGATCGATTACTTCAACGGTGTCGCCAGCGCCGAAACTGACCGGTTGGATGCGCTGCTGGGGCAGGAGAACATCCTGATGGGGGACATCATCATGGTGGAAGTGTTGCAGGGGTTCGCCAGTGATACCGAATTCAAACGAGCGCAAAACTTGTTGGCATTGCTGCCGTTCCGAGAAATGCTTGGGCGTGAAGTGGCGCTGCAAACAGCCAGGAATTATCGGGTGCTACGCAAGCAAGGTGTGACGGTGCGAAAGACGGTGGATGTGATGATTGGCACCTTCTGCATCCTTAACAATATTCCTCTGCTGCACAAAGATCGGGATTTTGATCCGATGGAGAAATGCTTAGGATTGGTCGCGGTAAGATAGGTGCGGACACCTGTTCCGCGGATTTGGTTTGTCATCCACGATTTCATTCTGTATAGTTTTGGTACTTAATTAGGTATCAAAAGGAGTGTCAATATGAACGTCGTACCTGCCCAGGAAATCAAACGTCGTGGTATTGCAGCGGTGGATGATCTCATCGAAAAGGGTGATCTCCATGTGATCAGGAATAACCAGCCGCAGTATGTGGTGCTTTCCGAGGCACGCTATCAGGATCTGATTGTGGCGGAGCAGGAGGCGCACTATGCGCGTGTTCGTGCCTCGCTGGAGGATGTTAAAGGCGGCAAGGTCAAGAAGTTCAAAACCGCCGCCGATCTACTGAAGGCGCTGGATGCGGACGAGATGGCCTGATGTACGCTGTCGTTACACCGTTGCAGTTTCTGCGCCAGGCGCGCAAGTTTTTCAAGCAGCATCCAGACTTGCGGCCACGCTTTGCCAAGGTGCTCGGCGATCTGCAACAAGACCCGTTTCAGTCGCATTTGGAGTTGCACGCTTTGAGCGGCAAGCTTACAGGCTGTTATGCCGTCAGTCTCACTTACAGCTATCGCATTACCCTGACCCTGATGGTTTTCGAAAAAGAAATCATTTTGCTTGATATCGGCAGTCATGATGAGGGGTGCCGATGAGATGCTTGACTGGATTTTGAGCATTCTCCAATTTCGCTAACCCCTTGCCATGCGGTAGAATGCCGCCCCATGACTAATCCCCAACTTTCCGTCGTCATTCCCGTTTACAACGAGGAAGAAGGTCTGCAGACCCTGTTTGACCGTTTATATCCGGCGCTGGACCAGCTCGGCATTGAATATGAAATCGTGTTCATCAACGATGGTAGCCGCGACCGTTCCGCTGCGATTCTTCGCGAGCAATTCCAGTTGCGTCCCGATGTGACGCGGGTGATT
>Ga0315270_10001706_pt1 | contig 11658 bp, 10 predicted proteins | sample C1_bottom_MG_FD_204932 | JGI IMG/M metagenome (GOLD analysis project Ga0315270, IMG submission 204932) | Sediment microbial communities from Yellowstone Lake, YNP, Wyoming, USA - C1_bottom | ecosystem: Environmental > Aquatic > Freshwater > Lake > Sediment | place: USA: Wyoming | collected... | reverse complement strand
GGCGAGGGTGTTTTGATCGAACTGGTGCAGGCGCCAGCCGAGGTGATCGCCGCGCTGTCGTGAAACAGCGCCGGCACTTGCTGACCGTCGTTGGCCCGTTTTTGAAACAATTTGTCTCGACTCCGAGACCTTGGCCGACGTGCGCGTCCGACAAATCAATGACAATCTGGGTTTTGACCGCAACGAGAAGGCCATGAGCGCACGGACTTTGTACGACAAACTGTGGGACGAACATGTTGTCCACACCGAGGAAGATGGCACCGCCACCCTCTATATCGACCGCCATCTATTGCACGAAGTGACCAGCCCGCAGGCCTTCGAGGGACTGGACTTGGCCGGGCGCAAGCTGTGGCGCTTGTCGGCCAATCTCGCGGTGAGCGACCACAATGTGCCGACCACCGATCGCAGCCAGGGCATCAGCGACCCGATCTCGAAGTTGCAGATCGATACGCTCGATGCGAACTGCGACCGCCATGGTGTGACCCAATTCAAGATGAACGACTTGCGTCAGGGCATCGTGCATGTGATCGGCCCCGAGCAGGGCGCCACCTTGCCAGGCATGACCGTGGTCTGCGGTGACAGCCACACTTCCACCCACGGCGCTTTCGGGGCGCTGGCGCATGGCATCGGCACGAGCGAGGTCGAGCATGTGATGGCGACGCAGACTTTGCTGGCGCGCAAGGCCAAGAACATGCTCATCAAGGTCGACGGCAAGCTGACCGCAGGATGCGGCGCCAAGGACATCGTGCTGGCCATCATCGGGCGCATCGGCACGGCCGGAGGCACTGGCTACACGCTGGAGTTTGGCGGCAGCGCGATCCGTGCCTTGAGCATGGAAGGCCGCATGACGGTGTGCAATATGGCCATCGAGGCCGGCGCGCGGGCGGGCCTGATTGCCGTCGATGACACGACGATTCAATACGTGAGGGGGCGACCGCTCGCGCCTGCCGGTGTCGAGTGGGAGCAGGCCGTGAGCTACTGGCGCACGCTGCACTCGGACCCCGGCGCGTCGTTTGACGCGGTGGTCGAACTGGACGCATCCTTGATACAGCCACAGGTCACCTGGGGCACCTCGCCCGAGATGGTCTTGTCCATCAGCGACCGCGTGCCCGACCCCGACAAGGAACGTGACCCCGCCAAACGCGCCGCCATCGAGCGCGCGCTGCAATACATGGCGCTTGAGCCGAACAAGCCGATTGCCGATATCGTGATCGACAAGGTGTTCATCGGATCATGCACGAACAGCCGCATCGAAGACATGCGCGAGGCCGCCAACGTGGTTCGAAAACTGGGGGGGCGTATTGCCGCTAATGTGAAGCTGGCGCTGGTGGTGCCGGGCTCAGGCCTGGTCAAGGTGCAAGCCGAACGCGAAGGGCTCGATCAGGTCTTCAAGGCGGCAGGTTTCGAATGGCGCGAACCCGGCTGCAGCATGTGTCTGGCCATGAACGCCGATCGTCTGGAACCGGGTGAACGCTGCGCCTCGACCAGCAACCGCAACTTCGAAGGGCGTCAGGGCAATGGTGGCCGCACCCACCTCGTCAGCCCTGCGATGGCCGCCGCTGCGGCCATGCAAGGGCACTTCGTCGATGTACGTCGCATCAGCTGATCAATCAAACCTGGAAAGGACCACCATGAAAAAAAGCCTGTTTCTCATTGCCTTGACCCTGGGTCTTGGTTCTCTGAGTGCCTGCAATACCATCCACGGGATGGGTCAGGACATTCAGAAAGCCGGCGCCACGATTGAAGACGCGGCAAAGAAGAAATGACGATGCATGGCCGTCGATGATCCATCGCGGCATGAGCTGGTTTGTTAGGAAGACGCATGAATAAATTCACTGTTCACAAGGGTCTGGTCGCGCCGATGGACCGGGAAAACGTCGACACCGACGCGATCATTCCCAAGCAGTTTCTGAAGTCGATCAAGCGCAGCGGGTTCGGTCAGAATCTGTTTGATGAATGGCGCTATGTCGACCACGGCGAACCGGGGCAGGACCCGAGCACGCGACGCATCAATCCCGACTTTGTGCTGAACCAGGCGCGCTACCAGGGCGCGTCGGTACTGCTGGCGCGCAGCAACTTTGGCTGTGGATCAAGCCGCGAACATGCGCCTTGGGCGCTGGAGCAATACGGTTTTCGCGCTTTGATTGCGCCGAGCTTTGCCGATATCTTCTACAACAACTGTTTCAAGAACGGACTGCTGCCGATTCGACTGTCCGAGTCGGCGGTGGCGCAATTGTTCGATGAGGTGAAGGCCTTTCCGGGCTATCAGCTCACGATCGATCTGCCGCGCCAAGTGGTGGTGAAACCCGATGGCGCCGAGATTGCGTTTGAAGTCGAGTCTTTCCGAAAATTCTGCCTGACGAATGGCTTTGACGACATCGGTCTGACCTTGCGCCATTCGGACAAGATCCGTGCCTTCGAGGCCGAGCGACTGACCACCAAGCCTTGGCTGAACAACCGGCTGGTGGGCTGACACAACAACTAGGAAGCATGAATGAAGATTGCAGTTCTGCCGGGTGACGGCATAGGCACCGAAATCATCAAGGAGGCGGTCAAGGTGCTGAGCGTCTTGGACCTGCCGTTCGAGATGGAAGAAGCCAAGGTGGGCGGCGCCGCCTATGAAGCTTATGGACACCCGCTGCCTGAGGCGACCTTGAAACTCGCCCAGGATGCCGACGCGGTGTTGTTCGGCGCCGTCGGCGACTGGAAATATGACAACCTGGAGCGCGCGCTGCGGCCAGAGCAGGCGATTCTGGGCTTGCGCAAACACCTGGGTTTGTTCGCCAATTTTCGTCCGGCGATTTGCCATCCCGAACTGACGCATGCGTCCAGCCTGAAACCCGAGTTGGTGGCGGGGCTTGACATCCTCATCATCCGCGAACTCACCGGCGATATCTATTTTGGCCAGCCGCGCGGACGTCGCACCGCGGTCGATGGGCACTTTCCCGGCAGCGAAGAAGCGTTCGACACGATGCGCTACAGCCGCCCCGAGATCGAACGCATCGCCCACGTGGCCTTCCAGGCCGCGCGCAAGCGCAGCAGAAAAGTCACCAGCGTCGACAAGGCCAATGTCTTGGAGACCTTCCAATTCTGGCGCGACGTGGTCACCGAGGTGCACGCACAGTATCCGGATGTCGAGTTGGATCACATGTATGTTGACAATGCCGCGATGCAATTGGTGAAGGCGCCGAAAAAGTTCGACGTGGTGGTCACCGGCAATATGTTTGGCGACATCCTGTCCGACGAGGCGGCCATGCTGACCGGCTCGATCGGCATGTTGCCGTCGGCTTCGCTGAATGCGCAAAACAAGGGCTTGTATGAGCCCAGCCACGGCAGTGCGCCCGACATCGCAGGCAAGGGCTTGGCCAATCCGCTGGCTACAATTCTTTCGGCCGCCATGATGCTCAAGTTTTCGCTGCAACAGCCCGTCGCCGCAGAACGTATCGAATCTGCTGTGAGCGCAGTGCTATCTGCCGGGTTGCGCACGCCCGACATCTGGTCCGAGGGCACGAAGAAAGTGGGTACGGTCGAGATGGGTGACGCGGTGGTGGCTGCCATCACGTCCGCTGGCACCAAGACCAAACCGAATTAGCAAACCCCGGTTCGCTTCGTCCCTCCCTGGCAGACGATTCGAGCCGGGGGAGCAAGATGATTTCAATATGACGTGAATAGGGCGAACGACATGAAACTTGTAGGACTGGTAGGTTGGCGCGGCATGGTGGGCTCGGTGCTGATGGACCGCATGGCGGTCGAGCGCGACTTCGACCTGATTGAGCCGCTGTTCTTCAGCACCAGCAACTCGGGAGGCCAAGCGCCAGCGCATGCCAGGAACGAGACCAGGCTGCAAGACGCTTTCGACATCACAGCGCTCAAGCGCTGCGACATCATCATCACCGCGCAGGGCGGCGACTACACCAGCGAGGTTTTCCCGAAGCTGCGCGCAGCGGGTTGGACCGGGCACTGGATAGACGCGGCTTCGACGCTGCGCATGAACAGCGCCGCCGTCATCGTCCTTGATCCGGTCAACCTGCCGGTCATCAAGAAGGCGCTCAGCCACGGCGGCAAGAACTGGATAGGCGGCAACTGCACGGTCAGCTGCATGCTGATCGGCGTGGGTGCGCTTTACAAGGCAGGGCTTGTCGAGTGGATGAGCACCCAGACCTACCAGGCGGCTTCGGGCGGCGGCGCCCAGCATATGCGCGAGTTGCTGACCCAGTACGGCACGCTCAATGCGGAAGTGAAGTCGCTGTTGGATGACCCGAAGAGCGCCATTCTCGAGATCGATCGCAGAGTCATCGACAAGCAGCGTTCCTTGTCTGCTGCCGAGACTGCCAATTTCGGTGTTCCCTTGGGCGGTTCGCTGATCCCCTGGATAGACAAGGATCTGGGTATCGGCAAGACCCGGGATGAAGCCGGGTGGGGTCAGTCCAAGGAAGAGTGGAAGGGCATGGCCGAGACCAACAAGATATTGGGACAGGGCGAGGGCTTTGGCACGGCAGCCGTGCCGGTCGACGGGTTTTGCGTGCGGGTTGGTGCGATGCGTTGCCACAGCCAGGCCTTGACGTTCAAGCTCAAGAAGAACGTGCCGGTGGCCGACATAGAGGCCATGATTGCGGCTGACAATGACTGGGTGACGGTGGTGCCCAATACGCGCGAGGCGACGATGCAAGGCCTGACCCCTGTGGCGGTGACCGGGACCATGAATATTCCGGTGGGGCGTATCCGCAAATTGGCGATGGGGCCCGACTACCTGGGTGCGTTTACCGTGGGTGACCAGCTCTTGTGGGGAGCTGCCGAGCCTTTGCGTCGTATGCTGCGTATCTTGTTGGATGCCTGAGCACAAGGGTGGAGTCCGTTGTCTTCAAGCGACAGAGGCTCAGTGAGCTGCGTGAGGGGCGCTTCTGCGTGAATTTGAGCCAGAGCATGAGCTTGTCAACGTATCTGCCTGCTGTTATTGTGATTTCGAATGAGTGTGGCCTCGTAAAGACCATGCTGAGCACAACAAATCTTGCGCAATCTGGCGGTCGGTTTCACGATTCCGCCTTGTCGCTTTGGGGAACGCCTTGAAATTGAATGTTTTGGCCTTCGGGCGTTTCAACTTGACACGAGTGGCGGTGGCCGTCTTGAGTCTGGCGGCCAGCAGTTCCTGGGGGTTGGGCCTGGGTCGCTTGAACGTGCAATCCGCACTGGGCGAGAACCTGCGCGCCGAGATCGACATCGCAAGCCTCAGCCCCGAAGAAGAGGGCTCGCTCAAGGTTCGTGTTGCGCCACCTGACTCCTACCGTTCCAGCGGTATTGATTACAACCAGGTGCTCACGACGGCGCAGGTGCAGTTGTCGCGCCGCGCCAATGGCCAACCGTATTTGCGCATCAGCAGTGATCGCGCGGTACAAGAACCCTTTGTCGATGTGATTCTTGAAATCAACTGGTCCAACGGCAGACTGGTGCGCGAATACACCTTGCTGTTTGATCCGCCCAATCTGCGCGCTCCGGCGCCTCCGGCGGTTGTGACTGCACCGGTGATGTCGCCAGCACCCGCACCCGTTGTGAAGGCGCCGGCAGCACCCGCTCCGGCTGCGCCCGCAACGCTCAGGCCGGCTCCGGCGAGTCCGGCACCAGCACCGGCACCGGCACCTGCTGTGATCGCTCAGAAGCCTCCTCGTACGCCGCCCAAACCGCTGGTCGAACCCGCTCCGGCGCCGGCGCCAAAGCCTGCGGCAGTAGCGCGCACCGAGTCCGAGTATTCGGTAAAACGGGGCGAATCCTTGTCGCGGATCGCATCCAAGACCCGACAGCCTGAGGTCTCTCTGGATCAAATGCTGGTGTCCTTGTTTCGAACCAATCCGGACGCGTTTCTCGAAAACAATATGAACCTCCTGAAGGCAGGTTCCGTACTGCGCCTGCCCACAAGCGATGCTTCAACCGGTATCTCCAACGCCGAAGCGCGCCAAATCGTGCGTGGCCAGAGCGCCGATTTTGAAGACTATCGTCAGCGCCTGGCCAGTGGTGCCCCCATGGTTGCCCGCAAGGACAGCGAACGGCAATCGGCCGGCAAGGTGCAGGCTGCGGTAGACGACCGCAGCCGCAAGGCGCCCAGTCCTGACAAGCTGGTTCTGAGCAAGGCGGGCGCTGTGCCGGCCGAGAACAAGGCATCCAAAGAGACAGAGAAGAAAGACTCGGTCGCGCGCGTCGCGGAGTTGACACGCAATGTGGAAGAGCTCAAGAAACTCTCCTCGGTGGCTTCGGGAGCAACTGCTCCCGAAGCCGCTTCTGCGCCGGCAACGGTCAGTGCTGCGCCGACGGTGGCCTTGGACACCGCGGTGCCTGCCGCTGCTGCATCTGCTGCTTCTGCGGCATTGCAGGCCGTCGCTGCTGCTTCGACGCCGGCGGCCAAAGCGCCTATGCCAGCCGCGCCGGCTGAAGAGCCAGGCATGCTGTCACAACTGATGGACAGTCCGCTGGTCTTGCCACTGTCGGGCGTGCTGATTGCCTTGCTGGGCGGCTTGGGCTTGTACCGTTTGCGCTCGCGCTCCAACAGCAAGACGGCTGGCGAGACGGCTTTCCGCGAAAGTCGTTTGCAGCCCGATTCGTTCTTTGGTGCCACAGGAGGCCAGCGCGTCGATACGCGCGACGGTTCGGGCCAGGCCTCGACGATGAGCTATTCACTCAGTCAGCTCGATGCCATCGGCGATGTGGATCCGGTTGCCGAAGCGGATGTCTATCTGGCTTATGGGCGTGATCTCCAGGCCGAAGAAATTCTGAAAGAAGCCTTGCGCGCAGCGCCAGAACGCCGTGCCATTCGTATGAAACTGCTCGAGGTCTACGCGAAGCGGCGCGATACCAAGGGCTTTGAGCAACTCGCCACGCAGATGTATGTCGAAACCCGTGGCGACGGCGATGATTGGCTCAAGACTCAGGAACTCGGGCTTCAGATTGATCCGGGCAACGCCATGTATCAGCCAGGCGGCGCTCCCTCGTCGGTTGCGACGCTGGACGGTATCGAGGATCGCTTGCCACTGGGCGCCAGCACCATGCCACAAAGCGTGATGCCAGGCATGAGCATGTTTGACACCGCCATTGATCAGCCCGACACGCGAGGTAGCGACGACTTCGCGCCAAGCGGCATGGATCTCGATCTGGATCTGGATGAGCCCGTTGCTTCAGACGCCTCGATGCAGGCAACGCAGGCCATGACCGTGTCGGTCGAGCGTGCACCCATGGAGATGGACTTCGATTTGTCCGTGCCAGGTGATGAACTCGACCAGAGCCCGGCAGCGCCCAATGAGTCCGCCGCCATGGATTTCGACTTGTCGCTGCCCTTGGGCGATGAGATCGAACCGAACCCGGCTGCGCGCAATGAGCCGGCGGCCATGGACTTCGATATGTCGTCGATCAACCTCGATCTGGACGCGCCGACGGCTGAGCCTGTGGTTGAAACCGACGAGCCGCTCTTCGATATGGCGGGTGAGCTGGATTTGAATGAATCCAACGACGACGATGGTGATCCACTGGCGCGCAAGATCGAGTTGGCAGACGAGTTCCGTCAGATCGGCGACGTCGAGGGCGCGCGCGATGTGTTGCTGGAAGTCATAGACAAAGCCAGCGGCGCCACGCGTGAGCGTGCGCAAGCGATGCTCAAAGAGCTCAGTTGAGCTTCCTTGAACGGCATCATGAAGGTCCTGGTCCGGCATGACAGTTCGAGTCGCACTGGGGCTGAGTTACCGAGGACAGGCCTATAAGGGCTGGCAAAGTCAGCTTGGCGGCGAGACGGTACAAGACCACCTGGAATCCGCACTGGCGCAGTTTGCCGCGCAGCCAGCGCGGAGCATCCGCACGCTGTGCGCCGGCCGCACCGACGCCGGTGTGCATGGGCTGAATCAGGTGGTGCACTTCGACACCGAGATCGAACGCGACGCTTCGTCCTGGGTGCGTGGCACGAATCGCTACCTGCCCAAAGACATCGCAGTGCAATGGTGTCTCTTTCCCGCGGGTGATTTTCATGCCCGCTATTCGGCGCTCGGCCGTCGCTATGTATACCTGTTGCTGGAGGCTGCGGTGCGGCCTTCGATCGAGCAGGGCGCTGCCGGCTGGGTGTTTCGGCCACTGCAGCAGCAGGCCATGCAGGACGCTGCCGCTTGCCTGATCGGCGAGCATGACTTCAGCGCGTTCCGTTCTTCCGAGTGTCAGGCGGCATCTCCGGTCAAGACCCTGCGCGCCATCCAGATTCACCGGCGCGGCGCCTATTGGCGCTTTGAGTTCGATGGTGCGGCCTTCTTGCACCACATGGTGCGCAATCTGATGGGATGCATGCTCGCGATTGGTTCGGGCGCACGACCGGTGGATTGGATGGCCGAAGTCTTGGCGGGCCGTGACCGCAGTTTGGCCGCCCCCACATTTCCGGCCGACGGGCTGTACTTTCAGGGACCCTATTACGATGCGCAGCATGGCATACCCGAACACACCCCGGCGATGGACTGGTTGCCCTGATAACAGGCCCGGAACATGAACCGTCGCACCCGTATCAAGATTTGCGGTCTGAGCCGCGAGCAGGACTTGCGCGCCGCCGTCGAGGCCGGTGCCGACGCCATCGGCCTCGTGTTTTACGAACGCAGCCCGCGCCATGTGACGCTGGCGCGCGCGGCCGAGTTGGCGCGTGCGCTGCCGCCCTTCGTGACGCCGGTCGGCTTGTTCGTGAATGCGGCGCTCGAGGATATTGCCAAGGCAGTGGCGGCCATTCCCAATCTGGTGCTGCAATTCCATGGCGATGAAACGCCCGAGCAATGCCGCCAAGCTGGCCGGCCCTTCATTCGCGCCGCGCGCATGGGACCCGATTTTGATTTGTTAGACTTCGCACAACAGTATTCAGACGCCCAGGCGGTGCTGCTCGACGCCCTAGTCGACGGCTATGGTGGTGGCGGAAAGGTTTTCGATTGGTCACTCATTCCAAGCAACGTGCGCTCTCCAGTCGTTTTGTCTGGTGGGTTGCATGCCGGAAATGTGGCAGCCGGAATGCTTCAGGTGCGGCCCTGGGCCGTTGATGTGAGCTCGGGCGTAGAGGTTTCCAAAGGCCTCAAAAGTCCCGAGTTGATACGTCAATTTTGCGATGCAGTGCGCGAGGCCGATGCCCGCATTGCCACCCTGTCTTCCTGAAGAAAGCAGATCATGTTTGAATATCACCAGCCCGACGCGCGCGGGCATTTCGGGCCTTACGGCGGCAGCTTTGTGGCCGAGACGCTGGTTCACGCGCTCGACGAGCTTAAGGATGCCTACGAGCATTACCGCAAAGACCCTGAATTCATTGCCGAGTACCAAAGTGAGTTGGCTCATTTCGTCGGGCGCCCGAGTCCGATCTATCACGCCGCACGCATGAGTCGCGAGCTCGGCGGAGCGCAGATCTACCTAAAGCGCGAGGACCTCAACCACACCGGCGCGCACAAGGTCAACAACACCATTGGCCAGGCCTTGCTGGCGCGGCGCATGGGCAAGAAGCGCGTGATTGCCGAGACCGGCGCGGGTCAGCATGGCGTGGCCACGGCCACCATTTGCGCGCGCTACGGCATGGAATGCGTGGTCTATATGGGCAGCGAAGACGTGAAGCGCCAGTCGCCCAATGTCTATCGCATGAACTTGCTGGGTGCCCGTGTGGTGCCAGTCGAATCGGGCAGCAAGACGCTGAAGGACGCGCTCAACGAAGCCATGCGCGACTGGGTCACCAATGTGGAGTCGACCTTTTACATCATCGGCACGGTGGCCGGCCCGCATCCCTATCCTGTGATGGTGCGCGACTTCCAGCGCGTCATCGGCGACGAATGTCTGGTGCAGATGCCTGAGATGGCGGGCCGCCAGCCCGACGCGGTGATCGCGTGTGTGGGCGGTGGCAGCAATGCCATCGGCATCTTCTATCCCTATATCCCGCATGAATCGACCCGGCTGATCGGTGTCGAAGCGGCGGGGCTTGGGCTCGAGTCAGGACGCCATGCCGCCACCTTGTCGGCCGGCAGCCCGGGCGTGCTGCACGGCAACCGCACCTATCTGCTGCAGGACGCGAACGGTCAGATCATCGAAACGCATTCGATTTCGGCGGGGTTGGACTATCCCGGCGTCGGACCCGAGCATGCCTATCTGAAGGACATCGGCCGCGCCGAATACGTCAGCATCACCGACCAGGAAGCGCTGGCCGCCTTCCATCATTTGTGCCGCACCGAAGGCATCATCCCGGCGCTGGAATCCAGCCACGCCGTCGCCTATGCAATGAAGCTGGCGCCGACGCTACCGGCCGATCAGCACCTGCTGGTCAATCTGTCGGGCCGCGGCGACAAGGACATTGGCACGGTGGCGGACCTTTCCAAGGCTGAATTTTTCTGCCGACCGTCGTGTCAGGGTCAGTCTGTCAAAGGCGATATGAGCTTGCGCAAGGAGGCCGTATGAGCCGCATTGCGACGAAGTTTGCTGCACTCAAGGCGCAGGGCCGCAAGGCCTTGATTCCCTTTGTGACTGCGGGTGACCCCTATCCGGAACGCACTGTCGAGCTGATGCTGGCGCTGGCCGAGGCGGGCGCCGACGTGATCGAGCTTGGTGTGCCGTTCTCGGACCCGATGGCCGATGGTCCGGTGATTCAACGCGCCGCCGAGCGCGCCGTGGCCAAGGGCGTCGGTTTACGCCAGGTGCTGGGTTTTGTGCATGCCTTCCGCGCTCGCAATATGAGCACGCCGGTGGTGCTGATGGGATACGCCAATCCGATCGAACGTTACGGCATCGAGTCCTTCGTGCTGGACGCCAAGGTGGCCGGTGTCGATGGTGTGCTGGTGGTCGACTATCCGCCCGAAGAATGCGAAGATTTTGCCGCCGCATTGAAGGATCAGGGGCTGGATCCGATCTTCTTGCTCGCGCCGACTTCCACCGATGCGCGCATGGCGATGGTGGGCCGCGTGGCGAGTGGCTACGTGTACTATGTGTCGCTCAAAGGGGTGACCGGTGCCGGACATCTGGATACCGGTGCCGTGGCGGCGATGTTGCCGCGTATCAGGGCGCATGTGAGCGTTCCGCTAGGCGTGGGCTTTGGCATCACGGACGCGGCTACCGCCAAGGCCGTGGCTGAGGTGGCAGACGCTGTCGTGATCGGGTCGCGCCTGGTGCAGTTGCTGGAAGTCGAACCGCCCGAGAATGTCGCGGCAACGGGTGCAAAATTCATCAAAGAGATCCGGGCTGCCCTGGACTCGAAAAGTACTGGAGCCTGAAGCATGAGCTGGCTTGAAAAACTCCTACCGCCCAAGATTCAACCGACCGACCCGAGTGAGCGCCGCACGGTGCCCGAAGGTCTGTGGACCAAGTGTCCGTCTTGCGAGACGGTGCTGTACAAGACCGATTTGGAGCAGAACGCCAACGTCTGTCCCAAGTGCGCTCATCACCACCGCATCGGTGCACGGGCACGCTTGAACGTGTTTCTTGACGGCGAGGGCCGCTTTGAGATCGGTCAGGAAGTGCTGCCGATCGACGCGCTCAAGTTCAAGGACAGCAAGAAGTACCCGGATCGGCTGAGGGAAGCGCTCGAAAACACCGGTGAGACCGACGCGCTGGTCGTGATGGGTGGCGCGGTGATGACGGTGCCCGTGGTGGCGGCCTGTTTCGAATTCGATTTCATGGGCGGGTCGATGGGGT